>Ga0056115_1001184_pt1 | contig 12106 bp, 12 predicted proteins | sample WorMetOlspDAHAB1_FD_77007 | JGI IMG/M metagenome (GOLD analysis project Ga0056115, IMG submission 77007) | Marine gutless worms symbiont microbial communities from Max Planck institute for Marine Microbiology, Germany - Olavius sp. DAHAB.1 ... | reverse complement strand
CGCATGGACCAGCGGACCGCGAGCGTCCCCACGCAGCCAGCACCAAAGGTCGGCCTGGGACGACGGCGCGTTGCAACCCGGTCCCGACAGGGCCGGGAATGGCCGCAGCTCGTCGAGATCGCGGCCCGCGGCGCGAGCCAGACCGGGGCCTATTCCGACGACCACGGTTTCATCCATCTGCAGCGCGGCCAGACCCGAGAGTGCCGGCCGATAATCCGCATCGGGAATGATCGAGAATTCGAGGTATCTGCCAAACGGCGGCAACGGCGCCAGGATGCCGGGCTGAACGTCGCTCATTGTGTCACCTTCTTGGTAGCGGAAAGGACCGCGCCGTCAGAACCTGTCGCGCGCCTTGGTCAACGCCGCCATGAAGTCGTCGGCCATGCGCTGGAACCCATCCATCATGTCGCGCGATGCTGCCTCTGAGCTGGCCTTGATCGCCTTCATCTGCTCTTCGGCTTCGGCGTAGCGTTTGCGCAGGTCCGCCATGTAGGTCTCGACCTGTTCCCGCTGCGCTTCGGTCGCCTGCTGCAGCTGGGCTTCGTATTTGTCCATCTCTGCCGCCCACTGCTTCATCGTGGCGGCCATTTTGTCGATCTGGTCGTCCCGTGAACTCATGCTCCCGTCCTCTCAGATGGTCTGGCGAGGCGGCATGCTACACGTGGTTTCGACAGCCGTCACGAGCATAGCCATGACGGCCGTGCACATGAAATGGGGCGCGCGGATCACCGCCGCGCGCCCCAGTTTCAGAACCCTTCCGATGCCCGACTAGAACCGGAAATTCACCAGAACGCCGGCGAAGAGCTGGTTTTCGTCGCCGCGGTCGTCGGTGACGGGACTGTCCTCCGCATCACCCAGCAGGCGGTTGTAGGCCGCCAGGCCGGTCACGCTCCAGCTTTCGGTGAAGGCGTATGAGATGTCGCCGGAAACACCGATGTCCTTGATGCCCGAATCGGCGTCGTCTTCTTTCAGGCCGCTGCGCGCCGCATCTTGGCTGTTTACCGTGAAAAACTCGCTCATGTAGCGGGTGCTTGCCCACGTTCCTTCCGCGCCGACCCGGAACGCCCACTTCTCACCCAGTGGGGAGTTGTAGTTGACCCGGGCGGTCACCAGGCCGCCGATCTCGTCGCTGATGTCCCAGCGCGGATCCAACTCAAGACCCAACACGCGATCGTTCTCGAAGTTGAAGTCGTAGCCGATCAGCGCACCGACGAGGAACCCGTCATCCGTGTTTCGCATGTCGTCGACTTTGTCGTCATCGACGTCACTGCGCTTCGGGATGTACTCGGCCGAGAGACCCAGACGCCAGTTCTCGTGCGGAATGAAGTTCGAGTTCAGCTTGGTGGTGAAGATCTGAACATAGGTGTTCGGATCGGACAGGTCGTCGGCCCTCAGATTCCAAAGGGGAACGGCCTCGTAGTCATCCGAACCTTCGTAATCCGGCGCTACACCAATACCAGCCCCAATCGTGAAATCCACCGCACGCGCCGCGCCAGGAAGCGCCGCCAGCGAGAGCACGGTACCGGCCAAGAGGAATCTCCTCATGCCTCTGTCCCCAATGGTTGTTCAAATAGGTCAGGCGGCCACCCCAAAAACCGCACCATCCGGCCGCCATTTCTTACCGCCAACTTATGTCAACCGCCTTGGAGAACCATCAAAAAACGCGGAAGGCGACAAATCCGAAAGCCTGTGTGATGGATTCGCAACAGGTTTGATTTGGCCCGATCCGGCGACCGGACCGGGCCAAATCCCTTTGCCGAAGCCGACTTTGCGACAGAACGCGCTACTTACTGACTTCAACCCGCCAGCCTGGCCCGGAGGCCACCTTGTGGGTCGCGGCGAAATTGTCCCAGTTGAGCGCAAAGGACAGCTTGTCGACGCTGTTGAAATAGATCAGCGGATTGCCCTGGGGCACATCCCCAAAGGTATTCACGTAAGGTATCGAACCTTCGTAGATCAGGGCGTCCTCGTTATAGATCCTGACCGCCAGCGTGGTCCCGATCGGCGCCCCCAGCTTCTCGAAGGTGGCGCGGTCGATGTTGGTCCAGACATTGCCGAACTGGACGTCCAGGATCGGTATCGTGCCTGCGACCTTGCCGCCGTCGATGCCGGGTTCCTGATACGCGAGCGCGACCACGGTCGGCTCCAGCGCCGGGCCCACCTGCTCGAACGTGATCTTCCCCGACGCCAGGCGAGCAGCGGTATAGGAGTAGATGTCCCGGCCGTGGAAGGTGTGCGACTTCTCCGAGCCGGGCAGCCGGTTGAACTCCTCGTCGATCTCGCGCAGACCGGCCACGCCCAGAGACTTCGACACCAGGGTCAAGGTCCCGTTGTCCGGGGTGACGACGAAATGGCCGGTTTCGGTCTTCAGCACGACCGAACGGCGGTCGGTGCCGACTCCCGGATCGACAACCGAGACGAAAACGGTGCCCGCCGGCCAATAGGATACGGTCGTGTTCAGGCGGTAGGCCCCTTCCCAGATGTTGAAGGCCGGGATCTCGTGCGTCAGGTCCTCCAGCCTGAGCGCCGGGTCGACAGAGACCGCAACGCCCTTCATCGCCGAAACCGCGCCGTCCTTGAGACCGAAATCGGTCTGGTAGACGACGATGCCATTGGTGTCGGCAGCGCGGGCCGGCTGTTGGGCGCCCGTCAGCGCCGCGACAGCCAGCAAAACGGCCGCAAGCGCGGCCAGGAACCGATTGTGCCTCATGATCCTGCGTCCCCTCGTCTATCGATTGCATTGGTTCGATGCGAACGAAACGCCGCCAGTCCGGCGCCGGACGCCGCCCTGCGCCGTCGGCGTTCCACCGCATATGAAACAGACTAACGATTCGGCGGCCCACGGCCAACAGACCCCGAAGCGGGAGACAGAGCCATCGCCGCGCATGCATTGGACCAATTCAACGTCTTCCTTGAGGACCTGGAGCCCCGGCGGCCGGCCGAAAACCGGTCCGATCGACCCGAACGCCCGGGACGAACCCTAACCCGTTGCGCTTGCGCGCAGGCGCGCGCGGATCTTGTCGCTGGTGAGCTCCCGGTATGCATCGGCGCCGATCCAGCGTGCGGCGCGGGCCTCGCCGGTCTTCAGCCGTCCCGCAACTTCCACCGCGGCGGCATTGAGGCCCGCCGAACGCTTGCCGATCTGGCGCAGCGCCCAATTGACGGCCTTTTTGACGAATTTTCGGTCGTCCGCGGCCTCGCGCTCTATCGCGCGCAGGAAATCGGTGAATGACGCATCGTCCCGCCCCTTGTCATGGACGGCAAGACACGCCATCAGCGTGAAGCCCGCGCGTTTCACGAAGACCGGCTCGGCAACACTCCAGGCCAGGGCCCTGTTCCAGGCGAAAGGCAGCTTGCGAACCAGGTTGTTGCAGAACTGGTCGCACAGGTCCCAGGAATTCAGATCCTCGACCCACGCGTCGATGTCGGATTCCTCGACTTCGTCGGGCACTGCGACAAGCGTCGCCAGGATACGGGCTTCATGCCGGCCGCTGACCCACAGGCCACGGGCCAGTACGGTGTCCCGACCGATCCGGCGCGCCAGGTCGCGCACCGCAGCGACGGAGACGCCGAATGTCCGCGCTGTCTCAATCCCGTACCGCGCCATGCCGGCGCGGTTCTCTTCGCTGCCCATGGCCGCCAGCGCATCCAGGACGGTCTCAACCGTCGGGCCGCCGTTCACGCGTCACGCCTCACCGCCGGTTGGACATCGCCTCAGGCAAGAATGTGGCGATGTCGGGGAACGCCACCAACAAACCGACGGCCAGGATCATGATAATGAAGAACGGCAGGGCCGCGCGCGCGATGAAGCCCATGTCCTGTTTGGCCATGCCCTGCAGAACGAAAAGGTTGAACCCGATCGGCGGTGTGATCTGGGCCATTTCCACGACAATCATCAGATAGATGCCGAACCAGATCATATCGAAGCCGGCGGCGCGCACCATCGGTTCGATCACCGCCATGGTCAGGACGACGGCGGAGATCCCGTCCAGGAAACAGCCCAGCACGATGTAGAACACGGTCAACGCCGCGATCAGCGCGAACGCGGAGAGTTCCAGGTCGGCGATCCAGACCGCCAGCGCCCGCGGCAGCCCGGTGAATCCCATCGCCAGCGACAAGAACGCGGACCCCGCCAGGATGAAGGCGATCATTGACGTCGTCCGCGTCGCGCCCAGCAGAGATTCCATAAAACTGTGCCGGTTCAGCGAGCCCTGCAGCCCGGACAGCGCCAAGGCGCCGACGACCCCAAGGACCGCGGCCTCGGTCGCGGTTGCGATCCCGGCATAGATCGAGCCCATAACCGCCAGGATCAGGATGATCACCGGTAACAACAGCAGTACTGCTTTAAGGCGCTCTGACACCGAGTAGGACCGTTCCTCATGCCCGATCCGCTCACGCCGCAGCAGCGCCCACACCGCGGTGTAGCCCATGAACAGGACGGCCAGCATGATGCCGGGCAGAACGCCTGCGATGAACAGCTTGGCGATCGATTCGTTCACGGTCACGCCGTAAATGATCAGGGTGATCGACGGCGGGATCAGAAGGCCCAGGGTGCCTGCGCCTGCCAGCGTCCCGACGATCATCCGCTCCGGGTATTCGCGCTTGCGCAGTTCGGGGATCGACATTTTGCCGACGGTCGCAACCGTCGCGGCCGACGACCCGGAGATCGCCGCGAAAATGGCCGAGCCGGCAATATTGACGTGCAACAGACCGCCGGGAAGCCGGCTCATAAACGGGGTCAAACCGCGGAACAGATTCTCGGACAAGCGGGTCCGGAACAGGATTTCGCCCATCCAGATGAACAGCGGCAGGGCGGTCAGCGACCAGGACGAGCTTGCGCCCCAAATGGTGGTTGCCATCGCGTCGCCGACGGGCCTTGTGGTGAACAGGACCATGCCGACCGCCGCAACGCCGGTCAGACTCAAAGCGACCCAGACGCCCGTTCCCAGGAAAAAGAACAGGATCAGGATGAAGGTGACCGTCAACAGGAGTTCGTTCATGTGTCTCCTGCCATTTCAGCCGGCTTGACCTCTTCGTTTTCCTCCCGCGGCGTCCCGCTCACCAAGGCCTTGATAAGGTTGTGAACGATGCACACCGCCAGGACCGCGGCGCCAAACGCCGGCATGGTCTGGGGAATCCAAAGCAGGATCGCGTCGGCGCCTTCGCTGCGGTCCTCAAGCTGGTACGAGACATACGTCATCCTGACCATGTAAAACCCGAGAAAGGTGGAAAAGGCGCTGGCTGCCAGTAGGCACCAGATTTGAGCGAAATGCCGGTTGCGGCCGTGTAACGCATTCAACAGCAGGCCGACACGGATATGGCCGTGGTTCTGGAAAGTGTAAGCCAGCGCCAGGAACCCCGTACCCGCCATTGCGTAACCGGAATATTCGGTCAGACCCGGGATGTACGTGCCCATCAGGCGCGTGATGATGCTGGCCACGATGAACACGCCCATGGACACCAGCAGAAAGGCGGCCAGGTAACCGCAGATCACGTACAGCCGGACCAGCCAGCGGTCGAGCGCAACGAAAAACGCCATCTTCAGCGACTGCCTGAGGGTGAAAAACGAAGCGGCCCAAGGCCGCCGGAGAATGGCACTGTCATGACGGTCAGATAAATCCGAGCAAGTGTCCCTACCGCACGGGGCGCCGCTGAGGCACGGCGTGTGCGTCCAGCAGTCTGTCACATTGGGCAGGACGCGTCGATGCCCCCGTGTGCGCCAGCGACCATGGAGATTGCGTTCATGATGTCATGGACCGCAAGGCCGGTGGCCGCGGCGATGCTGTCGCGGTAGGGCGACAGATTGGTGCATTCCAGAAGGATTGCGGCAGGTCGCGGCTCGCGCGCCGCCAGTCGCCGCGCCGCATCGGTTGCATCGGCAGCGGCGCGTTCCGGGTCCAGCGCCGGTCGATCCTGGGAAATCACCGGATACAATTCGGCCCCCTGCTCCAGACCTTCAACCACCAGGGGGCCGTCTGCGTCCGCACCGAAATGCGACAGCGACAGCGCGCGCGAATCGAAGGTCAAAACGCCAATCGGCGCCGACGGGCCATAAAGTAGTCGAAGCCAAGGCACCATCACCAGCGCGGACGCCAGAACCGGGACATTGCATGCGGCCTGCATTCGATCTTGCAACCCGCCCAAGAAACCGCAGCTGGTGGCGATCAGGCCCGCCCCTTCCGCTTCCAGTTCGCAGGCCGCCGCAACGATGGCGTCGGCCACTGACGCGGGCGGGCCGACGTCCCGGACCACGGCACTGACCCGGGCGCTGGGAACGGTGCGGTACAGGACCGGAAACGGAAAGCTGTCGGGATTGCCGATGTCACCTGGAAGGCGCGGAAACCGCGTCGCCAGCATGACGACTCCAAGGCGAAAATCTGGAATTCTGCGGCGGCTATCGGGGTCTTCGCGGACTATGATATCTCTCCTGAAATCTTGATGCACATCATGGGGTCGCAGTCGGCAAACGGCTGTAATCGCGGCCGATTAGGACACCGAGCGCCCGCAGATGCAACCGAACGCGAAATCCGCCAGCGACCATGTCGTCGCCGACCAAAGCGGCGTCGCGGCATTCCTGGCCTCACCCGATACCTACGGCCCCGACGTGGACCATGTCCACCAGATCGATACCCATGGGGCAATGGTGTTTCTGGCTGGCAACCGCGCCTACAAGGTCAAACGCGCGGTCAAGTTTCCGTACATGGATTTCTCCACCCTGGCCCTGCGGCAGGCGGCCTGCGAAAAGGAGATCGTGGTCAACCGCCGGACCGCGCCGGACCTCTATCTGGGCGTGGTCCCGATCGTCCGGCAGAATGACGGCAGCCTGGCAATGGACGGTGCAGGGAACCCTGAAGAGTGGGCCCTGGCGATGAAACGATTTGCCCAGAAGGACATGTTCGACCGGATGGCGGACTCCGGCAGACTGACACCGGACCTGATGCGGGCGGCCACCGACGCGGTGGCCGATTTCCACGACGACGCCCGGCCTGTGGAGGACAAACTGGGCCTGGGCTGGGTCGTGGAAGAAAACATCGCCGAACTCAAGGAACGACCCGACCTGTTCCCGGCTCTCGCGGTCGCCGATTTTGAGGAACGGGCGATCGCCGCGGTCAAAGGCCTCCGGCCGCTGCTGACGGCGCGCGCCAATGCCGGACGCGTGCGTCACTGTCACGGCGACCTGCATCTCAGGAATCTGGTGCTTTTTAACGACCAGCCGATCCTGTTCGACGCCATCGAATTCAACGACGCGATCGCCTTTATCGACGTTCTCTACGATCTGGCGTTTCTCCTGATGGATCTGGACATGCGGGGTCTCTCTGACCTGGCCAACCTGTGTCTGAACCGCTACTTGCAGCGCCGCGACGAGCTGGAAGGCATCGCGGCCCTGCCGTTGTTCCTGTCGACCCGGGCCGCCGTTCGCGCCAAGGTCAGCGCCAGCGCCGAAGCAAGCCAGCAGGACGATGCCGGCCGCGCGGCAATGCGCCAGGAGGCAACGCGGTGTTTCGATGCAGCCGGGCGATATCTCGATCCGGCGCAGCCTGACCTGGTCGCCATCGGCGGGCTTTCCGGGACCGGCAAGACGACGCTTGCGCGCACGCTCGCACCCGCACGCGGTCGCCCGCCCGGCGCCCTTCACCTGCGCACCGATCTTTTGCGCAAGCAAATGTGGGGCGCCGGGGAATTCGACCGCCTGCCGCAAGAGGCCTACGCACCGGAATTCACCGAGAGGGTCTATGCCGAGCTGTTGGCCCGCGCGGCAAAGGGCCTGGCCGCCGGCCAATCCGTCGTCGCAGATGCCGTGTGGTTGAAGCCGCAGGAAAGGGCGGAAATTCAGTCCGTCGCCCAGCGCGCCGGGGCGCCGTTTCACGGCCTCTGGCTCAGCGCGCCCGAACCCACGGCGACCGAGCGGGTGTCAGGCCGAACGGGCGACGCATCGGACGCCGACGCCGCCGTTGTCCGGCTACAACACGGTTTGCCCACAGGAGAAATCGCCTGGGACAGGATCGATGCCGCCGGCTCTCCAGTGGACGTCGCGCAAACGGCGCGCGCAGTGCTGGAGTAGGTGCGATGCCCAACACCGATGCATGGGTCACCGGCGACAATGCCGCGCTGTTGACGGATCTTTACGAACTGACGATGGCGCAGGCCTATTTCGACCAGGGCATGGCCGAGGAGGCGGTCTTCAGCCTGTTCGTGCGGCGGCTTCCGGAAACCCGCAACTATCTTCTGGCCTGCGGATTGGAGACGGTTCTGGATTTCCTGGAGCACATGCGTTTCTCCGACGACGCCATCGCCTACCTTCAAGAGCGCGGGCTGTTCAGCGATGGGTTTCTCGATCGCCTCGGCTCGTTCAAGTTTTCGGGCAATGTCTTTGCGGTGCCCGAAGGAACGCCAGTCTTCGAGAACACGCCGATCCTGGAAATCGTCGCCCCGATCACGGACGGTCAAATCGTCGAAACTTTCGTCATGAACCAGATCGCCCTGCAGACGGTGCTGGCGTCCAAGGCTGCGCGGGTCGTCAAGGCCGCTGCCGGGCGCACGGTGATCGACTTCGGCGCGCGCCGGATGCACGGTGCCGACGCCGCCATCAAGGCCGCACGCGCCTTTCATGTCGCGGGCGTCGACGCCACATCCAACGTCCTGGCCGGCCGGATCTACGGCGTCCCGATCGCCGGCACGATGGCGCACAGTTTCGTCGAGTCCTTCGACCGTGAAGCCGATGCATTCCGCGCCTTCATGGCCACATATCCCGAAACAGTGCTGTTGATTGACACTTACGATACGCTGGGCGGGGTCGAGAGAGTTGTGGAAATCGCCAAGGCGGCCGGATCGGATTTCGCGGTCCGGGCGGTTCGTCTGGATTCCGGCGACCTGATCGGCTTGTCGCAACGCTGCCGTGAAATCCTCGACCAGGCGGGATTGCGGCACGTTGGGATCTTCGCCAGCGGCGGCCTGGACGAACATGGCGTCCAGCGGATCGTCGCAGCCAAAGCGCCCATCGACGGCTTCGGCGTCGGAACCGCCATGGGCGTCTCGGAGGACGCCCCAGGCCTGGACATCGCATACAAGCTTTGCGCCTATGCGGGAAAAGGCCGGTTGAAGCTGTCCACCGGCAAGCCGATTCTGCCTGGGCGCAAGCAGGTCTTCCGGCGCGAGGGAGAGGGTGTCGCGATCGGCGATACCGTCGGCCGGGACACCGAAACCCTGGAAGGCCGCCCGTTGCTGCAGCCTGTGATGCGCGGCGGCAAACGGCTTGCCGGCGCATGCCCAGGTCTGGACACGGTCCGCGAAACCGCGGCGCGGGAATTGGCGCTGCTGCCGCCGGAGATCACCGCGATTTCCGCTGCTTCGCCGCCCTATCCCGTCTCGATCAGCCCGGAACTCTCCGCATACCACGAGGAGGTCAAGGCGCGCGTGGGCGCGAACACCTGATCGCCTGTCGAGAAATGGCGGGTCAGAAACGTTTGTGTGTCAGTACGGTTATTGTATTCTCGCCACTTCGTGTGGTGGGCACGGCGCACCAAGCAAACAGTGGGGGAAAGAAATGTCCAGGATCTTGGCTCTTATGCTCGGCGTGGCTCTTCTGGCGGGTTGTGCGTCAGGTTCGCAGGAGGCACGGGATATCGAAGCAAAACCCGTTAATTGCGAGACCGCGAAGGAGGATATCGCGACCCTTGAGAAGGAACGGGCAAGCGTCGCAGAAAGGATGGGCGCCGGCGCGCGCACTTTCCTGCCGCCAGCAGCCGTCGTTGACGTCATCTACGGTTACAACCAGGACAAAGAATCGGCCGACGATTATTTTGACGGCAGAAACGAAGTGACGTCGGGCGAGTACAACGAAAAGATCGACTCCAAGATTGCCGAGATCAAGAAGCTCTGCAACATCTAGCGGAGCGCATTTCGTTTTCGCGTAACGGCCCGCCCCGCCGGTAACGGCGGGGCGTCGGCTTTTGCCGAACATAGCACTGTGGAGAGAGCGCGTCGGCGGCGGAATGGGGAGGAGAGCCATCCCCGCAAGCGGGGGCAAGATCCAACAAGCTTCAATGCAATTGACACCGCCGCGAACGGCCGCTTTATCCGCAGATCAAGCGCGCGTCTGGGCCGTGATTTCGTGAAACAACTCGGCAACGCTGAGAAACGCCGCATCGGAGCCCTGTAACGCGCCGCGCCGGCATGGGCCGTCCAGTTCCGACTCCATCTCCAAACCGAACAGATCGAAGCAATTGGCAAGCCCGCCCATCACGACCACGCCATCTGCCTTGAACCTGGTCGAATAGGGCCTCAGAAACCGGCCGAGATCCCGGCCGAAATCCCGGAACGCCTTGCCCAGCTCGAAATCATGCTCGCGCGCCAGCCGCGCCGCGGTTTTGATGTCCAGCGGCGTGTCCCGGCTGGGAAACCGGCTGAGCAGGCCGCGGATCGAAAAGGCGTCGTCGGCGATGCCGCCATCGTAAGGCTCGCTGTAGAGCATTCCTTCGCCCTTCGGCACGCCTCGCCTGCCGGTAGCGACGGCGCCGTCGGCGACGAAACAGGACCCCAGGCCGGTCCCCAGCGTCAGGCCGATCACGCGCTTGAAATCCACGCCCGCCCCGAACCGCGCCTCGCCCAGAACGGCAGCGCGCGCATCGTTGATGAAGCGAATGTCCCGGGCCGGCGTCTCGACGCGTTCGCTCAACTCATTGCGCACGTCGCACTGGTAGAGGTGCGTGAATTTACCCTGGGGTCCGGGCTCGATGAGGCAGACCCCGTTGTCGTAGTCGAAGGGCGACGGAAAGGCGAGACCCAGCCTGGCATCAGCCAGGGGCCCGACCATCCCTTCGTGCAATCGGACGGCGTTGGCAAGAACGCCGAGTACCTCGGCTGCAGGCCCGTTGCTGTTGAACGTGGTGGTTCGCCGGTCCAGTACGACGCCAGCGTCGGGATTGACGACACCGCTTTTGATCGCCGTACCGCCCACGTCCAGCGTGATGACCGCACGCGGCCCGGGAAGCTTGACGGCGGCTGGGTCCGCGGAACCTCTAGGACCTGCCATACTCATCGTCGAAGCGCACGATGTCGTTCTCGTCGAGTTCGTCGCCCACCTGGACCTCGATCAGGACCAGCGGCTGGGAGCCAGGGTTCGAAACCCGATGTTTGGTTTCAACCGGGATGTGAACGCTCTGGTTCGCCGTCAGCGCAATCTCCTCCGCACCAAGCTGCACCAAGGCCTTTCCGGCAACCACGGTCCAATGCTCGTGGCGACCGTGGTGCAACTGCAGCGACAGTCTTTCCCCCGGATTGACGGTGATCCGTTTGACCGCGAACCCGTCGCCGGCATCGATGACGCGCCATTCCCCCCACGGACGGGTATCCGCATCGCCCACGCGGTATGTATTCTGTGCGTCCTTTTCCGACATGCATCCTCCAAACGGCAACTGGTCAGCGTTAGGCAGTAAGCCCAATGGCCCGGCCTCCGCAAGCGAAATTGTCGCTGGTCCGGGGCCGTCATCGACCGGGGTTTCTTGAATTGCGGCCGGACGGTATCCATGCAACATGAGAGAATGGGTGGCAAACCGGCGATCGGACACACCGTGTTGAGCATTAGTCGTACGCGTACAACCATAGCGGCGCTGGGCATTGCCCTCGGCGCGTCGACGGGCTGGGCGGATTCCGGCCCGGCGTTTGTGGATATCGCACCCGCGCTGGGAATCGACCACGTCTATGGGGGCGGCTGGGAACACTACGTGGGCGGCGGCGCGGCGGCGTTCGACTGCAATTCGGACGGATTGCCGGAACTGTACTTGGCCGGCGGCGAAAACCCGGCGGCTCTGCTGCTGAACCGCTCCGCCACAGGGCAGGGCATTTCGCTGCAGCGCGCCAACGGGTCCGCACTGGCGCAGACCGGGGTGACTGGCGCCTATCCCCTGGATATCGACGGCGACGGCCTCACGGACCTTGCCGTGCTGCGGGTGGGCGAGAATCTGCTGTTCCGCGGGCTGGGCGACTGCCGGTTCGAACCGGCAAACCGGCGCTGGGGCTTCGACGGCGGCGCGGCCTGGACCACCGCCTTCAGCGCCACCTGGCTGGACGGCCAGGCCTGGCCCACGCTGGCGGTTGGCAACTATGT
>Ga0056115_1001183_pt1 | contig 12110 bp, 6 predicted proteins | sample WorMetOlspDAHAB1_FD_77007 | JGI IMG/M metagenome (GOLD analysis project Ga0056115, IMG submission 77007) | Marine gutless worms symbiont microbial communities from Max Planck institute for Marine Microbiology, Germany - Olavius sp. DAHAB.1 ... | reverse complement strand
TTTTTGTGAAGATCGGTTAAGGGGTTTTGGTGTGGCGAGGGGTCGAATTTTGGCCTTTTCCATTGACTTGCTTCGTCGCCTTTAAAACACTCTCGCACTACCGTGCGAGTGTGTGATAAAACTTGATTTTTGACATTGATTCCCCCACCCCCTGTTGAAACATGGTTCCCGTGTGCCTGCTCATGTGTGTTGGTTATGATCCATGATGAATTGTTAACGGCCCCAGGTATTACTATATATATATAGTGTAGACTAGATATTTATGTTATTATGAATTAATTAAGCATTAGCTTGGTGGCTTTAGCCTAGCTTTAGTGCAGCCCTGGACGGCAGTTTGAGACGTTATGCTGCTGCAACATAGTATACCTCCAACATGGCGGCGGTAAATGTAGAGACGTCAATGACAATGTCTGTTTAATTCGTACAATTAGCGAAAGTGGTCGAAATTGGATATCACTGAAGGTCAAGGCACATGTCAACCGTATTGACCTGCAGACCTTTGACGACGCAGTCATCGGTCACAACGATCACTAGCCGAAAGGGTTCCCAAAAAAGAAAATGTCATTCCGAATTATCAGTTAATTGTATTGAAACCTGCCAGTGTGGCTAGATTTTTCTTAGTCACATTCGAAACCAGTAGTATAATTTGACGTGAAATATTCTATGCATGGCATAATATGTGACGTCGTCAATTACTGTGCTTGAAGTTGTGATCTGGTTAAAATAAATCTATATGATCAAAGTTTTTTTCGAAACCCCGAAAAACAGAAGTTTACGACGACACACTGCTGCAACACGGTATATCGACAACATGGCGGCAGTAACTACTGTACAACGAAATGACGTCGCTGTCTCTCCCATATTTCGTTAATTCGGTAACGGCTTCGTTTTAAGGCCACCCTGTAACAAGCCAGTCCGACATCAGACTGATGACAGGCGTCATGCTTGACCGGACATCACACGACCGACGTCGACGATTTCATCGCTCGGCATCGATTCTGACGACGGCGACTGAAAACGAAGCAATTTGCAGCCGTGCGAGATTCGATCGACGAACGACGTCGCCGATCAGATTAATGCTGGACCGACGCCGGCTGTCAGGCGTCAAACTACTGGACGGCGAGGAAACGCTGCTCCCCCACCCCACCCCACACAGACTTGCGAGTTTGGCGCGAAAATGCCCGCTTCCCGTAGATTTGCAACATTTCGACCACCTACGCGTCGGGAGTGGGGTAACAGTGACGTCGTTCTGTCTTCAACAGTCATTGCCGCCATGTTGTAGGCATACTGTATGTTGCAGCAGTGTAACGCCGTGAACGGAAGTTGGCTTGAAAACTGTAGCGTGTTGAATTGTCCGACACTCGAATCGATATACGCCGTCTGCGAATAACGATTGCAGAAAAATTGTTCACGTTTTTCTCCAAACTCATCTGTTTGCCGTACGTAGACCTCCAACATGGCGGTGTAGTTAATCCTCACATGATTAATGATAATGGCATCACTGCATCTCATTTATTGGACGGAAACGGGAAAATCTTCCTTCACGGAAATGCGGTTGAAGCGTCAATGCCTGTCTGTTTGCTCTATTTCGACCAGCTGTCAGAAATCTCATGATGTCAACGTATAAGTTTCACTTTAGTTTCAGTTTTGTTTCATGCAAAGCACACGTGTGCACAGGGTGGAAATCGAGAGACAAAAGTTGATCTAAAAAAGTAAAAAGTAAAGTAAAACTATTTTATAGTGCGCCCGAAAGTTGACCAGAGAGCTGGCCTACTTAGTCTGTCGCACTTATAAATTTTTGCCATTCACACGCGCTAATTTTTTTTAATAATTTAAACTGATTTATATAGCGCCATAAGGTTGTAACACCAGAGACGCTGGATAATGTGTGTGAACAATTTGTCCAAGGTTGCACTCGACACTCGACAGTGCAGCGACTGGGATTGAATCCGCGACCTCCAGTCGCAAGTCCAACGCCCTAACCATTGCGTAAAGGTGTAATATTTTATGCCAATCAGATGAAGGTACAACGTATAGACTGAAACTCAACAAACGATAAAAAAGCATTTTTCTTGGTTTTTGGATCGCTTTGCGGTGCAAAGTTGGTGAAATTCCTATACTTCATTTATTTGTCTACAAACTTCGTAATTACTCCACACAGGCTCAACATTTCTTAACATTACACTGGGCCGATTCATTTGGGGGAAAGTATGAGAAACCAGAATGCCAAAAATGAGCTGTGATAACTTTATATTAGGTTGCAGATTAACGTGAAATAGAACAGGCTTCATGTGGAAAAAGGAACTTTATCGCTTTCTTCTTTGATACATAGCTCACACCTCTCACCGCAGAATGTCAGTGTGTTACTTATTTAGCGCATCGCCAGGTGAGCTAGTATTGTGCAAACAAAATGTCTTTAGCAGGTGCCTGAAAGCAGCTTCGGTGGAGTTCCGATTGCGGACGGCTGTATGTTCCAGAACGTCCGCCACAAGCCGCGGTACCATTACATCCCACACCCGCAACTCCTCGCACTGTGTTCCTCCCTGTCTCCGAGACATCAACTTATCGCGATAACGCCGCTGCTAACGACAGTTTATTGCGATTTGCGGGAAGCAGAAATTATCAATAAATGCGTTCCACCGTTAACGCACAGACGCACTGATGTCAATCCGAGATATTTCGAAGAAGCGCATGCTCTACGGACAATTACGCATCAGGCGTTTGGCGACGACAGAGAGACGACGGCAAAACTTTTTTCTGTCTTCTGTTTTCTGTCATTACTGTCGTGATTATTTAATTTGAAATGGTTTATTTCATTTAGCAGCCATAGGCTCGATTAGTTAACTAACGATACAGAGCAATATGTAGTTGACAAAGCGACCAGTGTTGATGGGCAGTGGCTATTCCGGTAACGTTTCACGATAATTAGCGTCACTCGTGTGAATTTGTTACGTTGTAGCCTGTGATCTTGGTATGTGAATTCTCTCTGTTAAAACGTGCAGCTACGAAAATGTGTAGCACTAAATCAGCATAAAATCCAGCCAAGAAATCCAGTTGCCGGATAATAAGTCTTTTGTGCAATTTGTCGGTACAGTAGTGTATCTAAAAATCGTTTCAATGTAGGATAAATTTTCCCGACAATTATTGTTTACATGTTTGTTTGCGTTTTGCCCCTAACCCGAAATTACTTAAAAAGTCGCCATCAAACCGCATAGGTTTGGACGAGCATTCCAGTGTTTTATGAATCCACAGTTCAATGAGGTGGTAAAGTGTGAAGGGGCTGATAAGCCCATATTCCACTTGTTACATCACAACACGACACGACACGCTATCTAGCCCATGAATTTTGGCACAAGAAAAAGTCGTGACGTGCTCTGTCGCGCTTGTCGGACAGCACAGAGCGACACACACGACACGTGTTCAGGGCGTCGCCACAGCGTGGACTGGGGTGGACATGTCCACCTCACTTTTTTCAGAAGTTGTTCCTGAGATTGATGCAAATCCAGAGCACAAATGACTAAACTTGTACACGCGAGCACTACTGCTTCTTCGTCGTCCGCCACGTTGAAACAAGCACGGCTCGACACGCACGACACGCCAGGTCACGACACAACACGCATGACACGTGAGGTCGTAGAGTGAGAAGGAGCTGATACCGGTATCGCGAAGCTTGCACGCGTTGTGAAAGACACCGTTGAGAAACTCGAGACCGATAATAGCGAAGATGATAATCATGAACAGCACCAGTAGAGCAATCTGGAGCAGTGGCGCCATTGCTTTCAGGATGGACTTGAGCACCACCTGAAGACCTGCAGCGAATATATATCAATCTTTATCCACCAACACATTGGTAGAACATGCATATACAAAAATACACAAGCAGAAAAACAAACATGGAGTTGACAAACCTACAATTATGCTATAAGTGCTCAATGTGTCATAAGATAACCGCGTAGCCTACATGGTCAGAAACTACGTTTGAACATAAATTTCTTGAACCGTATTTCAAGAAGTTCGCTTGGCAGTTTAAAACCGAAACATCTGCAGCAGTCTTTTATAACAGCAATACTAGATGTCTTAAACAACTTCATCAGGAACCGAGTATCAGCGAAGTCGAGTGAGTGCAGTTCGGCCTTGGTAAGTGGACAGACTTCAATCGAGGCGATATAAAAGGACGGGGATGAATTCTGTGGTAATGAGGTGCAGGACAAGTTCCTAAAATGCGATTCTTCCAACTTTACCAAATATTGCATTAGCTGATCGATAGAAACAATTTTCGGCGTTACTTAATGCAGTAAGTAAGTAAGTAACGAAATCGATTAAACAAACATCAAACATCAACAATTTAAAGTGAACAAATGCAAAAGCATTGCAATCAGAACTGTACAACAATATGGGACAAAATTGGAAGAATTACATGCCGGGAAAAATGAAAGCGAAAAAGGTAAGTTTCAAGTTTAACTTTAAATGTCGACAGTGTCGTTGATGACGTCACTTCTGACGGTATACTGTCTCAGGTGTCCGATAATGGCACTAGTCACTTCACAAGCACTACATAAAGTCGGGAAAAGAATGGCCGAAAGATGAGCGTTCAGACAAGTGTGGAAAACTCGTGGGGACATTATTCCATCTGTAATGTAGTACCGCCGCCATGTTGGAGGTACACTTGGTCGCAGCAATGTAACGTCGTAAACTGGTATGCTTGCAAACTGTTGTGTGTTAAATTGCGAATAACCTCGGCCAAATATTGTTAAGATTCCTGCGTTTTGACATCCACTCTCTGTTCACGCTAAATATACCTCCAACACGGCGGCGTAACATAGAATATTTCACATCCGATGAATTGAAGGATATATGTAACATCTAGGCCTATATCTATAGTCTTTACATATATGATGCTGAAAAAAGGAAGTTTTGTTTTGTTTTTGGTTTAAATCGGCGTGAAGTGTAAACTGATCAAACATCTAGTTAAAACATAGCATTTATTTCGCGATAGATGCAGCAACGACAGAGACATATAAATGAACGGCCAAAATAGGGGAGGTAAATCCGCTTTTTGCAACACCCTTTGAAAACAGAACGCAGCATCAACATGCCTATTAGTGGGTTGGGGAGGCGGAGACAATGGTGCGGATGTCGTTGCGGCTCGTAATTGCGACGGCCACTAATGGCGGCGATGCATGCTCGCTTGCAATCGCTAACGAGAGGACCAAGACGCTGCCGCCGCCGCCGCCACCCACAAAGATGGTGTTTATGATTTTAACGAATGTCCGCAAAAAATCGCCTCCCGCCGGTGGACACTGGCGCCCGCCGCCGCAGCCGCCGAGAAGCTACTCACCCGCCTCGCGACACGTCGGGAATAGAAAATGACACGGTAAAATACTTTGTATGGGTGTGTGTCGAATTATACGTCACGGTGTTCAAATAACCTTGAAAAAGTATTTCAGAATTCCGCATTTAATCCTGTTTTTGTTCATATTAAGTATACCTTCAACAATGACCTCAGTGACGTCACTTCACCTCATGTATTTCCGAAAAACATGCAATTATAAACCCTAGTGGAACACGGATAAACAAACCAAAAATTGATAATGACAAATTCACGAATTTGCCGAGGAGAGGGGAATATCTGTAAATTTCCGACCTGATAGTTGCAAACTATATTGGGTATGAGTAGTATACGACTTGACAGAAGTAACACAGGGGGGGGGGCGTTATCTCCCACAAAATCCACCCGTCACCCCTAAAACTCGCACTCCCCGCCGCCCGACTTGGTGGACAGCCAAGTCTACCTTGGTCCCCTTTATGATCAATATTTTATGATTAATGACCTCCCCCCGGCCCACATTTTGGTTTGTTTATCCGTTTCCACTAGGGTTTATAGTTGCATATAGAAGCCAGGGAGGGGAGGTGCCCGCTCAAGGTCAACATCGTACTACACTTCGGTGGTGACGAATAATAATCATATGCTGTTGACCTCCCTGTCAGTGCCATGTCCGCGAAAGGGACAAAGCCGTATCGATCGCTACAGCGCACAACCGGCGGTGCCAATCTCTTTCTAAATATAATGATATGCCGTTGACCTGCTTTGTATGCGGCGGTGCCTTGTCTGCGAGCACGTGACAAAGCCAGGTCTTTGTGAAATAATGATATGTCGTAGACCTAGCTGACTCAGCACAACAGCCGGAATCGAAAAAAAACCTTTGTACTAATATATTCATACCCCGGCTTTAAGACGTTTGAGATTTCCGCAAGAACAAGCGAAATAGATTTCTGTCATGCACACCGCAGTAGCCTACTCTCCGCAAAATTGTCCGACGAAACTAACAACCATACAAAAAAGCATTAGCTGTGTTATTTGAGCAATATTTTTGCCCGAGCTGTAACCAAGTTGATAATTGAAAAAACGAACAAGGCGACGACGACGACGACGAAATTAGTAATCGGCATTATAATCCAGAATAATTCGTTACGGATGGCAGCCACAGTCCTGAGCTGCCAGCTGCCGACATTACCCGCGACTCAGTAAGCAGGTCGATTATGAGCTACGGAGCTACGGAGACGCGAGTTAATCCAACATGGCCAGCTAATCGGAAAATTGGATTGGACAGACTCAGGGCGGCTGCGAGACGCGACGGGACAGTAATTAGCTAAAGCAAAGCCGTCGCCCGATGACTGTATTAAGCGTGATTGCTTTCTCTTCATAATTGAATGGCATTGGACGCTGACTGCACGAGGTCGACCAAATATACAGACAACTCGAAGACGAAGACTGTTAAGTTATTACAGTCTGAACATAAAATTGTGTATACTACAGTGAAATCAGTTTGTTGTATTTTTACAGCAACTAAAACAAAATTTCAGACAATAAAGAAACGTTAACTCACGTGTACAAGTCAGCCAATTATTAAAAAAAATCTCTACAGTTAACAAAACAACTATCAAAATCACCGTAAGACGCCCAAGTATGTGTGTTATCACAGGTTACCGTATGCTAGCAACTTCTATAGGTATGCAGGCCCACGTTCACTTCCGCTAAATGCCAACTGACATATATTTAATATAACTGGAGTTTTAAAAGCTATTATTCTTAAACGGATAGGCTGAGGTGGCTGAAAGCACAAAAGCCGCTAACGTCCGAATTCCGGCTGAACTTTTGCCCCTCGCTTTCTAACACACGGTGCACACAAGACGGCGACATATGCAAATGAGATCACGTGACTTACTGGGGACACCGGAGACGAGCTTCAAAGGCCGCAGCACCCGGACGGCTCTCAACGTGCGAAGGTCGATCTGGCTTCCGGACTGCGTGTTGCTCGGCGCGAACAGCGTTATGAAGCTGGCAGACACCGCACAGCGCACTCGATCAACACAGCGTAAATGTCTCAGCACCAGTTGTGTGCCTCAGCAAAAAAAAATGCGTGCGCATATCTATGGTATATATCGGGCCGGTTTGGTATGATTAAGAAACTTTTCGTTGCGCCCAGTTGTTGCGACGTCGTTGTTTTCTAACCTGGGTCTATTAGCTAACGTGGTGCGTTTGTCGACTTTCGTGGCAACGCACCGCGCGTTTTCAGGAGCGGACAAGCTGCGTACTCCGCGGGGCTACGTTATTAGGCTACTGGTAATCTTCATACTGTCGCACTTGCATCCGTTTAACCGAAATTCCACTTGGCTCGTCACGTCACGCCACCACACATCTAGCCCATGCATTTTGGCACAGGAAAAAGTCGTGTTGTGACGTGACGTGACGAGACGTGTCGCGCTTGTTGGTCAGCACGGCGCAACACGCACGGCTCGACAGGCGCGACACGCTGCAGAAGCGCGAGTGCGGCGTTCATCAATTAGCAGCAAACAACCGAGCAATGTTTTGTTATAAACGATTCGTTTTTTGTTTTGGCCTGTGCATTATGTTTAAACCATTACTCATCTGTTATCGCCGAAAAACGTTATCGACGTATTTCAGAGTGAAGCTAATCTAAATGAAATTAAATCGAATCGAAAGTTTACGGAGGAAAATGAAAATAATTGGCAATAGACATGTCGGGATATGAGCACGACACGCACAACACGCGCGAATTTGTCGTGCTTGTCGTGACGTGACGGGCCAAGTGGAATTTGGGCTTTTCGCTCGATTCTGGAACTCTGTGAGATGGTCCAATAAGGTAACCAGTATTATCTTATATTTTAATGTGACGAAAAAAATCTAATCTGTAATACAATTTATTTACAATTCGGTAGGGGCTTACTGTTTGACCATTAAGTCGGTCAGCGCCAGGTGGCCGCAAACTCGTTGGCCAAGCTGCAATTATGACCTTTGAGTCTGCCTGTAGGCTGCTAGTGCTATAGACTGAACATTCTGCCATCTCAATTTGTATTATTACTCAACTAAATCAACCATGACGTTGATACTCATTAAAACGTCGCTCGGAGGATGGAAGGATGAGTCGACCTAGGCACTGCAGTAAATGTGCAGCCCGTGCCCAACCTAAGTATTGCAGTGATTTTCGTGAAAAAAAACATAGAATCTGTCTGCAGCGCGGGTCGATCTTGGGATCTCTCGCGCCTCAGACACTCGAGAGACCGCTGCAACCTGAGTTGTTATAAACATTCAGTTAGAAATATTTTTAGAACGTTAAAAGCAAAAACGTGGGAAATTAAAAAAACGTTTTCAAATTTTCGACAAAATGTTGCCGAAATTTGCGACAAATCCAACATGTATCTTTGCAAACTGAGTCATATTGCTTATCAAACTGCACCACGTATCTTAATGTCCACATCCCACTAATATTAAAATGAAACGAAAAGGCCTTTTTAAAAAAGAAACGTCCAAGTGATGCTTTCGCTGAAATTTTGCATATCATATTTTGCGCCTTTTTAATTAAAACGCGGAAAATTTAACCAAAAAAAATAAAAACGTACAAAACTTGACTTGCATAAAAAAAACATTAAAACGTTACTATATCTATGCGTAGACGTGTTAAAAATCAAGTTGACCGAGGCCACATACGAACGCTAATTTCCCACTAATGAGAATGAAAAATTATCCGACAGATCATGTTCCAACATACGTTAGTCTCATTAATCTGAGCACTCATTAGTTTTATATCGTTTTTGATGCCGTTTTTTTCAACGGAAAATAAAAGCGCTCTTCGTCTCTCACCCAGTCACGACGACCACGAAGTCCATCATGTTCCAGACGTTGCGCAGATACGAGCCTCTGTGCAGCACGAAACCCAGAGCGACGACCTTGAACAGCGCCTCGACGCAAAATATCCCTAAGAAGTACACTTCGGTCTCCTCCTGCATCACCATGCAGCAGTTGGCGATATTGCTGTACATGTATCATCATCATGGACATAAATCATTGGGAGAATGGGAAACGTCCTCCCAGAATTTCGGTTGGGGACGCCAATACAATTTCCCCAGAATTACGTCACAATTCGACGACTGACTTTGCTTTGGATACGACGAGCTCAGCAGGCCTCCTTCTGTCCTTGGCAATGAGTGGAATCCCCCAACCTAGGTCTGTTGGCCCCTGTTAAACACTCGCATGTTTCCCACTTTTGAGACTAGGTTTACGCCACTGGTCATCATCATCATTATCTGAAGTTTCTGTTGCGTTCAGAGGCGGATTTAGCTGGTAGCGGGCCTGCATGGGACCTAGATGTGAGGGTCACTATAGGTGGAAGGCTTTAAAAGCACTGAGTTTAAGAAAATGCATTATTGAGTATTAATATCGTAATAATCGTTATCAATATAAGCGACTAAGATTCGTGCATACGCCGGCGAAAACTAACAACCAATGATTTGGTGGGACTCGCTCTGTTGGTGGGCGGTCTGATTCCTGGCTCTCTGCCCCTTAAATCCAACCCTGGTTGCGCCTACTGCACGAAGAAGGCAGGTGCACACACAACAGTAGAAACGGCGAAACTATTTTGCAAAAATTAAGGAAAAGAAGAAAGTTAGGTATTGCTGAATCAAGTTTCTAAAACTAGTCACACTTAATAGCTATACAGACGGTAAAAGAAGTCTTCAATTTGCGTTTTAGACGGTTTAAACTATAACAGTCTCGTTTTGTATACACACAACTTTTATTCAGCAGAGACCACTAGTAAAAAAGAAAAGTGAACTAATTCTTTTTCGATGCACTGACTGACGTGACGTATATACATGTGGTGACAGTGATATCATTGTGTCTACAAGATAGTTAGCGTCGCCATGCTGGAGGTATACTATATCGGAGCAGTTTAAAGTCGTAAACTTACGTATGCTTGAAAACTCCTGTGTGTGGAATTATGCGCCAGTCAAACTACACGGTCTGCAATTAGCCTTGGTATGAAAATTTCCATTTCCAAAATTTAACTCGGTTTTTGTTCACATCAAGTGTACCTCCAACATGGCGGAGCGGTTTCATGCTCAGTTCACTGAACCTAATGTAGGTCTACGTGATTTTAAACGGAGGCGACCGCAGCTCACCATAATACTCACTTATTATTAGCATCGAAACGCGATAAAGTCCCAAAGCTTAGAACATCGAACAGCGGTGCGAACTTTGTTGTTTGAAGTGGCGTAAAAATTTATTTGCTGCACAGACAAGAATCAGCGACAGAGAATAAAAAGGCGTTAGAAGATATAGCGTCGCAAAGAGTGAACACATGCGCTTGCTCAGATTAGTCGCAGATGGCGCCACCGGCTATCACGTTTTACCGGTTCTTGCTTAGCATTCATCTATTCTCGTAATCTGATTACGCCGGCTTCGACGGCAGGTTTCGGCCGCAAAGACGAAGCGATTGGCCTAACGGAACCTCGTGATAATAATGGAACACGCACCGCTACATCACACAGATGCAGTGCATGTTCGGATAAAAATGTTGAAAAAACGTTAAAAAGTTTTTTTAAAAACGTAGGAAAATGTATAAAAAACTAAACCATCCCATTTAACGTTTGATAAAAACAAGTTGCAAAATATATGCGATCAATCCAACTATTATCTTCGAACATTGGGAGCGCTCAAGATGAGGGACATGCAAATAACGAACCATCAATATTGCAAGACATGAAACTGCAAGACATGAAAGGCAAGCAAGTAACCGTCTTGAGCACACACAAAACAGTCTGCTCATGGGTTCTAGATTTTGCAGTTGTCCTCTATAGCTTGTTGCGGCAACGATTCAACTCTAACTGCGATCATCGTTGCCCAAGTCATAAGAACGACGCACGCGAACTAAGTAGGTGAGTAAATTTCAGACGGCCGCTAATTGTGATAATTAGTCAAGAGTCGGCATACGTATGATGCGGCAAAATAGATCGGGTGCTTTGAATTGTTTTCTTATGTGGTTTTAAAACAGAAAATGCACACTGTACTGTAATGTAATCTATTTTCGTACGATACTTATCATGTTTTGCAATTTCATGCCCTGCATTTTCAGTCAACCCCGAACACTGAGTCATCAGACTGTAGCACCAACAAAACGGAAAGGTCTCTTTAAAAGGAAAGGTCAAATGGCACTTCATCACGGTTCCTAAATCTGCAGTCACTTACTCAGAGTGTTTCTCGCTGAATTTTTTTTACATAGTCATATGTTGCTTTTGACAACGTTTTCAAAGTAAAAATGTTGGGAACGATTAAAAAACGTTTACAATACACAAAAACGTGACCTGAATCAAAAACGTAAAAACGTTCATTAGGCCTAAGTCTATGCTACTGCACAAGGTAGTTCGAGGATGTGCCGAATTATCTAAACGCGTCGCTGTTTTCTTCTTTTTATTACCGTGGGCTAAAAATGCATGTATACACTTCAAAAGTTAAACTACAGCGGGTATTTTATGCTAGTCACAGTAAGTTAGCTCTTAGCCGGTGGTTAACTAACCAGATTGTTAAGCGACGGATCGTGCAACCGGGTTATAAACATAGCACCAACCGATCCAGCGTATGTAACACATTGTAAATTTATACCACAATACACTGTGCAGTCGGGATTTTGTTTTTGTTTAACCGAATTTTGTTTAAGGATTGCGACTAATGCTTTAACTTGCAGGTGCGTTTTGTCATTTTATTCATAAGCGAATGTACCTAAAGGGACCCGAAGAGACAGGCACCAAAGCAG
>Ga0056115_1001181_pt1 | contig 12121 bp, 7 predicted proteins | sample WorMetOlspDAHAB1_FD_77007 | JGI IMG/M metagenome (GOLD analysis project Ga0056115, IMG submission 77007) | Marine gutless worms symbiont microbial communities from Max Planck institute for Marine Microbiology, Germany - Olavius sp. DAHAB.1 ... | reverse complement strand
CGCTGTATTGTTACACGACACCTTGCCAGCCACTGACTGCACGGACTGATGATCTGTACCCATTTGTGTATTATCTTAATTTTTAAACTCCCTCGGGAACATATCTACCGAGGGTAAAAAAAATAATAATAATAATAGGCCTAATAGTAATAATAACAATAATAATAGTGTATAGAGGAAATAGAAGAGGCTGATAAAGACAGCAGTATTTGCATGAATGAGAATGGTAGGTCCGAACAAGCCACGAAGACCAACAGAAAGGAACTGAAGCACATAGTGGCATATGCGTGTGTAGCATTTACCTGCAGAGAACTGTGAGCAACTGTGACAGCTGCAGCAGTGGACACCAGCGGGCTACCACAACTGAAGCTGCTGTATAGCCATATGACAGTATGGAGGGGCGGATACAGGAAGGGTGACATGGGTGACTAGTCACCCCTGCCAGAGAGAGAAAAATATATTACATTAATGAAACTTTAATTGTGAAATAATTCATTCATTAGAGCAATGTATATATTGCTAATTATGCCAACGTCCTAATTCACAAGTGCATAAAATTCTCCCGTAAGCCCAGACCCCTCGGTTCTCCTCGGGTTCCCAAAGTCACCCCCTTTAAAAATCCTAGATCCGCCACTAGTATGTGTAATGTTTGTGTAATGGCGACGACGACAGTACGTGGTGATAAGCAAGTAACATACTAATATACCTTATTCATGCTTCGTGGATTGCAAGCCTTTGGATCAATCTGAATAAATCAAAAGCACACGATATCAGCTTGCGTTTAGTTCATCACAGAACACCGGGAATTCGCACAGGCCTACGCAGTTAACAGCAGATCATTCGCTCAATGCTAACCATAATACGAGCGCTGCCGAAGAGACGTTATGGGCAGCGGCGTATTTGGAATTTCAGAAAGGGGATCGCATGCAATTCCTTTCACGCCCTTTATTTCTCTCCCCTCCCGCTCTCCCCTCCTTTCCGCCATTCAATCCTCTCCCGTCCCCCTAATGTAAACCTCCTTAAATCCAGCTATGGGAGCGCTTTAAGCTCCCCAGCGGGTTCAGACAGAACCCCAGCCGAAATCGAATATGGTGCATTTTCGCCTTAAAATCCGACATCGGGAGGCAACAGAACTTTCAACGATATGAATGTGAATCAACTATAAACCGTTAAATTTCAGGCTGTTTAAGCAGTAAAGGCAAATCGGGAAGAAAACTGTAAGAAAAAGATTTGCGTCACGCTAGTGCCTACCTCAATCCCTCTCCCTAAATACGCCACCGGTTGTGAGGCCCAGCTTAGCCCCGCATAAGTCGTCAATGTATGTGCGCTTTAACTAGCCACTGTATGGCTTGTCGATAGTGTTATACGCATGACACTGGCAACTTTTTTTCGCTAAATCTGTTTTTTTTCTGTGCCCGGTCGTTCCCCACAAACATTCTCGACGGACTCAAGACGAATACGCGTCACATAAATAACGACAGTGAAAAATAAACAAAGATTTAGACAGAAAAAAAACGAAAACAAACTAACGAAAGAAACAGACTGAACGTGTGTTGCAACCTGACGCCCATCAAGTATATGCGGTCCAGACAGCAGAACCGTTTCCATGCAGAGAGGATCGCGGAACGTCACGAAACCAAATCCTCGCGACTTTCCCGTCGTCTGATTTTTCATCACGACGCAATCGATCACCTCGCCGTATCGACTGAAATACTTCAGCATTGACGCTGCAAACGATCAAACGCAACCAGCAAAAACTGTGACGACGCAGCAAAATATTACGGTTAGAATATTTGATCATTTATACAATAATAATATTCTCCACCGAGCACAGCACGGGTTTTTAAAAAACCGATCTACTACAACCAATTTACTCGAAAGTCGATCAATGATTGGACCTTATGCCTACAGACCAAAAACCAGGTCACTGTCAAGTATACTGTAATATGTTACAGTATACTTGAATATCGACTCAATTATGCAAGGGCACAAGATAGGCATGGGCTCGTCGGCTGAAAACTCAGAATCTGCACTGTGCCACCGTTTTGACTCACAGCAGGGCTCACAGTAAACTGAGGGTCAGGGCATAGGCATACCCAGGATTTTACAATGGAGGGGATTCACGTGGTGGGGACCGGGTGACGGGGTCTGGGGACAGAAATTGACCCCCAGTGGGGAGGGTCCCCCAGAACATGATATAAAATGTGAAATTAGTATACAATTTTTAACGTTTTCCCAAAGAAGAGTTTGAGTTTAATGAGTATAGGAGCAGAGCTTGGACAGTATGTTTTGCAAACACACAATTCAAAAAAAATCTGAAGATTCAATGGGTAGGTTAGAACCCCCTAACCACCCTTCCTCTGGGTACGCCAGTGGGTCAAGGTGCCCGATTTCCATGTAACAATATGCACAGCACATTCCTTCATTGCATGTTGTTATACATACATGGAAATTGATCAGTCATACTCATATCAAACACTCAACATTTATACCCCAAAACCAAATTGCTGGTTACGCTCTTGGCGCTCATATGTTAGAAAATGAAGGGTGCTCATGGCTTTTCATCCGAGCCAAGTTTGCGGCAGACCACAGGAAAGCCCACGTGACCAAATTCTGGAACTGAGCCCACAGAAAACAAAACCACAAAACGTACCATGCGTGGTATCCCAGCTGAGTCCACCGACGAAGATTTTCCTACAAAAAAAGCACAACTGATGAAATTTACAGCAAGTTAACATTACGAATCTCAAAATGTACGTGCATGGACTTTCAAAAGCAAAGTATAGGCCTAGCTGTTAGTCTGTTGCATCTTTACATTTCTGATTTTGCACATAATAGGCCTAAATGACAGAGTATGAAACAATTGGGTCATTGTTAATATCAAGCTAAGTTCATTATCCTGCGTATGTGGCAAACCCACACGTTTTAGAAGGGCAGTGATATACAAAACTGTGATGACAATAATATAACCACTCAAACAAGTGAAGTATAGTCAAAGTGACGTATAGTCGGAACTTTGGGCCCGTGTCTAACTTTAAGTGGTCACTAAAGACTAAGAGTACTAACCAATAAAAATTATGTAATTTTAAAAACGACTAAACAACCTATACACACCCTCTTTCATCTCCAAACTGCATGTCTGACCCACTGAATTGCATGTTATAACAAGTAGTGAGGCTGACTGAATAAAAATTGTAATCATCTACGCTATGGATAAATTGTTGAAAGCAGGCAAATTCAAGCTTTGCAAAGTAACTAATTGCGCTAGCAGACTACACAACCACACACACAACAAACCGCCATTGTTATCTAAACATAGATAAATAAAAACAAATAAACAAACGACACCAGTGGAAGGGGTAAAAGGAAATAAAACCGATCGTAGTAAATTTACGATGAACACTAGAGAGTAGAGATACATAAGCAGGAAACTATTCATTGAAACTTTATACAAAAGCGAACGAGCCACTGTAGTCGATGTTTACTGAACAATTCGCCGACAAACCAACTAGCGGTCATCTAAGACTCTAAGTCGCGGACTGGTCAACTCTCGGACTATAGTTAACAGTTGACACTCAACTCGCCGCCAGCGATTTTATTTAAATCACGGAAAGACTACGCCATATTTTTACACTGAACCTAAACCTTACCCTAACCCTAACACCATCGACTATTGAAAGTGTTTAGTTGTGTAATCTACCGCAAATTTATAGCGATAATTTATTGCAAATTTTAACTCAGTTACACCGTGATGAAGCCAATCCTGTATTTAGACTGCACCGAGGTGTAAACTTATCCATGTTAACGTGACGTCACATTTGTTATGTAAATAATGAGTAGTTGGTCATAATAAAAATTATATTCTTGGCGCAAGGGTCTATTATTGCTCAGTTTGTGTTGGTTGCAGTAAAGTTTGTTATTTATACGTCATTTATTTCTGGGCGTGACTTACTGCTGCAATCTGCGTCTGGTGAGAGTAGGCGTTTGATAGTAGCACTTGTTACTGCTTGTGGCCACGGGTAAATGCGGATATGCGACCGTACAATGGATTAAATGCAGGTGTTGATGCGGACCAAGTTATAACCCTAACACTAACCACAACTCAGCAGCTGAATAAGTAGCAGATTTCGGCATGCGGAGCTTGTCTGCACTATTACCATATCTTTCCCTATTACATGATCCGCAAATCCGTAGCTGTTTGATTGACGTATTAGTCAACTCATCACGTGGTCAACTCGTCACATGGTGATTGTTTAAGAGTATGGTTAGGGTAGACGGTTATCGTTAGCATTAGTGTTTTTGTGTTTTGTGGTTATATGTTCACGTGAATTACATCTGTTGTTTTTGTCATTTTTCTGGATCTTTTTGTAATGATCTGGCCATGTGACGAGTTGACTGTAATTCTTGCTTCAAAAAAACCCTAAGGCACTTGTATATATCACGGTCCAGCTGTATTTTTTCGTTAATTTACGCTCATAACTTTGACTGTTTCTTTTGTGTGAATGATCATGTTTTGATATTACTTGTGTTATGTGAAGTTATAAATTTATATTGGATTGTGTATTACACCATTGTCCTCATAGCAATCATGAGACACCTTTGTAGGAGACACATTACAACATTTTGTCTGCCTGTCAAAGAGTGTTCAGATGCTTACTGGAAAATAGCCGACAAACAAGCTCATGGTCAGTCAGGTTGCAGATCAATTGACTTGCGATCAGACAACTTGTGGACTTAACAATATGCAGAGTAGTGAACTCGCTGACTTTGAGTTTGACAAAATCACATTTAGAGTGATTATTTACTTCAAATTTGCAGTCAGGCATTTCAGCGAGTTTGCTAGTTTGCGAATTGTCCAGTCGTGAGCTGACTGGTCCGCAATGTGACTGACCGTAAGTTGGTCTGTCAGTGAATTGTCCAGTGACCTTGTATTTGTTTCCATAGTTTTCAGAGTTTTAGTTTGTTCAGGTCACACCTTGGCTGCGAATGCTGTACACCAAGCGTCATGTTGCTCTATTGTTGTGTTTGTATGTTTCACTGTTTAGATTCAAGAAGTGATGGAGCCGCCGATACCTTTGAAAGGTGTCGTGCTGTTCATTGCATTCGGTTTTTTGGTAAGTGTTCGTTTCGCTTCAGTAAATTGTATAGCGAACGTGTCAAAGTTGTCTCTAACTGATCTTTGTACAGTTGACTTAATAACTGAACGTTGTTACTCATCTCAAAGCATTATTCTACTTTGCAGTAGCCAGAAATTTGGTTCGGGGAGATGAGTGAGTGAGTAGAGTCTAACGCCCCACCCGACACAATATAGGTCATTTTGGAGCCGGAATACAGATATTCTTTGGTTCATATGACTGATTAATTTTCACACATGAAAACACATCCAAGGCTTCCATTAAATATCATAGGTATGTAATAACTTGACTGGTGTAATGCACACAATATATAGCTAAAAGCAACGATTTATGAACTATAACGCAAGTCAAATTTTTTGCCATTTATATGAGAGATCTAGTTAGTCGATCTACTGTACAACCTCATGAATTCAAATCACAACACTACTCTAATTGCTAAGTTTGTCTGTCTCTGTGACACAGACTTCGTGGTCCACTGTCCATATACAGGTACATGTCAGTTACTAACGTCATTACCCTATATCGTATGTATATTAAGTTGAGAATGTCACCTTTATTAAAAAATGAAAATGATGATCATAATGGTGAAAGTCCATGACTGTTAGCATTGTGTAACAGTGAGCTAACTTGCAATTTGGGGGGGTATAAATCCCTTTATGCCTTCCCTTTGTTTATGCCCCTGGTACTAGGTTTTCCCCATTTTTATTACAAATCTGTAAAAGTGGCTACCACTTAGAGCTGCCGTTGCTGTTATTGTTGCAATATGTAGGTGTTCATCATGGTGTTATTTTTCGTAAAACGACAGATTACAAAACATACTCTGAAATCTGGCCGTGGCCCACATGCAACTATTGGAGCCAATGCCCCAAAGGTAACTGTCTGCGAATCATAATGTTTGTCTGCGTTTGTGTGTTAAAATTATATTATTGCGGTACTGGAAAATAATCGTATCCAAAATTGTTGTTTTTGTTTCCTTTTATTAAGTTTTAGCAGTTTCTCAATTATTGTGGAATCCAGAAGTGTAGGATGTATATTTGCAGTTTATGATCTGTTAAATTTCTGTTTTTGCTATTATATAACATTGACTTGTACCGGGTAATTTTTTCGTATAACGCGCTGGGAGATTTCAGGCACCAGTGAGCAGAGTTGGCCGACCAATTGCAAATAATGCAGTTCCTTTTCAGCAGAGCTGCAACTAGATACAAAGGTGCCGAGGGCTAATATTATTCTGGTGCCACCAGAATCTAGTACAGAGTGTGATATAGTTCAGCATGAAGTATTCACTATTGATAAATTTACCCAACCATTAAAAACATTCTATGGCTTGTACAGTCTTCGGTAGACTTTGTATATCGTTTTATATTGTGTTTGATATGTGACAAATCGAGAGACTATAACATATGAGCTGTAGGGTTAACGTATAGTGATAATCTGTTGTCACGGATACATATACTTGTCCCAGGTGCTAAAATACACCTGTTAGCATTGATCGTTTGCTTATGTGGAGGTGTCCACCTGGGCAGTCTAACTTATTTTGTTGTATGGGAGCTGTATCAGCTGGATTATGGATGGAAGTAGTTACGAGTATTTAAAATGCACTGTGGTCCCACTGCCAGAGTGCAAACAACTGTGTAAAACGGACATGTCGGGAGGGGGCATTGTGGAGGCTGGGGCTCTTCCCTAAACCCCATCAGGGGTCTGTCTGCCCCTTATCAAGAACTGCTCCTCTGCGCTCGTGATCAAAATCGTCCGCATTTGCAACGTCTTATCTTGGCAGCCATGAAGTGCTGTTGTTGACGAAATATCTCTTGCGCTGTTGAAATGTAAAAATATGTTTGTCGGTGTTATGTGCTTGTTTGTGTGTTGTGGTTTACTGATGCTGTGTGATGTAGTGTTTGAAGTTGGAAATCGAGCGACTGCTGAAACGTGTGAAAGAGATCACGTACGAGCCGCAACTTTTGTCTCCCAGCGCCGAGCAGAAGCTGTCTGCTGCTGTAGCTGCTGGTCAGCTTGGTTCTGTGCTATTTTGATTACTAGAATGATAACTAATATTAAAAATGCGATTATCCCTGTCAGTTTACTGAAACTAAACGGATAAAAAATGTGACTGAAAACAGTATTGTTTTGAGGCTGAATGAAATAAAGCAGAATGTAAATAATGTGAAAAACTGAAATACACTAAAATATTTCACAACATATATATATTCTGATACATATAACATATCATATATATTATGTTTTATTAATTTTATGTTATATCATTATGGTCGGATACTTTGTAGCAGCAAAGAACTGTGGCACACAGTAATGAAGATGTTTAGTAGATTGCTGGTTGAATGTTGATTATGTCGACAGATTCGCGACATTATGTCTATCGTATGAAGACTGTTGATTCTCTTGCAGTTCTTGGTCAGTAATGTTTTGTCATCTGAAATATATTTTTAATGTTTAATTTTAATTCTCTTCTGTATCCGTCATCCAGCCAAAAGTTGGTTGCATGAACAACCAATCATCACACGTCACAATCGTTTGACCATACTAGGTTTTCCAATGTTAATCCCATCCATGTCAGGATAATGCTTCTTCCATCAGGCTTTATGTTATCCTCCCTTTCAACTTTAATTGTCTATTTGTTAATTATTATTAACAGTCAGTTGACTGTTTGTCAATTTTTAACTGTCTTAATATCAGACAGAGCTTGAGAATGGGTATGATTTATGGACCAGCTATGCTGTGCTGGAGCAAACACACTCCTCGTACCGTAGTCATGCACTTCGTTTGGCCAGCTGCGGTCTCAGGTACCTCTGGCCGCTGCAGCAGCATGGAATTATATACCAGCGTCTATGAGGAGCAGTTACCAATCACTGAATGACTTCGGAGCTTCGCAGAGAGAAAAACCATTCTTTTTCAGAAAGGAGTTACAATATGTGATGTTGCTGTGCACGACTTTGTGACAGTTTTTATCTGTTAATTGTGCGTTTAAAATTTCTGTTTATTACTATTGCTGTGAACGTTATTGTACTATTGAGTTTTTACTATTTTTTTTACTATCTTTTATTACTTCTGTACTTTGTGTACGATTGCATAATAAATAAATAAATTAATCTGTTCTTTTAAGCATATTTGTGTGACTCGTTGCTGTACTGAAATTTTGTGTCACGTCTTGTGTCTTGTCTCATCTGCTTTCATGCTGTCCTTGTATTTAACTACAAACACATCTTTTTAAACAGAGCACTTGGGTTAGCTTTGTACATATCAGTTCTTGATCCAGGCAGTGTCTATAATGTCGCATTGAGACAACTTTAAGTGTAGATACTGCCCTATTGCGCCCTGCCATTCCTTGCCGGCTGTATTTTCCCAATGTTTTGTGGCGAATGAAATGACGATGCCGATGATGCTCTTCCTGCTGAGACACATGCTGATCTGTTTCATGCAGCTGTTGCTTATGATCCTCACCTTTATCTTAACCGTAACCGTATTTTAGCTGTTGTACGACCTGCAGTCTGCATTTTAGTGGAGGCATTGCTTTACTGCTATGGTGTGATGATGTGTTAATTTTGCTGGGACATATGCTGTGCACTGTCTCTGCTTCGTGCGGAATTTCAGATGCGGAACTGAAGAAGTGTGGAATGCCAGTCGTGCGAAAACCGTCAACGCCACTGAAGCCATTTTTGCTCGACGCTCGCCAGACGGGTTATCCTCTGGAGGGAGCACGGCTCGATCTAATAGAACAGTTTGCCAACTGCTATGAGCATGCGCGACATGACCCGGCTGTCTGTATCCCGTTTTATCTCTCTGGTTTAACGCATTAATAACAACTTTAAATAATATTGACACGATTTGTCAGATGCTATAATGCGAATGCTAGGATGGCCTTTCCCCTGGACGACTGGAGGATACGACCGGGACATCGTTGTGTAACATGGTTGAAGACAATATGACAAGAATCAAACTCTCCCTGAACAAAGCGATTGATGTGGCTCAAAACCAACCACTCTGCTGAGATTCTTGTCTACGTTTGGCACCACGTATTATAAACTTAATTTTTCCTATGTAATTGTATCATCTTTCGTTTGCTCCTTTTATCTTTTGTCATTGTTGTCGTCACTGCTTCGCAAAACTGCAGTGTGAGAAGATGACAGAGTAACCCATTAAGTCACTAAGTAACAGCAGATTCACAGCGTTACAAGAGTTGACTGATTATGTTGTCGTATTTCCCTACTTTACGTTGATGTAAATATGATGAATTTGTCGTTACAGGAATATTCCTTTACGCATTATGAAGAATTTGTGGGTTTACTGAACCAGCTGCTTTCACAGTATGTATACCACTTCTTTTAAAATTAGTCAACAATTTATTTGTGGTGTAATTTTTGTGATTTTTAAGCACAAATGTCGTGATACTATTGACTGGTGCACTGCTGTTATACTGATGTGCATTTGCTTGTGTCAGACTCCAACTAACGGACAAAAATACACGTCCGATTGTCTTTTTGTCCATTTGTCCGTTGTGTATGTCAGGCGCATTTATCCTTAGTGGGGAACGGAGCACGATGTTTCATAGAAATTTAAGGGGGATGTAAAATCCGAGATTGACCATTAAAATTATTGCCACCAGGTGTCACATTTTAAGGCTAAAGTGCACCAAATTCGATTCCTAGTCTGTTTGTCCGTTAGACACCTACGATTATGTGTAAAGTGGTTAGAAGTGGAGTACAAAACTGAGCCACCTTTTCAGAAATTGAAATGGATTACTGCAGATTGCAGTGTTCTACCTGTACGTTGAGACAGCGTTTCCCATTGCTGTACCCTCCCTCTGGAACTCTCTCTTTGCCCGAACTGAACTCGTCCATTTTGCTACCACCAAACGCAGGTTTAAGCGTCATCTGCAGACTCGTTATTTTAACATTTATTTAACACCCCTCTGTTTTTTTATTAAATTTTTTATCGACAGCATCATGCGTGGCTGGTCCAGCTCAAAGTATGGGTCAGACAGCAAATAGTAGTAACGGTGTGTTTAGTTTGTGCCGTCAAGCGATTTGCAAACTTTTTTTTGTTTTGAAACTGTGACAAAATGAAAGTGATAGATGTGCTACATTAAGAAGGTAGACAGTAAAGTCCATTGCATCCCCTTTAGCACCTGTGATCCGGCAAGGGTTGGACCTAATTCAGCTAGAATACAACAAACGTTGGCTGGATGGCCGGGTCAAATTAACGGCCAGCGCCCCGACTTCACCCAGTCCTTGTTGCAGGGCACTTATGCTACGCAGGACTCACCGTTTCTTCTCTAGCAGTGACCAAAACCATCGCCAGTACTCACTGAACCGACCCACGAAGGGATGGCCAGGCTGAGTGGAAAATACCATGATGGTAGACCCGCCAAAGGTGGTCGCCAATCCCAGTACTAACCGTGCTCGATGTTAGCTTAACTTCGTTCATACGGCCACCGCTGGTACTACTACGCCAGACCAGCTGCATTGACTGCACAGCAATTCTGTTAATTGTCCGACGTTTGCGTGCGCACAGCATTCGCAGTCGGAACTGCCGCGAAGAGACTCTGGCGCCATCTAGTCGCGAGGCGAAATCGAGTTCGTCGAAAACGGACGCATCATCTGCCGGGATGTCGGTGCAGTTCATGTCGCCGGCACAGAGCAAGTCGGAGTCGGCTGCCACCGACGCTGTGCCGCGGGCTTCACAGCGCATTGCTAACTACACTGTAGCGTCTGCGTCGGGTGGCAGTGGTGCCACTGGTAGAAAGCACAAAGATGTAAACGACATTTTGTAGCCGAGTATGTTGGGTGTATGTGTGGACGTGTATAGATAGGAAGTTTTATAGCAATAATAAATATTAACAGGACCGATATTTATAGTGCTATCATATGCACGTTTTTTGTAAAGCCATTTTAAGGCATACGTGCAACGGTGTAACACAATGCTATTTTGGTGACTAAAGGCATATTGGCTGGGGGGGAGAAGCCGAGTATCATTCTGATAACACTCTAGCTGTATTCGGTGTAACATATTACAAGAAATTCAAAATCACTTTGCTAGCACGAGATGTCCTGTGAAGTTACTTTGGATTATAAATAGTTCATTGTGGTTTAGCTTGTTATTGTATGATTTCAACACATGTAGCCAACTCTCCGTGTTATAGAATCTTCGTTATTGTCAGCTTGTTAATTGTCTCGTTAGCTGTACCACACTGTGACCGTGAGCTGGATTGTAGGGCAAGCCAGCAGCGTCCAAAGGCACCCTCGGCGACGCAAAATGCGTCACGGAAATCCTCGGGGGGACTGAATGCGCCATTTTGTTTTTAGGGAAAATAAGTGCATTAAACCGTTTAAACAGCCAAATAAATGTGTTGATGTTTATGTCTAAAATGCTCTAAAACTCGCCTACAATCATCTTTAATTCTAAAAATTTCCCGAGGGTGATACCAAAGACCCTCGTTAAAAGGGGAGGAGCAGAAGGGGGACATACAGGGGAACAGGAGAGAGGTGTTGCGTTATGGCAGTCGGGTGGATAGACGCTCCAGGGGCAAGCAGGTGGTTTTTGAGTGATGCATGAAGCTGTGATGTTAGAATGGGTGATATGTTGAGCAGTTCGTTATTATGAGTATTCTCTCGAACTGGTGTAGGCTACACGGTTTTTCTGTGGCAAACTCTGTTGCAGCCTGCAGGTAGAGTTGCGCGATGAGATATTTCACTTTGAAATATATTTTTAATGAGGATTTTTTAAAATAAAAGTATTGTAACACCCCCTTTTGAAGTATTTCAGGACCCCCTTTGAAAGATTTCATGATTTTTTAAATTTTCAGTATTAAAAGTGACAACTTTTTAAGGTGTTAGTTGGAGACACAATGTTAAGCTCAAATTCCACTTGGCTCGACTCGACACATTCGACGTGTCGAGCCCATGCATTTTGGCTGTGTCGAGCTAGTCGAACAGCACAGCTCGACTCGCTCGACACGACGAGCTCGACTGGCT
>Ga0056115_1001180_pt1 | contig 12124 bp, 11 predicted proteins | sample WorMetOlspDAHAB1_FD_77007 | JGI IMG/M metagenome (GOLD analysis project Ga0056115, IMG submission 77007) | Marine gutless worms symbiont microbial communities from Max Planck institute for Marine Microbiology, Germany - Olavius sp. DAHAB.1 ... | reverse complement strand
GACAATTTTTAATGCTAAAACAAGGTGTTAGCAAGCTTTCCGAATAATGGCTTAAAAATGAAATTAGGCGGACTTTCAAGGCGTTACGAAATTTTACCTTTTTTTCGTATATAGTTCCGATTAGTTATTTGAATAGGGCATCCCCACGGCCATGATTGGATTCTATTAGCCAATAACAAATAACTGGTAACTTTTTTCATTTATAACTATTAAACTCCTCAAAGGAAATTGTAGTGATATCGGATAAATCGGGTATAAAAGTAACCATTCTCGGCTCCGGCACCTGTGTGACCTCGTTGCTGCGAGGTTCATGCTCGGTTCTAATGCAAATCGGTTCCGCTCGCCTGCTTTTTGACTCGGGTCCGGGTACCATGCGGCGGCTGCTGGAGGGTGGAACAACTATTTTTGATTTGAATTATCTATTTTACAGTCACTTTCATCCGGACCATAGCGCAGAGCTGGTTCCTTTGATTTTTGCAACGAAATACCCGGATGGCAATCGCCGGCAACTCCCCCTGACAATCCTTGCCGGCCGGGGGTTGACTGAATTCTTTGCGGGCCTTAAAGCTGTGTATGGATCATGGATCGAGCTTGCCCCGGGAATGCTCAAATTTATAGAATTTGACAATACCGCAAGCGATTCAAAAAAATTTACCGGCTTTTCCATAGAAACCGCACCGGTGGAACATAATCCTGAAAGTGTTGCCTACCGGATCACGAGCGCAGACGGCAGTTCGGTGGTGTACTCCGGCGATACAGACTATAGTGAAAATCTGATCGAGTTGGCCAAAGGTGCGGATCTATTGATATGTGAGTCGGCTCTGCCCGACAGTATGCCGGTAAAAGGGCACCTGACCCCGTCAGGGGCGGGTGAAATAGCAGCCCTCGCCGGTGTGCACAAACTGGTACTCACTCATTTCTATCCGGATTGTGAAAATGTTGACATCGCGCAGGAATGCCGCAAAACGTACAGCGGCCCATTGCTCCTGGCGGAAGACCTGATGGAGATAAAGGTTGGTGGTTAATAGTTATTTGTTATTCGTATATTGACAGATTATATCTCTGCGAGAACCGAGGTCTTTTATGAGACCGTGCTCCGAAAAAGTAGCCCCAGCGGGGCATCAATAGAGCAGTTTTCATTGGTTTTAGTTTTCGGGGGTCAGGAAACCGAGGTGTTAAATCCTGACACCTCTTATGAAACTACATCGTTTATTACAAAAATGTAGTTTCTTTTTCGATTTGACCGGACGTTTTTCTGGCCGGCGTCAGCGCTGAACCCTGAACACTGACACCTGAAGCCTTTGAAATAACAAAATATCGATATGATTTCGCAAAGCGCCAAATAACCAATAACTAATAACCAATAACTGTATGCGCTACTACCCCATTCATTTAGACATTCAAAATAGGAATTGTCTGGTCGTCGGCGGTGGCCAGGTGGGCACCCGCAAAGTCAACACTCTGTTAAATTGCGGTGCCAAAGTCACCGTTGTCAGTCCTGAAATATCCGAACGACTGCATAATCTTGCTGATACCGCTCCACTGACGCTCAAGTCCCGTCCTTACCGCTCCACAGATCTGGAGGGGGTGTTTCTGGTCATCGGGGCTACCGATGATGAAACTTTGAACCAACAAATCAGCAGCGATGCCGAACGCCGCAACACCCTGTGCAACATCGCCGACCGGCCGGATAAGTGCAACTTCATTCTCCCCTCTATCGTGCGGCGGGACGATCTGGTCATCACGGTATCGACATCCGGCAAAAGTCCGGCCCTGGCAAAGAAATTGCGCAAAACACTTGAGTCTCAGTTCGGTCCGGAATATGGGGATTTTCTAAAACTCATGGGCGCTATCCGCAGCAAGCTTCTAAGTCAGGCCCACGAACCCGAAGTGCATAAACCTCTGTTTGAGCAGCTGATAAACAGTAATCTTATTGCAATGATTCAAGAAGATAAAATAAAAGACATTGATGCGTTTCTCTTTAATATACTAGGAGAAGGATATCGTTTCGAGGAATTAATGAACCTTAATACACACAAGGCCGGATAATGGAAATTTTGATCATATTGACGATTGTGTTTTACATGTTCAGCTGCGCTGCATATTGTGCCTATCTATTTCTTCAAAAAAACGTTTTGCAGCGCAGTGGATTTTTTCTCATGACAGCCGGTTTTTTTTGCCACACCGCTGCCTTAATTTACCGAATAGCAGCTACCGGTCATCTGCCGATCGGCAATATGCAAGAAACGCTGTCCCTGGCGGGATGGTCCCTGGCCGGTCTGTTTCTGATCATTAATTTCAAATTCAATCTGAAAATATTAGGGGTCTTTGCCGCGCCATTGGTGACCCTGGTTATGATCATCGTTTTACAATTGCCCAATGAAACGGCTAATACAACCGCTATATTTAAAAATTTCTGGTTAATTTCCCACGTCGTGGCTATCTTTATCGGTGAGGCGGGTTTTGCACTGGCATGCGGCCTGGGTCTGCTATATCTTATACAGGAAAACGCGATTAAAAGCAAAAAGCGGCGTTTCTTTTTCAGGCGATTGCCGTCGCTGGACCTCCTGGATGCCACCGGATATGCCTGCATCGTGGTGGGATTTACCATGCTCACCCTGGGACTGGTTACCGGTTTTGTGTACGCCAAATCAGTCTGGGGTCGATTCTGGAGTTGGGATCCTAAAGAAGTCTGGTCCGGCATTACCTGGCTTTTCTATGCTGCCCTGCTCCATGAGCGGCTTACGGTCGGTTGGCGCGGCCGCCGCTCGGCCGTCATGGCAATTATCGGTTTTGCGGTGATTATATTCACCTTCCTGGGGGTGAATTTACTGCTGAAAGGACATCATGGGGAGTTTACAAAATTTTAGATTTAAGATTGCGGGGTGCGGTTTTATGGCATCCTGTCTGTTTTATAAATGAATTGAGCGAAGCGATACCGCCAATCTGAAATCCGCAATCCAAAATCCGAAATTCAATCAGGTCAAAGAGCAATAAGGTCTCCAACAAAATATAATTATGACAACCCGTATAATTTTGTAACCAACCGACATGCCCGAGATCGTACTATTAGGAATAAATCACAAAACCGCACCCGTGGAGCTTCGGGAGTGTATCGCCTTTTCCGGGGACGAATCGCTAACTGCGCTCCAAACGCTTCAACGGCAGCCGGATATTAATGAAGTGCTTTTGTTTTCCACCTGCAATCGGGTTGAACTTTTATTTGTGACCGAAGATAAAACCCGCACCATTTCCGCTGCGAAAGACTTTATTGCCGAACATAACCAAATCCCCCTCCAACAGTTTGATGACGCTCTTTATATTTATGAAGGCAACGAAGCGGTGCGCCATGTATTCAGGGTTGCTTCCAGTCTGGACTCCATGATGGTCGGCGAGCCCCAGATACTCGGCCAGATAAAGGATGCCTATCGAATGTCCACCGATGTTAAATCATCCGGGGTTATTTTAAATCGACTGCTGCACCGGACATTTTTCGTGGCCAAGCGAATTCGAACAGAAACCGGTATTGGTGATCACGCGGTATCCATAAGCTATGCGGCTGTGGAACTGGGACGTAAAATTTTCGGCAACCTGGCGGGAAAATCCGTCCTGCTGGTTGGGGCTGGAGAAATGGCCGAACTGGCCGTCGAACACCTGATCCGCAATAAAGCATCGGAGATCTATGTGGCCAACCGTACCTTTGAAAATGGTGTCGAACTGGCCAAAGAGTTTAACGGGAAACCCATTCGGTTCGAAGAAATTACCAACTTTTTGGTCACCACGGACATCGTTATCAGTTCAACCGGTTCTCCCGAGTTTGTGATCACCCGCGACCAGGTAAAAACAATTATCCGCAAACGGCGCAATCGGCCGATATTCTTTATCGATATCGCTGTCCCCCGGGACATTGATCCCGCGGTTAACCGGCTGACAAACTCGTATGTTTACGATATTGATGATCTTCAAGGGGTCGTGGACGACAACATAGAAGATCGACGGCATGAAGCGATCAAGGGGGAGCGGATTATTGATGAAGCGGTTCTCAGCTTTCGGCAATGGTATGACAGCTTGGAGGTCGTACCAACAATTATCGCCCTGAGGAAAAAAATGGAGTCCATTGCTGCCGCCGAAATTAAAAAAACGCTGAATTCCAATAAAATCCCGGCAGACAGCGTTTCTGCAATTCAAAAAATGGCTGCAGCCCTCATAAATAAGATTCTGCATGATCCCACTATGTATTTAAAAAAAGATGGTATGGCGGCGGATAAATCCCTTTATATTGACACGGTCAGAAAACTATTTAAACTGGAGACAAAATTATGAAAAAAACAGCCTTTTTATTTCCGGGCCAGGGTTCCCAGAGTGTTGGAATGGGTGAAGAATTTTACCGGGAATATGACATTGTTCGCGAAATTTTTGACATGGCCGAAGAAATTACCCGAATCAATATATCCAAACTCTGCTTCAAGGGTCCCATGCAAGATCTAACCCTGACAGTCAACCTTCAGCCGGCCGTTACCGCGGTCAATCTGGCCTGTTTGGCGGTCATTGAAAAAGAAAATATAGCGTATCAATTTTGTGCCGGTCACAGCTTGGGTGAATATGGCGCCCTTTGCGCAGCGGGTGTCAACTCCAAATCAGATACGATCCGTCTCGTATATAAAAGAGGTGCTTTGATGCACCGCGAGGCAAGCAATAACCTGGGCGCAATGCATGCGATAGTCGGCCTCCCGATCGAAGACGTCTCTGAGCTTGTTGGTCAAGTACAAACGGACGGAATCGTATCGGTTGCCAACCACAACACGAAGCAACAAATCGTGATTACCGGAGCCCCGCCGGCTGTTGAACAGGTGTCGTCTATGGCTGTCGCCAAAGGAGCCAAGTCGGTTCCCTTGAAAGTCAGCGGTGCCTGGCACAGTGAGCTGATTAAAGGCGCCCAGGATGAATTCAAAGAATTTCTCGGCACGATAGGGTTTGATGCTCCGCAAAAGCAGGTTTTCTTTAACGTCACCGCGGCCCCGGAAGAAAATCCAGCCGAAATCAGAAATATCATGGCCAGTCAGTTGTGCAGCCCCGTGCGCTGGTACGACACAATGAATAAATTAATGGAGCAAGAAGTTGAAGTCTTCGTGGAAGTCGGACCGGGCCGGGTGCTGGCAGGGTTGCTGAAAAAAACTCTGCCCAGGGATTATCCCGGCAAATTTTACAACGTTGCGAACATGAAGCAGCTCGAAAAATTTTTGAAGGGGCTATAAAACATTTTTATTTACATCAATTTTTTTCTATGTTATCTAAATAGGCTTTTAAAAACAACATAATATTAATTTTATAAGGTCGGAGCCATGAAAAAGAAAGATAAAGAATTTTTCAAAGAATATCTCACCGAGCGGCTGGAAGATCTTTTAAATCAGGCGGATAATACGGTCTCTGGCATGACCGAGACCAAAGAAAATTTTCCGGATCCAACGGATCGCGCCGCACTGGAAGCCGATCGTAATTTTATGTTGCGGATCCGTGACCGGGAAGCCAAACTGATAAAAAAAATCAAGTCGGCCCTGGAACGGATTGAAAATGATACCTATGGCACTTGTGATTCCTGCGGTGAAGACATTTCGCTCAAACGGCTGAAAGCCAGGCCCGTGACCACTCAATGTATCGATTGCAAGTCCAAAGAGGAGGCTTTAGAGAAAGCCCTTGGATTATAGCAAGCATGGGGGGATTGATCTCCATATTCACACAACGGCTTCTGATGGTACATTGACGCCACCGGAAGTCATTTCCCAGGCCCTCGAGCATAAGCTAAAAGCGATCGCTATCACGGATCATGATACTCTCGCCGGGTCAAAAGAAGCGTTGCAAGCCGGTATTCCTTCTCCCTTGAACTTTTTAACCGGCGTTGAAATTAGTGCCGCCCCCCCCCCGTTCTATGCCGATTCCGGCAGTTTCCATTTATTGGGATATTCAATCCGTCTCGATGATCCGGCATTGAATCACGCCCTTGAAAAACTCCAACAGGCCCGAAAAAAGCGCAACCCGGCGATTATCAGCCGCTTAAATGATCTGGGGATAGCGATCACGCTGGATGAAGTCCGCCAAGAAGCCGGAGAAGGTCAATTGGGCAGACCTCACATCGCGAAAGTACTGGTTAAAAAGGGCCTTGCCGGCTCTATGAATCAGGCATTTGATCGATATTTGGGTACCAATGGACCTGCTTATGTCGATAAATATCGTATTGAATGCCGCAAAGCGATAGAGCTGATTCTGGACGCCGGAGGAATTCCGGTCTTGGCCCATCCGGGGTTGCTAAAATGTAAAACGCACGACCAGTTTGATGAATTAATCGCCGGATTAAAGGAATTCGGAATCCAGGGGGTGGAAGTCTATTATCCGGAGCATGGCCCGGAACAAACTCGCCTTATTGCCGAACTGGCGCAGCATCATAATTTGTTGATAACCGGCGGCACCGATTTTCATGGCACCATCCACCCGGAAATCAAAATCGGATCGGGCAAAGGAGATCTGTTCGTTGCTTATGATCTGTATGAAAAATTAATTTATCCGCCCGGCTGATAGCAACCTCTGGGTAGTCGTTAATTGGTTTTTGATACCAAAAGACTATATTTGACCGAATTCCCGGCGGATAAATTACTTAATGCTTCGCATTTTTTCTTTTTATTTCAAATAAGCTACTGTGAACCTTTACGGGTCGTGGAATTGCATGAAAATAGGACATCGGTCTAATTCAGGAAACGGGCAAGAATATGGAAGCAAGAGATCCATCAGAAATTGAACAAATACTCCTATACCAATTCAATGATAAAAATCTACTGCAGGAGGCCTTGCGGCATAGTTCTTTTGTCAACGAACTCGGGGACGGGCAGTTGCGGGATAATGAACGGCTTGAATTTTTAGGAGATGCGGTTTTAAACCTGGTTGTCGGTCACATTCTCATGCGCCGCTATCCGGATTTAAAGGAAGGTGATCTTTCAAGGAGCCGTGCCAACCTTGTCAATGAATCACAGCTGGCTAAAATGGCGCAAACGTTTGAATTGGGCTTGTACATTCAGCTCGGCAAAGGTGAGATTCAAACCCATGGCCGGGAAAAAAATTCTATTTTAGCGGACGCCTTCGAAGCGTTGATCGCGTCCATCTACCTGGACGGTGGATTCGATGCGGCGTATAAAATAATAGAAACGAACTTCCAACCGTTGATTGAGCATCTGCACGCCGCTGCCAATAATTATGATTATAAAAGCCAGCTCCAGGAAAAGGTCCAGGTCGAGCATGGTTCGATGCCGGATTACAGTATCATGCGGGAAGACGGCCCGGATCATGATAAAACGTTCTGGGTTGCGTTGAAAGTGCTGGATATCGAAACCCGGGGCAGCGGAAAAAGTAAAAAAGCAGCCGAACAGGATGCCGCCAGATTGGCGCTTGAGGTTCTGAACAAAGATCAGTGAAGGTTGATCCTCGATGTGAGGACGTTGGAGGTTTGAGACAGGAGAGCTCAAAGCTCAAGGCTGAAAGCAAATGAGGATATTTTTTCCCAACCGTCATGAGAGTGTTTTTTGTTCCCTTACCGAATACAAACCTTTCTCACCTGCAGTAGATCCAGGTATCCGCTGAATATTTTCTCTATTCCATCCTGCTTTAATGTCGTCATTCCATCTTTTACTGCTTGCGCTCTAATTTCATCAATTTTACCCATATTCTGGATCAGCAACTTTATCTCATCGGTTCCGATTAACAATTCGTGCAGGGCCATTCGGCCGCGGTAACCTTTGCTGTTACATTTTCGGCAACCGACCGGTTGATTCAATTCCAACTCATCCCCATAGGCAATTTTTACATTTTCCTCAAAGCCTCCCGGGCCATACTCCCTGACCAGCGAGGTATACTCGCCAACTGAGGGATGATAGGCCCGCATACAATCTTTGCAAAGTGTGCTTACAAGCCGTTGCGCCAGGATACACAGGATCGCATCCGAAAAATTGAAAGGATCCATCCCCATATCAAGCAGGCGTGTGATGCTCTCCGGGGCACTATTGGTATGCAATGTAGACAAAACCAGATGCCCTGTTAGTGATGCCTGAATGCCAATGGACGTGGTTTCTCTGTCCCGCATCTCACCAACCATGATCACATCCGGATCAGCCCTAAAGAACGACCGCATGGCAGCAGCAAAATCAAATCCGATTTTCGGTTTGACCTGAACCTGGCGCAATCCTTTTTGGGTAATTTCCACCGGATCTTCGGCTGTCCAAATTTTGGTTTCCGGTTGGTTGAGATATTTTAATGCGGAATGAAGCGTCGTTGTTTTGCCGGATCCGGTGGGTCCACATACAAATACGATGCCATAGGGATTGGATATTGCCCGTATAAAATTTTTGTAATTATTTTTTGAGAAAGCAATTTTATCAAGCGGCAGCGGCTCACCAGCATCCAGAATGCGCAAGACGACATCTTCTACCGCTCCCTGAGTTGGCAAGGTGGCAACCCGCAGTTCAATGTCCTTGTTACCAAATTTTTTGAATTTTATTTTGCCGTCCTGGGGCTTGCGCCGTTCGGCAATATCGAGATCCGACATGATTTTGATCCGGGATACGACTGCGCGGCGGTAATTGAAGGGAATGGATTGATAGATCGTGCAATCGCCATCGATCCGGAATCGGATCTGGGTATTATCACTACCGGGGAAAGGTTCGATGTGTATGTCGGAAGCTCCCCGGGAGTTGGCATCAAGAATTATTTTGTTGACCAGTTTCACAATCGCACTGTCTTCTTCGCAGAGTTCACTGTCGGTTTCTTCAATGACTTCTGTTTCTTCTCGCATTGTTGACAGGATCTCTTCAAATCCGGCCTGCTGCTTTGCATCTCTGGAAAAAAGTTTGATGATGTCGAGAATATCCTGCTTCAAAGCAATGCAAAACTTGATGCTTCTTCCGGCAAAAAGGGCTTTTATTTCACCAATCCGCTGCAGATCGTGGGGATTGTCAATGGCAACGACGTGATGGGCCGCGTCCTCACGCAAAGGAACCCAGTAGTTGTTGCGCATAAACGATAATTTCAGACCGGCCAGCAGCTTTCTCGGCACCGGCAGGTCAGGTTTGTATTCGACAGCTTCGGTATTATAAAACCGTTCCAGGGATGACAGGATGTCTTTCTTGGAAATTTTCATCTCTGACATCAATACCGATTCAATCGGAATGTGTTTTTGTCCCGCGATAACAATTCCTTTTTCAAGTTCTAGATCGGTCAACAATTGATTTTCTATGAGCAAGTCAAATTTCCCCCCGGCATGTTTTTTAGATAATTTCTTTTGAGTATTCAGGGCAATGCCGAGGATATGAGCGACCTCCGTAAGTGACTGTTCGTCAATTTTCACAAATGAAGTACCCGTCTTGCGGTTCATTAACTGGATGGCGCCGAGAAGAAAATTTTTAAAAACGATTGGACGTGCCAGGATCTGCCGTGTCGTAAAACCAGTCCTCGGGTCCCAGCTTTCATCAAATCTTAAATCCGGATCAATCGAAGCCAATTCGTTTTGATTGTAGGCATTCTTTATATTGATCGTTTTATTTTTGATTGCACACCAGCCGGCAATGCTGCCCGTTGAAATAGGTATGCGTATCTCCTCGATGTCTCTGCCGGACTTGAATCGTGAGACAAGCTCGCGAGTTTTTGTATCGACGACGTAAACCGTGATTCGCTCGGCTTCAAACAGGGATGTGATATCATCTTTCAGGTCGATTAAAATATCATCTAAATAAGCCGCAGCGTTTATCTTGTTGCAGATCTCCTGCAGCCGGGTTCGATAGGTAATTTCTGATGTGAGGTCCTGGAGCTGACGATCTTTTCTGTTGGTAATCATTGGCAGTGTATTCCTGAAGTTTAAATTTGATTATATGAAATTGAGCAACTCGAAGCTCAGCTTTGGGTTTTGCCCGCAGGGCTTGGGTCTTTTTATTTGCCGCCCTTCCTGTCCGCCGGTCTGTTTGGTGGATCAGCGGCAAATAAAAAATTAATACCCTCCTCGCCTGGTGAAAAAAAATTACTGAAATACGTCACCGTATTTATGAATATGAGTACTTAGCAGCGGCAAACAAGGGAAGGGGGGCATTAATCGGAAAACTATCAACACCCCAATTAGATCCTTGTCCGCAGCGGATTAAATTGTAAGCAATTATCAAACCAGGTTGGCAAGATCATCAACCTAAACAGCATAGATAAGGTAAAACCTCAGAATTAACAAATTTTTGAAATATGAAACTTTTGAGTGCTGGCCGGATAATTGTCAATAAAATGACGTCGGTTACCTGCACAATGTAAAGTTATTTTTCATGACAGTGTAATCAGGATACTTGTTAAAAACTATAAATTAGCATAAGCATTATGCTAATTAACGATATGATAACTTTGCGTGCTCCGCAATATTGCTGATAGGAGGCCTTTCTAATGGAAAAACTGTGGATTCAATCATGGCCGCATGGCATACCTCAAAAATTGGACTTTCCGAATAAGCCCCTCTATGAATTTTTGAGGGATAATGCGGAAAAAAATCCCAAGAAAGTGGCCATCAATTACTACGGCAGGGAAATAGGGTTTAAGGAACTCGATGATCTGTCCGACAGGTTTGCAGCCGCATTGAACGATTCAGGTCTGAAAAAAGGAGACAGAGTCAGCCTGTATCTGGAGAATTGCCCTCAATTTGTTGTCGCCTACTTTGGCACCCTGAAAGCCGGTGGAGTGGTTGTTGCCGCAAATCCCATGTTCAAAGCAGATGAGCTTTTGTATGAGCTCGAGAATGCGGGAGCCAAGATCATTGTCGCCCTGGACCATTTGTATCCACAGGTGGAAACGGTCCGCAAAAAGATCCAGCTATCCCGGGTGATTGTGACAAGCTACTGGGATTTTCTTCCCGAAAACCCCGGTCTCCCTATTCACCCGTCCATGCAGCCACCCAAAGCGATTTTCCCGCGAACATTAGATTTTCTTGATCTTCTGGAGAAATATGAACCCGAGCCGCTCCGTCCCGAGATAAACATGGAAGACGATCTGGCGCTTTTACAATATACTTCGGGTACCACCGGTCTTCCAAAGGGGGCCATGATCACGCACCACAGCCTTCTTTTCAATACCGTCGGCTCGACGGTGAGGAACTGCCTGTCGGCAAAAAAGGAGAATTGATAATCAAAGGCCCCATGATTCTCAAAGGCTACTGGAACAATCCTGTGGAAACCGAAAAGGCTATAAAGGATGGATGGTTCGCCACCGGTGATATTGCCAGAATGGATGAAGACGGGTATTTTTACATCGTGGAGCGGAAGAAAGACATGATAAAGGCTTCCGGATATAGCGTATTTCCGGCCGAAGTGGAGGCTTTAATGTACGAACACCCTGCGGTTCAGGAGGTAGCCGTGATCGGCGTTCCGGATCCCCACAGGGGAGAGAATGTCAAAGCCTGTATTGTTCTTAAACCGCAGCACAGGGGCTTGGTGAAGAATGAGGAAGTGGTCGCTTGGGCGAAAAATAAAATGGCCGCCTATAAATATCCCAGGATTGTGGAGTTTTTTGATGAATTGCCCAAGACAGGATCGGGGAAGATATTAAAGAGGACCCTGAGAGAAAGAGAAAGTGATCAAGATTGAAATTTTCTCGTCGACCATTTAAAAAAAATTCTCCATAGGCAGGCATAATGCACTTTAAAAAAATACAAACGAAGGTACCAAATCATGAAGTTGAAAGGTAAAATTGCAATTGTAACCGGTGGGGGTCGCGGTATCGGGAAGGCCATCGCCCTTGCCTTTGCCCGTGAGGGAGCCGATGTGGTTGTCACGGCCAGAACTGAAAGTGAAATTGAAAAAGTAGCTGAAGACATCATGGCCCTGGGGAGTAAGGGGGTCCCAATGGTAGCTGATCTCGGTAAGAAAGAAAGCCTCCAAATTTTTGTCGATCGAATTTCTACACAGTTTTCTAGCTTAGATATTTTGGTAAACAATGCAGGTGTTACCGGCGCCGCGAAAATGCTATAAACGTGGCGATTTAAAAATGTAGTTTATCTGAGACTACAAAAGTAGGCCGCCGGCGCCACCTCTTGCCCGGCGACCCAAATCAATAAAGCCTT
>Ga0056115_1001177_pt1 | contig 12140 bp, 6 predicted proteins | sample WorMetOlspDAHAB1_FD_77007 | JGI IMG/M metagenome (GOLD analysis project Ga0056115, IMG submission 77007) | Marine gutless worms symbiont microbial communities from Max Planck institute for Marine Microbiology, Germany - Olavius sp. DAHAB.1 ... | reverse complement strand
TTTTCGTTGTAGGAAAGTTGTTCGAGGGTGATGCTGAGACAATGCTACATTCGCTTGACATTCTGTGCAAACTGCCGGATGACACTCTGCTCTGGGCGGGTTTGTCGCTGCTTCAGTGCGCATTCTGTCATTTCGTTCAATGCTGTAACACTTCGTTGCACGACCCAGGAGTGCTGTTAAAAACTTAGACAAAGAGCTCTGTGCCAGCCAGGTCAACCATGAAAGTGCCACATGACGCCTGTGGTTGTTAAGTGTTTTCAAGCAAGAAGGACATGGCTTTATACATTAAAGGGATGGGCTTCGACTGGCAGGCTGTGTTCCAGATCTTGGTGATGTCAGTGAGGACATTCGTCTGCTTTCTGCTGTGTTCACACGTTGTAGGTAGTGGACATATCCATGACATTGTCAGCCTTGTAAAAGAGTGCATTGTATCAGCCTAGCACACGTTTAAGAGCTTTGCTTCTCTCTGTAAACTGTTAGCAAAATTTTTAATCAGAATGCAATTAGTACAACTGGCTGTTACAGTACTGCGTGAAAACTAAACTTTCAGAATTTTTCACAGGTATTGCAGATATAGAATAAAGATGCCTTGTTCATTTTTAAACTAGTGAAAGTGTTGTTGATTCAACAACCAGAGATTAAACCTGTTTTTCGAGTGCCTTTATTACTCGGCCGAAAATGGAAGAAATTGCAGATACTGCAGTGGAATTTTGAAGGCATTTTGTGTAGATCATCATAGGTGATATGTATTGCTGTGCACTGCAGGGCATGAATATGCATTAACCAACCTGAAGTTTGCCGCTAGCCTGCAGCCAGAAAATGAAAGTGTTTGTGAGAAGTTGCAGGAAGTTAGTGACCGAAGATCGACCAAGCATTCCACTGTAAGTTTTACAGGTTTAATGCGTCTCAGCAGTGAGCTATGTCACGATGTTAATAATATGACAAATTAGGTGTGCTCTGCTGCGAAGCATGGCAACTGTCGTTACAGTGGTACCAAGCAGCACTTTTGTGTTAGACAGTTACTGTACTTGCATGCCTCGGATTTAATCCTTGTAGCATGCGCTACCCCAGTTGTACTTGCGCTAAATATGAACGCAGTACAATACAGTTCTCTAAACTCTCTAAACTTCCACGCACATTATTACATTATTACATTCTCCAAGCGTAATACTCTCTTACTTATATCAACTAAGCTGTAATTCATTAAAGGCACCATGTAGCCTTATTGCGCTAAAAGTGCCGTTAAACCCCAGTCTTTCACCTCGGATAAGTCGGAAGAAAAATCCGGCCGCATTTGTAATATCGTTGTTCTATTTTGTGGCCAACTGTGTGTAGTGTCCGTCGACAATTGGAGCCGAGAAGCTGTACAATCCATTCCTCCGAACAGACGACGCAGCACTGCAGATCGCACTCGGAATAAATCAACCCAGTTCGTCTTTCGCGACAGTCACTCAACTGCGAGCGTCTGTTCTAGCCATATGTCGTGCGCGCAAAGACGCGTTCAAAGCAACCGCTGAATAGCTGACTACTTCATTGATTCCATTATATTTAGTTTTACTATTTGTTTTGCAGTGTAAAAGTAATTGTGGAAACACCATGTTTTCTCGTCGGACGGTTTGACAAAGATTAAGTTACGTTACCCAAAATCGCACACCGACTGAATGGAAGTGTTTGTGTTTCACGAAACTTAACATCTGCATATTGATGCAAAAAGGCAATCTATTTTAATTCGTTATATACAGTTTCTACCATCGAAAGCAACAGAACTTGGCAAAAGTTTCACACTGCGAAAACTATGCTATCTTGTGGTCTAATTCATTACAATTGCAATACTATCAGTGTTGTATTTTACATACATGCATATGTATGTAAAATATACGCATTCATCCAAAACGTTTTTTCTGTGTTGCGTGACGAAAAAATGATCGTTATTGTCACAGTAAAAGTATTGTGAAACGATAAAAAAGTTTCTGAAATCTAGTTACGATACTTATGAGTACGTCCACCCCTCGGTACCTATTTTCTAAGACCCACTGCCGTTCACGTTTGATGTTGTCGATGGACCGCCTGCGAGAGGAAGTCAGAAGTACGTTTCGTCGTAGAAGACGGGCGACAGTACGAGTTCTTCATGTCGACCCAGCAGAAGTCGTGTTAGTAGGCGTCTGCGGTCGACGTCAGAGGACAGCGAAGGCGGCACTGCTTTGACTTCGTGAACGGCAGCGTTTACAGGACTTAGTGGATGATTGTGGTCGCGTTTGTGAATGGACGTACAGCTGACGTTGCTCGCAGGCTGTCGAGCGTGGAGTATGTGTTCACAGACGCTGGACATTCTATCCGATTCTTGAACACATTTCGGACTTGGCTGTTGCTGATGATGTATGCTGGACAGCATCGGCAGTGGATCTTGTGCATACTCAACACACACGCCTGGCAACTGGTCTTCGTCGTTCGCTGTTCGTGGTGGTTCCACAACCGCCTTCGTCTGGACGGTGTGTGCCCCATGTGCTGCGCCTTCTCCGTCGCAGTGAGTTGCATCAGTCGAGACGTCACCCGAATCCCACGTTGAACCTCGCTGTCGGTCGCCAACGTGCGTCAGCATCGCCTCGGAGTATCCGTTGACGTACTGGTACAGAAACAGCGGCGGGCGAAGGACCGCGATGCGCTCGGATTCTGTGCCGCCTGGACAACTTCGAACGTCCATTGATGTCTGAGACTCGTTCCAGACGGGAGAGCTGGCGTCTGCACAGTCGGCGAACTGCGTTGTCGAACGTGGATCGGTCTCGATGGTGATCTGCGGCTGCGATGTCGATGATGTCGACAGCGTACAAAGACTGGACTGCATTTCAGACACGCCGGAATCCACCTTGGCCGTAGAGAGGCTAGGCTGGATTACAGACGCGTTGGGATCTATCCCAGCCTTACGATTACTGTGCTGTAGTCCAGACACATCCGAGTCCACCCTATTGGCGCAGAGACTTGGCTGATGGACTTCAGAAGTTCCGGTATCGACCGAGACCGGCAACGCCTGGGTCATCAACCCTGCTGCCGAGTCAGCTGTGGTCCTGTTATCGTTAGAGTCAGTCATAGCAGGGGCACTGAGTGACCGTGTGTACATAGACCTGCTGGTTGATGCCGCCAACGTTATCTCATTGTTATCTCGTCTCGGTTGTCTGTGCCTTGACTTGGTCTCAGCTGATGTCGGATCAGTTTGCTCTGTGTCGTGTCTTCGTCGCTGGTCCTTCTGCTGCGGTTGTAATGTGACGCCGAGGTCCGAGCGTTCCACGCTGTCAGCGGCAGGGGCTGCCGCAGCGGGGCGGCGGTTCACGGTCGCAAACCCGACAAGACGTGGTTCATGCAGCGCTCGCGCCGAGACTGTTGGAACGGCGGTGCGCCTCGTGTCCGTCGGAGTAGACCGACAACATCGATGATTTGATGACGTGAGTATGAGCAGACAGACGACTGCGATGAAACTGAACGTTGCTCCGACGACGATGATTGCAAAACTGACTGGAAACTCATCTGCCGTCACAATTATTCACATCACCATTAACCAACACTCCAACAGTCTGTAGCTTATGAAAAATATGGTGCGAAAGTAGCGCAAACATCGAGTAACCTGCAATTGTAGGCCTACATAAAAAGCTCGCAAAGAGCTCAATATAGTGCTGCGAGGCCAGGAAACAGCACCAGACATTACCATCCTGCTCTGTGTAAGCTTAACTATAATAATTTATTGACCTAATGACGCTGATGACAAATTTGTGGCTTCTTGGCAATACAGTAAACTAACTATTGCACAACGATAGTAAAATGTACGTTACGGTACTGCATTTTTTATGTATAGCCTACTTTCAAATCAAGCAAATTCATTCATATTCATTTGCTTTGTGCTCAAAAAGTACAAAACACGGTATTTTAGGCCCTTGTTTTGTGCAACATGTACACCGTGCACTGCTCGTAAGCTGGCGTAGGCAGTCTAGTACGTGTCACATACTTTGTGGTTTATGCAGGCTCAAAGACCTAAGCCAAGGAAATGAGCACCCAAGCCTATAGTCCAGTGGCAGGGGTTAGTTAGTTAGTATTAGAATCGTCATTAACGTGACGTAAATCCAAAGACTTCAAGATCACGGAACAAAAATGTTGAGTCAAAGTGACGCAGAGACAAATTCAGCAAGATTGCTGGTATGAACGGGCGAATAGTTCTGTCTTGAGTCGACTTCTGAACTGTAACACTGATGTGGAAGAACGGACGGAACGAGGCAGAGCATTCCACGTGGATGCAGCTGCTGACTCGAAAGACCATTCACCGATGGTGGAGCGAATTGTCCGTGGCGCCATCAGGTCAGTAAACGATGCAGAGCGAAGTCGCTGGCGAGTATGTACGTCGACACGCACTGCAACAAAGATGTCAGGTACTCTGGCGCTGAACCATGGAGGCACCGGTACGTAAGTGCCGCAAGCCGGAATGTGATTCGTTCAGCGACTCGTAAGCAGTGTCGATGTATGAGTTACTCAATAATGCTTTTTTGTCGGCACAATAAGAATTTTAACGAAAACAAATGATAACTTAAAATCGATGTAAATTTGCCAAAGTATTACTAAAAATAAGCCTTTGTGATTAAGCCCCTATATAAGCCTATGCCTGGTTTTTCTGCCCGGTGCATACAATTTCAACGTTCCTTACACTGAAATTGACCGTACCGGGATGTCGGCCAGAAAACGCGTCCCACGCCGATCGAGACTTTTCCAGTGAGATGTCGTTGGGAGAACTGGCGACATCAACGGGCAACGCTGGCCATGTTGTCGCCGATGAGCTATGAACTTTTTTGCTGACGTAACTCTGCATGCTATAACACTGACAATAAACACTGCACGCCGGTACTTCGAACACTCTCGATCCGTTAACCACTGTTATTTTCATCGAAATTGAGTTGCCGAGATTCGAACTGGAAATCCAGCAGGCCTTGCATGCACACCCCCCCCCATACACTGCGACAAATCGCTGTCTCTCAGAGAAAAACTCGCCAAATTACACCGAGGTACCAATTGTGTGTTTTCTATTGTCAGCAAATTGTCGAAATATAGGCGAAACGTACAACCAGTTTTCGTCTCCATTGGTCCAATATCGAAAACTGGTTGCACGTTTGTAGACTGGGGGGAGGGGTAGTTTTCTGTGTCTCGACACGTAGTCACGTGCCACAAAACCACAAAGTGCATGGTTTGCTCTGGCGCGGCTACCAATTTGCCGGTGTTCTGTACGTGGCCTTGTGTTGAAATCTATACCTGCAGGTTGTAGAGACGTTTCAGTGTCCGGCATTTGACAATGTATTACACAGCAGTGAACCACAATTTCAATTTTACTACTTTTATTTTGACTATTTTAAATTATAGCAGTGACGTGCATGACGCACAACATACTTTTCACAACTTACTTTTTACGGTAGATTGTTGCCTGGGTCACTTGGTGACCTCAAAGAAGCACAAACTATAGTTTTATATTGAAAGACTTCGAAAAATAAGTTTTTTATTCTGTAGAAATTTTCAAAAAGTGATGTCTGTTTGCCTTTTCGCGTGCACAAATTAAGTGCATGACTTCATTACCTTCTCCATAATTATTAGCTTTGTCAATTTGTTTTGCGACAGTCTTTTGCACGTCTGTAGGCGATGCTACTGATCGCAGATGTCGCGCACGAATGCCTTACGCTTCGCTGTTGAAAGAAAGCGCTGTCGATCTTCAGTGGACTGAGTTGTTTGTTTTTCTTGCACAGGAAAAGTTTTTTAATCAAACACTAACGTGTCTTCACTTAGAAAACAATACCAAACAATTCCTATAGCACTTATAAGTAAGTTATAAGATCGACCATGCAGTGTCCGAAATGACAGTCACTCTGCGCGGGCACTACAGAAAATTTGGGTAAAGAACGTATCCTAAAAACAGTCAGTGAAAGCGCTGACGTGACATTCTGTGGCAGCATGTTCCACACTCTGGAAGCGGCGACCGGAAAAGCTCAATCGCCGATGCTTGGAAGCAGGGTGCGTGGGACAACAAGCGATGATGACGAAGCGGAGCGAAAACGCTGACGGGCCTCGACGTCAGATTGACAACTGCTAGAATTCCTGTAGCACTTGTAGCATTAGTTAGAACTAACTAGAACGTAGATAACTACTCCCGCGGTGGAGTATATACTGTAGACCTATGTCAGAAAGTATAGTTAAAAGTTGCTCGACTTTACACCTGATATGATATACACGGTGGCCCAAAAAGATAAACCACTATCAAGAAGCTTTATTGAATCGTATTTAAAACGTCAGCTAGGCTATATTTTCGTCAATTTTGAATACAGAAAGAGGACAAGAATATTGAGTTTGTGTTAAATATTCTGATGTGTGACCTAATTTGTGTCGTCATCAGTTGCTGTGTTTCAAGCTGCGATACCGGTAAAATCAACGTAAGGCCCCTATGTGATGAAATCGTGAATGAAAACCAGAAAAAAAATATGGAAATTAACGAATCTTTTTTTACATATAGCTCCATCTAAAACATGGTTCATTAATAAAATTCACAGATTGCTAAAGCGAGCTAATGCCAGAGGAAGCGCTGACGTCATTTACTGCATGTGACGCTGACGCATATATCGCTGTTTTGCGGGCCATGCATCGTTATTGACGTCGAAAAGTAGCTCACGCACAGAATATTTAACATCAACGAATAATGCTATAAATGCTTGATTGGTATACTTTAATTTGAGTAAGAAATCTATATCTTATTTGCAGGTTTTGATACGATTTAATACAATTTTCTGATAATTTGGTAGAAGCAGCAGTGGCGTCACAGTCGTTCGATCGTCGCGTGGTGCACCGTCCGTCTGCCAGAAGCGGAATAAGTATTGAGCATCAAATTATCAATACTTAATCGGCTTGACAGAAGTTCGACACACACTTCACAGTGACACGGTCGTGCCACACAGCTTGCTTTTACCACAGCTGTTAGTTCACCCACGTTGAAACAAAGCGTCCATTGGGCCTATGCAAGTTTTACTTAGGGATACAATAAATAACCTATAGAGAGCTGTAAACTGTGGTCAGATGAGCGATAACAAGTGACTCTGAGGTGCATGCAAGTTATTTACCCACACATACGGGTCGACAGTCAGCAGACCAAGCCGCGTTCCTGTCACAGCAGTAATCGAACAGACAGCCTTCGTCGCCGCTGCTGCAATTGCCGTCAACGTTCACAGTTTATCGAAAACAATGCATATACATAGGAGTACCCAGAGGAGGAAAGTTACACGGGTCATCTTCAGTTACATTTTTTACAAAGCATGGATGCGTGGCGTTTGATGTATGTACCAGTGGTCGATTCGTAAAATAGGAACAATTAATGGGAACGCTTGCGAGCCAAGCGGAAATTGGTGTCTGGGTCCAAGCGTTTCTGTAGGGTCTGGGGATATTACCCGATGAAACATTTTGAGTGCGTATATGCAAAATCCTGAAATCTATTGCATTTTGGCCGAAAATGGTTCGCACTTTAGCAACAGCCGTTCCCACGCGTTCCCCGTCGTAATGACCTCAGGTATACAGTGTACACAAACGTCCAGTGTCGTTGAACTTTGCTACATGGAAACAATTTGCATTTGACGCTAAATTTCAACGCGTGGATTTGTCGACATACTTCAGCTTTTCTGGACCCTGATTTACCCCTGGCTCACATGTTGATATCTTGGGTACGCGAACATGAAAAGAAACCTCACCTATGAACATAACGTTCTGCCAGTCCAATTGTACTGTAACGCTTGAAAGCAGATAGTCGAACAGTAAGTAACAGTTGATGATCTGTGGCGACAAACGATGACCCACACCACGTTGAGCAGCAGTCATACGTCAATCACATCAACCTACTACATCGTCTGTCATCGTCAAGTACTGTCGCTATCGCGTGCCACAGACCTCGTTAAGTAGTCGCTGAACTCGGCCGAGTCTACTTGCCACGGGGGTGATATGCTCTAGACAGACGTCCGTGTTGCTGGCTTCGATGATGCAGAACATGATACCCAGTTTATGTGATCACCCACGTCGCATGAATCTACGGAACCTGACAGGAGGTGGAGGCTTTGTGATCGGCACGGACAAGAAGCTGGTCCACTCCATGCGGCTACTATGGACTCGTCGGTCAATGATGGCACGCGTCAAACGGTGAAATGAACCTCGTGCCCGAAGGCGATTGATGTTCGTCGATTGTTTACGCGTCACGTTCGGCAGCGTTACAATGGCCAGCACTGGAACGCTGCTCCTAATTGCGCTCGCTCGCTGGACCTGTCGGTATTGAACTGTGTTTCGATTTGGCTCTCGGTCAAAATTTGATCAACTTCTCCGATTCAGTGTTAATTACAACTCCGCTCGGAATGAGTTACGTGAACACAGCTCTACCACGACACCGTGTTGCAGCTAATTAACGACAATTTCACAATAATTGTGAGAAAAAAATACTGCAGTTTTTATCGGTTTTACAGTGTAGTATAATTTTGCAGTCTACTCTTGCCTACTCTTTATTCTGAACTGTCTATTTTGATGTATAGTCAACTGAAGAATAACGGGAATATCAAGATAGACACTAGTATAGCGTAGGCCTATAATAGTATACCGAACACAAGACGACTTCTGTAACAATACATTTTCAGAGTGCTTCGTCCAGCAGTAAAACGGACACGTTGAACATTTGATGTAAAAGCTGTTGAATGTGACAGGTACTTTAGACAATAACTGAGACAATAAGACGTTGTTTCCTGTTGTTAATTTCTTTAAAATGTGTTGTTACAGAAGTCTTGTTTTCAATTGTTTATTTAAGACATTGACATTTCACAAGGTAGTGTAGCTACAAATTTGAAGTGTGATATGATCTTTAGTGATAGTATTATTACGACTTTTTTTCCTAATTTCGGCAGTAAAAAAGGTTTGAAAATTGTCAATATGTGATGAAATTATAAGGCGTACAAAAATGTGCCATTTTTGGCCACCCTTTATCACACACTCGCACGGTAGCGCGAGTGTTTTAAAGGCGATGAAGCAAGTCAATGGAAAAAGCCAAAATTCGACCCATCGCCACACCAAAACCCCTTAACCAATTTTCACAAAAATTGGCAGGCGTGATTACGTCCTGGATGCCACCCGGCGTGCAACTTTTTGTAGCGGTCGGTTCAGGGGTGTCTGTTCCCCAAATACGTGATTTTGCCGTGCTTTTGGGGTGACTAGTTTTTTCTTTGTTTTTTGGGGGTTCTTCAATAAGGCTACAGCCTACACCCCTGAACGGATTTTTACGCAAAATACGTCAAATGACGTTGTTCCGGGTAAGGAAATGCCTGTTGAAGGTCCCGATGACTATATTTTTGTTTAGACCATTAAATGTCCGAAAAACCGCCATTTTGGGGACCGATTTTGACTGGACCGAAAACCGCTTTAACATTGGGATGCTATGAACTACCCTTAATCGTCATTGTAGCCCTAAAAAAAGTTGTATAGTGAACAGGCAATTCGGGGTCAAAATATTGTTACGTGTGGTTTTGGGGGACCTGCTATGCACAGGTCACGTGATAGTGCGCACGCGCAGTAAACTTTGTAGCTTTCATAGTGGGAAACGCTATTTTTCGCCTATAGCATGGTTTAATCTACGTCGTAGCGCCCTGAAAGTGATAGAGTGAATAGGCAAATTGGGGTCAGGGATTTCAAAAATGTGGACTATTTTTGCCCCCGGTTAGAGGTCACGTGACACGCGCATGCGCAGTGACTGTTTCAGATAGCGGAAATGTGATCAGATATTCAGTAGGCCTACTCGTAACTCAGTAACCGATAGTCGTAGGATAATAAAAATTGGTATGTGGATTGGATATGAGAAGCACTGTACATGAGACACTCTCAAGGTCAAAAGGTCATGCGACATAGTAGCACAAAAACATCGAATATATCCCGTAAACGTCACTCGGTAGTGTAAATGCATCTGTCTCATAGGAAATCGAGGTCACCAGAGCAAAAGGCGGACTCAGATTTTTGACCGGAAGTTCCTAAATAGCCGTTTCTGCGCATGCGCGGTGAACATATGCCCAAAACTCGCTTATGATGTTGTCAAATCGCCACAATTTTAGTCCTTTTATAAGAAATCGTGGTCGCTGAACACGACGGCGAGGGCCGTTTTTAGACCGGAAGCAGAATTGACGCTATTTCTGCGCATGCGCACTAAAGAAATCGCCAAAACAGCGAAAATGTATTCCGATAGAAGAGTTATTCCCCTGTTACAGGAAATCGGGGGCGCCGAAGTGAATGGCTAGGTCAGATTTTTGACCGGAAGCTCGTAAATAGGCGTTTCTGCGCATGCGCAGTGAAAAATAGGTCCTAAACTCGCTTATTGTGTTGTCAAATCGCCAAAATTTTAGCCCCTTTATGGGCAATCGCAGTCGCAGAACACGACGATATTTAAACCAGATAAATTTTTTACTGTCAGCAAATTCTAATAAAACAGCAAATATAAATGTGAAAAACTTAACAGTTTAAAACGGTGTTTAACGGCGACACGGCCTACATTACACAACTAAAACAGCAAAAAAAGGTGCTATTACTTAGGAGCACGTTGACATTATGGCGACGTGCTGCCAAAGTAATAGCACCTTTTTGATTTTTGCTGTTTTAGTTGTGTGAATGTGATGTAGGCCGTGGCGCCGTTAAACACTGTTTTAAACTGTTAAGTTTTTCACATTTTGTCTGTTATGAGCGATGACGCCTTGCTGAGGCACGTGCCGCACGTCTAAAGGCCGTTATCCTTTAAAGATGTTGTATGATGTTTCAGCGGTGCAGCCTACAAGCAACGGCTCGAAGCATCTGAACGGCGTGCTGTCAGCTCGGCTTGTATACAGCAGAGATGGACATAATTAGCTAGGTTTCTAATTAATTAGAATTAGAATTATAGCCCAAATTTTCACCTAATTAATTATAATTATAATTAGTTGTTATCTAAGTAATCAAAATTAGAATTAGATTGTGCCGTATATTTTATCAAAAACACGGATGATTGTTTCAAACGATCTTATGCATAGAAAATGGTTCTGACGTAGGATATTAGGAATACGATATTCATATGCACAAAACCAAAACAAACAGGTCACTAAAAGTTACAAAGCACCATCAACCATCAATGCAGAGTAACACAACGAGCTAATTGGCCAGCTAATTAAATTTAAATAGAATTAGCTTGAAATTTCTAATTAATTATAATTAGAATTAGCTCTCTATCTAATTAATTACCTAATTAATTAGTTGCTAATTAATTAGTTACCCACCACTGGTATACAGCATTAGCAGACAATCCCTCGCTGTCTCAACTTGCTGCAGACATGGACCACAACATTGTTGTGAACATACTGAACTATCCTCATCACGTTTTGCATAAACTTCTTCCGTGGCAAAACTGATCACACCTATATATCAAGACTACGTAGCCATTCTTTGTCATTAACTGTTAAGCCTCATATAGCAAGAGATTGCTTTTCAAAGGCCTCTATTATGCCCCTAGCTTCATAGCTTCGTTTACATATAATATTGTCATGCCTATATTGCATTCTATCAACTGTGTTATTAAAGAAATGACTTCGATGATGATTTGTAGCGGTATGGATGCACGGATTCACCTCCGGATCTACGTTCGGATATTTCTTCCAAAGTTCTCCAGTAACTTTTCATCTGATTATACATGGTGGCTCAAAAAACTAAGCCACTGACTAGTCTAGATAGCCTAGAATTTTCCCTCAAATATGAGTGTAAAGAAGCAGCGGGATATTATCACAGTTGGTATTAAAGCTTCTATGCGTGACCTAATTTATGACATCCCCTATTACTGTTTCAAGCTTCATGTGGGAAAAATTAAGTGTATGATAAAATCGTAATTAAAACCTGAAGGAGAAAAGATGAAAAATAAATTTTACATGAATTTCCATCTGCAAGACAATTAGGAGCGCAAAGGTGCAATGTATACTTAGGCGAACTGGTGCAAGAGGGAGGACCGGTAACTGTCTTACAGGCTCACAAACAGTAATTGACGTCACATATTTGGTCATGAATAGAATATTTAATATCAATATTACAGTATACTTGTTGAC
>Ga0056115_1001176_pt1 | contig 12142 bp, 8 predicted proteins | sample WorMetOlspDAHAB1_FD_77007 | JGI IMG/M metagenome (GOLD analysis project Ga0056115, IMG submission 77007) | Marine gutless worms symbiont microbial communities from Max Planck institute for Marine Microbiology, Germany - Olavius sp. DAHAB.1 ... | reverse complement strand
CTTTAGAAGTACCTGGACCACCCATTAAACCAGCTTGGGGTCTGGGGAGCGCTGTAAGCTCCCCCAGCGGGGTCCGGGCAGAACCCCGGACTAAAACGAATTTGGTGCACTCTAAAGCTGTCAAAAAACACTGGTGGCAATCATTTTGAATATTCTGAGTACCATGTTTTACAGTATAGAATGATCAAAATTTATCATTAGCTAACATGACCGTGAGTGACAGCTTCGATCAGTCCCTTGCCAAAGGGGGGGGGGCGGCGGAGCCGGCTCGGCTTCCTTTAAATCTGCCACTGTATACCCTAACCCTAACGTACATTGTCATACGCAGCACCATGCTGCATGCTTCACATTGATCTTTGTTGCGCACTGGAAAGCGCAACTTTAACAGTAATGTTGCATGCAAATAAGATTTTCTGTCTTACAAAGTCATCGTATATTTATCTGGCTTTCTCAACACCAGTTCACGGTTTGTCCAATCCCTCTGCTGACATAAATGCTTTATAGTAGCTGTTGGTATCGTATCGTTTTTGGACCTACACAACTAAAATGGCCCAATCACATCATTTCTGATCGTGTTTTAAAGGACAAAAATTGTGATTTTAACATTAAAATAGTAATTACCTTATACAAAGTCAATCTTCAGCTTTTATTGTTAGCGACTTCCGTCGTGGTATACGTTTACCTAGCTGTTAATAGGCCTACTAATGAGTTTTTTCCACATCTCATGAATTTGTTGATGACAGTCGGCATAATATATGTATAATAGTAAAAAATCCCAGTTTTAATGGGAAACTGTCGTGTTCATAACGCCACGTGAATTCCGTAGTATTCGAATAGATATCCATTCGACCATCGCCTTTCTAAGCTAATAATCGAATTGTAAGTACTACAAACAGCCCTACAAACAAGTCACAAGAAATGTCAGAAATATATATTCTAGGTACTGGAATTGTTGATATTTTGCTTTTTTTGCAACGAAATCAATCGTTGAAGTATTAAAGTCGTCTCACTGTAATGTCACAGTCACAGGTAATTCTGGGGTACGATTGCACTATCATGGGATTGGTCATCTTCTGATAATGCCGTTTGTGTATGAAAGAAGCTGTTCTTAATACGTAGATGTCGCATCGTCGCGAATGTGGGTGATTTTGACCACGAGCGCCGTGGTGCGATACTTATGAAGGGACAGAAAACCGGCAGATTGACCCCTCCCCACCCGAGCGGGGTGCGAGGCAGAGCCGGTAACAGTCTAGATAAGCTCCACCACGCCAGATCTGTTGCTTATTCGGTAGAACTTGTTCTGCCGAATAAGCAACAGATCTGTGTGGCGGAGCTTCTCTGCGCTGTTGCCCGGCTGCCAAATGGTTACCATGAATTTAAATACACAGGATGGCCTCTGTTGACATAGCACAGTGTTAGATTCAGATTGGCGATCTGCTGTAAGGTATCGTAAATGTTATTATCCGTCTGCAAGAACGGAAGATAAGGCCTTACTAGCACTATTTTCTGCTCACCAAGGTAGGATTGATTTGTTGCTTGGTCGACTGGAGTTTTTATCGCCACCTGCACTCTGAAATGGTAACCCTTGAAATGTTAACACGAATTGGTATAGAAGGCTACAAATTGCGTTACACCGACATATGGACATACAGAAAACAGGCGCAATGGCTGTAATAAATGGAATAAGTCCAGCTTCGTTTTTCTGTCCATAGCAGCAGATAACTAGGATTTATAGCATTCAATTAATGCTGAGGGTTACTATAAGGAATTGTCTACTATGCTCAACAAATGAACAAAACTAAATTTCTGATATATTGAGAGCAACAGAATTTCTAACAGTCGGAACTCCTTTCCAAATGATGCATCTTTGTCGACAGATGGAAGACAGACTCATGAGTGCAGCATGCAGATGATGTAAATTCCATTTGATCAAGCAACATATCAATCCGTCTTCCAGACATACAGAAAATAGCGCTAGTAAGCCCTAATTTTGTGTCCTTGGGACGAATAATAACACAATACCTTACGGACTGTAAGGTATTGAAGAATTGATAGGATCTGGTCGTCACAATCAGATCCCCGACTTGACATGAAAATGCTGGTACTCTAACTGTAGCTTAGTTCTCAATTCGTTGAATCAATCTGGCTGGACTTTCCGGCTTACAGCCAGATTATAAGGCTTACACAGATATGTAGTCAGGTAGCATAGGTCTACATTTCTACTTTGATTAGAGTAGTGTATGAAATTTTTACGTACATGTAGGCCGCTGTAAATGAAACAGAAACTGAAATAGAGAGCCGTAGAACATTTAAAATGCTATACCACACATTACACTGAATTAACTTAGCATTTTCTGGCCTAAAATGGTGATGATCTGACCCTATCAGTTTTTCACTACATTACAGTCAGATCACTGATCTTAACTTATTTTTATAGGTTGACACTTGACATAAGTCGATGTCAGCTAATGAAGTTCACCAGCCATAGGTAACATGCGCGCTGCGAGTTTCACAGTGGCTAAAATGCAGATATTTAAACCCTAACCGTAATCCACACTATTTAAAAGCATGGTATCAATGTGCGTTTTACTGGTTGGTCCACCTTTTCTTTGTATTACGAGATCCACATTTTTACCCATTGCACGATCTGCAGATCTATGATCTGCATTTTACCAGAGGCATTAATTATTCGTTCGTTATTCGTTTGTTAATATTACATCTTAAATGTGGCACTCTTGTATTACAGAAAAACGTTTAATATACCATAACCAAACCAGTCATCTAAATCTTTAACATGCAATTAATAGAAGGATGTATAAGTATCATCGTTATCTATGGTTTTGCATGTATGAATACCGGTATATTAGGAAATTGGTCTATTCTGGGCGTCTATGGAGCATGACCAGTATGTCACATTACCATCATAGTTGCAAGTCCATTTGGCCATCCATGTGTTTGTACAAGCCTGTGTCTCATGCCACTTCTATTGCCAAAGTAACAGTGCCAAAGCACTGTTAAGAGTTTATTAAATAGCTTTATTGCTAAAGAAAGTGCAGCTGCATTGAATAGTGTGGCTTCTGGTTGCATTGCTATAGTTTTTGGTGTGAAATGTTTAGGCACCGCAACAGGATGGAGCTGACAAGGAAAGGAAGAAGAAAGAGACGATATTAGACCTTTCGAAATATCTGGATAAGTCCATACGGGTCAAATTTGCGGGAGGACGAGAAGGTAAGCAAAGCAAAAATATGCTAAAGTTAAAATCACACGATATTTCGAATTACTTTTTGAGCTGTTTTTGTTATTTTTTTTCTGATTTTCAAAGTATTTATTTGCAGAAACTGAAAAACTTGTTGTGTGTCGTATGTGTCGATTGTAGCCAGTGGTGTTCTGAAAGGTTTTGATCCGCTGCTCAATCTTGTACTTGATGGTACGACTGAACATCTCCGAGGTGGCCCTGTTACTTACTGTTCAGCTTTTTTATTGGTTGCAAATTTGTATGCTGTTATCTACTATGTTACTCCAGTGCTCCATGTGGCTTGTTGGTGTGTTGATCAGTGCTCTGGACTAGGATTTACAGGTGGCAGGTTCAGTTCTGATATGCTGCATTGTTGCAACGTCTCACAGGCATGCCTTTGTCACCAAGTGCTGTAATTTGGTATGAGCAGAAATGTGGTGATGCTCTGAAGCTAGGAAGGTAACCACAGGTCTGGCATTGCACTGGCCATTTCACAGACTTGGTGGCTTGTTATGATGCTTGTAGACTCAAAGGCCTAAGATAGGGAGATGAGTAGCCATGCCTTTTTGGTCCTATGGACTGTGGCACCATTTTATTTTCATCATTCTGATATGGCAGACTGTTTGTGGTAAACAGAGTGATGTATAAATGTTTGTGCAACATTTGCTGAGGTGTCTTATGTGATACCAGCGTTGCAATGTTTCTGGCCTCCACAGTCATTTAATGTTCAGGTATCACTTATGTTTTGACTACGAGCAAATGATGACAGTGCTACTTATGTGCTGTCAGTAATTTAAGCTATCCTTGTGGAACTAGAAGTGGTACCAAAATGGAAGGTAACCACTTTGTTCAGTTTTGTGGCTTAACCTTTTTGCATACAAACTTGTGCTTGTGTTTTTTCCATTTTTCCCAATTTCTAATTGTGGATTTATTGGGGCATAACTGTTGTAATAATCTTGACACTGCCACTCTAATTGGGTTGCCAAGCCAAATTTTACCCAGTTTCACAATCATATTTCTTAAGGTTGAATTCAATTCATGACTCCAAACAAACACTGTTAGTGTTAGTGCACATGACAAAAATGAGAATATATTTAGCAGATTTCACAAATAATCCGTGCACTACTTTTAGAATATGTGTGATGTCACACAAAACTTTAAAAAATGCAGTTGAACTAAATATGCAGTCTTGGTTCAATACACACTACACAGCTTGAGATTGTAGTACATATTTAGTTTAACTGCATTTTTTAAAGTTTTGTGTGATGTCACACATATTCTCAAGTCTCAAGTACAATCTCAAGCTGTGTAGTATTTTTTGCCAGGCTTTTATGCTGTAGTGTAACTTTTTGTGTTTCCGAGTGTTGTAAATTGTTGTGTTTGCTTGTTCATTTCATAGCGACTCTAGTGTTACCTTGTATTCAAGCTCTACTGTGAATTTCTACCGCTCTGTTTGATTTATGAGCAATAAATGACTTACCTACTAATTTTTTATTATTTGCTGCAATTTTTTTGTCGTTGTAGATCCCGACGATCCGTACAAGTTGACTGATGATACTCGACAGCTGGGACTGGTAGTGTGCAGGGGAACATCCGTTGTTCTGATATGCCCCGTTGATGGCATGGAAGCAATTGCAAACCCTTTTGTTACTCAAGACAGTTGATGTCTCACAGAGATTTTGTCATCGTATTGTGCATACAGTGGACAGTTTCAATTGAATTAATGTGAAAGTTTGTGACGTGCTGTTTATGTTTGATTATTGTAATAAGTCCAGGACAATACTTACAATTCTATAAAGCCAAGTGTGAGAGTTCACTCGGGTCATCTTAAGTGAAAGTGATTATATTCACATGGACAGTACACATATTAGTTTTTTTTTGTGAGTGGAACAGTTATAATACCAGAATTTTCAAGTTAGTGTTATTGAAAACATAATTAGTGGGTTTATCATTTGGTTGCAGATTCACAGTGTGTATACTGTGTAATTATGTCCTGCACTACAGTTCATTGTTCTTATATGCACAGCATATAAATGAATGGTGTTCGAACAAGAATGGAAATACATTTTATTTGTGATAACTCTCGAGTTCACTGTGTAGTTGGTAAAGGAAGTTATGCAAGAAGGATCGACGTATACAAACAGCAACGTTCTTTGAGTATGATCAAATAGTGTGTAATTATTTAAGATACCAGGGAGAGATTAGTAGTTCAAGCAAAATAGTTATACACATAGAGAACTAAGCCTACTTCACTGCTAAAATCTTTTGCATCCGATCACAAGTGATTTGTCATTATTGAAAGAAACACGTTTACTTATTTAATGTATTGTTATCAGTTTCGGCCGTTCTCACCCGAAACAAGATGGCGTGTTGTCTAAGCGATGAGGCGAAAGAACAAAAGCGGATAAATCAAGAAATAGAGAAACAATTACGGAAAGACAGAAGAGATGCGCGGCGAGAATTAAAGCTATTACTGCTAGGTATGGTCACTGTGAATCCGATTGATAAAATATCGATACACGTCATGTTTACATTCTCTTTATTAAAAGCCATTTTAAATACCACTGAAAGCTTTAGCTTGCGTTTTAAGGCAGCTGTTTAGTGTTCTAAACGCTGAATTGAATCTGATGCACAAGTTCGTCTGGTTTTAATAGCATTAAAAACGGACACTGGGCTGCAAGTGCGAGTGGAGTTGCAAATTTCGTATGAAATTAGCAGTATGGAAAGTCACTTATTTGACAGTCATTTTTATTGTCCGGCATTTAGACGTAGCTTGCGCCATTTGGTAACAGTCTCGATAAGCTCCGCCACGCGAGATCTGATGCTTATTCAGCAGACCAAGTTCTGCTGAATAAGCCACAGATCTGGTGTGGCGGAGCTTATCTAGACTGTTACCCCGTATTTAAGCGTAGCGCTTAATAAACGACCGTCGGCTATGGAGGTAGTCATGTCGGCTCCGAGGATATCTCGACCCAATTTAGCTTGACACAAGATGACTCTGGCCTGACAAATTCATCCCAAAGACTAGTCGACCTATACCTGAGAATACGACAATGGCCTAAAATGGTCATCAGTGTGGGTAAATATCACATTGGCCTGTCATCGCAGTTTAGGGGTAAACGTTCGATTTAGCATTTCCTACTTACCACACATCCAGTACCATGTAACGACCAACCCTAACGACAAGCCCTGACCCTCACCAGAACCCTAACCACAGCCATGTTGGTCGTTGCATGGTACTAGATGTGTGGTATAAGTAGGAAACGCTAAAGCAAACGTTTACCCCAAAACCTGCGGTTACCGGTTTTGGATTAGGATGATGTTTATTGTTGATTCCAGATCTGAGGTAGATAGAAACCAACTCGTGGGAAGTTAAGTGATAGCTCGTAGATTGGACAGTTCATGGAACAGTCAACTCGGTGACAACAAATTTCTGAAAGTCACTCTTATAGCGATTATTTACTGTAAATTATACGTCAAACATTTTGGCTATTTGACTACAAATTAGCCATGCTGCGAATCGTCCAGTCCATGAGTTTACCAGTCCACTACTTGTCTGTCTGGAAGTTGCTTTGTCAGCGAATTGTACAGTTACTGGTATACCCATCTGTGGGATCAACAGCCTGTGAGATGGAACTAAATACCCACCTTAACCTTAACGGACTGTTGTTCCCATTCATGTGTAACATATTTTGAGAGATGTTGAGTTTTCTAGTGTGCTGTTTTGGGAGCAGCACATTATGTGATTGCTGTACTTTTCTCATTGTACTTGCCAGTGGCAGATCTAGGGGGAGGATGGGGGGATGCATCCCCCCACCGGCATATGGGGATTTTTTGTCAGTGATGTATGAGTCGCAAACGTAGGATTTTTTTGCGGGATCACGTGCACGATTCTCAGTAAAATCATTAAAACTGTTGCCATCAGATGTCAGATTGTAAGACTAAAATGCACCAAATTCGATTTCGGCTGGGGCTTCGCCCCAGACCCCGCTATGGGAGCTTACAGCGCTCCTCCAGCAACCCTAGCTGGATTTAAGGGGGCCTACTTCTAAGGGGAGGGGTGAAGGGGAGGGAGAAAAAGAAGGGGAGGAGAGGGGTGGGACAATTCCCCCACCGTGAAATCCTGGATATAGGTACTGGAAATCTTGCAGTACAGCTGTGCGTTTATTCCTGTGATTATGTTGCTAATCTGTTGTGCACACAGGAACTGGCGAATCGGGCAAGAGCACTTTCATCAAACAGATGCGAATAATTCACGGCAGCGGTTACTCCGACGAGGACCGCCGGAGTTTCGTTAAGCTCGTCTATCAAAATATCTTTATGGCAATGAATTCGATGATACGAGCTATGGAGACACTAAAGATTCAGTACCGAAACCCGTCAAATGAGGTTCGAGGCAGTTGAATCAGAATTTTAATTTCCTCTAAAAGTTCAGGCATTGCAGTGTGGCTAAAACATAGGACTTGAAGCAGTACTAATGTGTTTTTTTTGCAGAAATTTTTTTCTAGTTGGCTCTCTGTACAGTTCACAGTGGACTTTGTACACAAATTTGTTTTAGAACTTGTTGAACCATTTCTGAATTTTAGTGGAGCAAGTATCGCGAGTGTGTTCCAGTTCATCTGGGACACAACTGATGTTAAAGCCTCTAGTGTCCTTTCTGCATAAGAAACCGTGTTAATCACTTTACTTATGCTGATATGGGTAACTGAAGGAAGGAAGTGCGAGTAAGTGAGTGAGTAGAGTTCAGTGTGTCACCAGACACAGTTAGGTCATTTCGGACGGGGAAATATCTGGCTGTCTCTGGTCTGGTATATGCGTGGGCTAAAAAAGTGTTAGAAAAGACACAGCTCAGTACCACTGAGTAAACCCTAACATTGTGGCTCCGTCCATTTGGAACTTGCTGCCCGCTGACGTCCGACTGTGCCAATCTATTACATCTTTAACGCAACACCTAAAACTTATCTCTTCACACACCACTTAGCCGAGTCTGCTCACTTTCATCAACGCCTCTGCATATATCTCACTACATGGTGCTATACAGATCTTTAATTGTTATTGTTATTATTGATGCTGCAGTGCGATAACCTTTTACTGAACTGACCTGGAAATGAGATGTTTTATTCCACCCATAGCAACTAAACCCCCAGTTTTTGGCCTAGATATCTGTTGCATCGGTGCAAGGTATATAAATACTTGCAATGTGCTGGTGTTTGCTGTTGCAGGAACTCAGCAAACTGGTGAAGCAAGTGGACTATGAGACTGTGTCAACGTTTGAGTGTCAATTTGTCGAAGCGATTAGGTCACTGTGGCTCGATCCTGGAATACAGGAATGCTACGACCGCCGTCGCGAATACCAGTTAACCGATTCGGCGAAATAGTCAGTCTCCTCGTGTTGCTTTTTTGATTTCTGTACTGTTCGTCGTTGTAAAACCGATAAAACGTTGGCCCATCGAATACTGCAGAAAGATGAAGATTTAAACTTGTGTATTTTTTTTCGGCGATTATTTGTGTCATTACCATTCATGTTTTGGCACTGGCGTAACAAACTTAAATTAGTCCTCTTCGGGTCTTTGCTCCCTCCCCATTACTTCAGGTTTGGAGCTGTCTCCGTCCCTTTCAGGGCCATTGTGACACTGAACACCTCATTTGTTTGTGCATAACAGACTGACTTTGTCGCACTCTGTGCATTTTTCGAGATCTAACATTAAAACCGGATATTTTGTCACCGAATGTAGCTACCTGGACGGCATAGACAAGATCGCCGAGCCCGACTACCTGCCGACTCTTCAAGATATCCTCCGAGTCCGTGTGCCGACCACAGGCATCATTGAGTATCCGTTTGACCTTGACAGCATCATATTCAGGTCAGTGTGTATTTCATTTGTATAAACAGAACATCCTCTACGCATGTAAGGCAGACATGTTGTGGTTTTCGACTCGTAGAGCTACAGTATGGTTATACGATAGTTTTGATACATTGGGATCAGTAGTGCAAGCAAAAATGTGTCGTTGTATCTACTGTAAAAAAATGCAGCATAAAATTGCATGGGATTTGTATGATTAAGAAAGAGTTTGTTGAGCCACTGTTTTTTACCTACATCTGTTAAATTACTGTATGACTTTATGATGTTCTCATTTATCGTGGCGATGCACTTGATAGAATGTAGCACACATAATAGGTCGTGGCATCCTGTGTGCTCGGCAGAGCTGCGTTACTGATTATCCTTATACTGTGGGTTATGCAGCATTTCCACGTACATAATTATGGAAGTTTGCACACTGTTAGGCACAGTGCATCAAGCATATTAAGAGATATTGTGACTATGCATTGTATCAATCTACTGTGTTCTTGCTGGAAAATTCACAGACACAAGCTCACAGTCAGCCATTTGTGTATTCTTCTTGGCTCTCGGTTCAATCAACACATCACATTTGTATATGCAAAACATCAAATGAGTGTAGATCAATGTAATTACATGGATAACGAGGGTGGCGACCATTAAACGGCAGACCAGGGCTGCGTATGGCTGTTAGACGCAGGTCTGGGCCTATGGGCGCGGGCCTAGCCTACAGCCTATAGGCTGTATGCCTGCTCTGTCTGTGACAGCATCATATCAGAGATGATTTCATTTCATGACAATACGCTATACAAATTCACTTTCAATTTCAATCACAGTTGTGGAACGTTTTTCGTGTGTAACGGTTAGCAGCCGACTGACTGCGAGTTGGTTTGTCGGCTAATTGTCTAGTAACCGGTATATATAAATGTCGCTGAAGAGGCTAAAAACGGCTCTTATGTGCTGTGCAGGATGGTGGACGTTGGAGGCCAGAGGTCAGAACGCCGAAAGTGGATTCACTGCTTTGAGAACGTGACGTCGATCATGTTTCTCGTCGCCTTAAGCGAATACGATCAAGTTCTCGTCGAATCAGACAACGAGGTCGGTGACCCTAAGGATTTGTAGTCTTCTGATAACTTTAGGGTTTCCCACGCCGGAATTGAATTCAAGGCTGGCGAGAAGTGGCCTCGAATTTTGCTGAAAACTCGAAGTCCTAGAATTGTTTTTGAAAATGAGAAGAAGGCTGTGAAAAGTTTTCGTGCCGTTATGCTGTACCGTACCGTGTCCGTACAGGCCATTCAGCCGTTGCTGCTGGGGCCTGTAGCGCGGCAGGCCCAGGAGGGCGGAGCTCCAGGCGTGTAGCCTCACTTACGAACGGGAGAACGGTAAAATAGAACTCGATCCTATATGAACGGGAACGGAAACGTTATTTTTTACGTAAGCTACAGAGTTCTTACGGAATTCTTACGGATGAAACGGCAACGGCTGAACGGCACGGAAACGTGATTGTGCAAACCAGGTGTAACCTTGCCAATTTTTTTCCGCCCAGTTGATTTTCACCCAGTCATCTGTCGTTCATTTGGCATATGATGTAGATGACCGCACACTGCTAAAGCCAGTGAAACATCCGATGAAAGCATATTGATGGCATCCACTGAAATGTATACTGTTAGTAGAACTTGCTATTTGTAGCATGACTTAAATTTGATAGTTGGTGATCAAGGGCCTTGATTTCTTGAAGGAAAAGGGCATTAATTGTGTAGGACAGTACGTGCAGGAAGCCTGTGATATTTAGAATTTTCTTGCGTCCAAATTTCACTGTTGTGAATTTTTTCTTTGTGATGTTTTATGGTCTATGTATTGTTTTTGTGTGTGCAATTTTTGGCTTTATTAGCAGCTTCGTTCAAGCGTCAACTTTGTAAAGTTCAGATTATCGTCTGTGTGCACATATCAGTGGCATCGGATGTAACAAAAAAATCGTTTTCTGTTTTCGTGTGGGTGGCTTTATTGGATTTGCAACTCGGACAGGAGATAACCTTGTCGATAGTACTGTCATTACCATTCCCTCTACAATGTTACTCGTTTGTCACAGAACAGAGGAAGACAAAGATGTGTACCAGTACTAATAGATGGGATGAAGATACACATGTATAAATATTATGCTTTGTAATATTATTTATTGGCTTGGCTGGCAAGGCTTTTTGTCTTGCATTGTGTAGCTGTACTGAATTCTCTATAAATTTTTTTGATATTGGTCAGTTGGGTGTACTGGTTGATTGGATGTACTGGTTGCCTTTTAAGTAGGCCGACCAGTTTACAAGTGGGCATATTACATGAGTAAAACAATGGTAAAACACTGAAACATGAGCTAATGAATAAGAAATGAATTGAAAAAAAAATAAATTTAGATTTCGAAACCTGCTGGAAATGGGATGTCTTATTTTATGTTTAAAACCGTTATAACTATTCTTATTACGAATTGCTTTCGGCAGAGCATCGCAAGGCCACTGGCTTGTGGTACAAAATGTGATGTCGGTTCCACCACTGACTGTTTTTAAGACGTACCTGAAGACCCATCTTTTCATTGTTCTTTCCCCCAGTTCTCTGCTGTGTCTGCACTTAGTTATTTCGGATACTATAGTCAAACTTACTTTTTTACTCGCTTTTTCGCCTGTGTCTTAAATATTTCACGCTTTTTTTCTGTTTGTGCAGAATCGAATGGAGGAGTCGAAAGCCCTGTTCCGCACAATCATCACGTACCCGTGGTTCCAGAGCTCCTCGGTCATACTGTTCCTGAACAAAAAGGACCTCCTCGAAGAGAAAATCTGCTACTCGCATTTGGTGGACTACTTTCCAGAGTTCGATGGTAAGCTGCGAACTTCTGCATGACACTGAAACAGACTGTCAAATAGACTTTGAATGCCTCGAAAAAAACTGCTCCAAGAAATAACAAATTTCTTTTTGCGTGCATTATGTGACTGTACGAGTTCCGATATCCAGACTTAAAACTAATTGGTTTTTTTTTTTTTTTTTTTTTTTTTTTTTTTTTTTTTTTTTTTTATATTTTTTT
>Ga0056115_1001174_pt1 | contig 12151 bp, 6 predicted proteins | sample WorMetOlspDAHAB1_FD_77007 | JGI IMG/M metagenome (GOLD analysis project Ga0056115, IMG submission 77007) | Marine gutless worms symbiont microbial communities from Max Planck institute for Marine Microbiology, Germany - Olavius sp. DAHAB.1 ... | reverse complement strand
CAATAACAATAACAAAAAGAATAATAATAATAATAATAATAATAATAATAATAATAATAATAATAATAATACGAAATTTATATAGCGCCATAATGCCGTTAGTCTCTGTTATTTAGTTTTATTGTCGCGTGCGAAGAAAACAAAAAAAATTGGAAGTGGACGTTATATTTTGTTTAATCGTTACACAGGCAAAGGGCGAGGGGAGTATATTACCCACAGGGTGTTTTTTTTGCAAAATCTCACCTAAATATCATGCAGCGGAGTGGAATGCGACAGTTGTTATATTGTGACGTTGTCGGCATTATTATATCTACTTCCGGTATTTTGCTACGGGTCTATAAAAAGTGAACTTTTGCAAGTCGGAAAAACGGATTTTGCTGCTGCAGACGTGAATGGCTATCAAACACGCACGCAACGAATGTAATCCGACGTTGACTCTTTAGATTTTGCTGTTAGACGATTTTTGATGAAATTATTTAAGACAGTTAATAATGATGTTATACAGGATTGTTGTAATTTCTTAAAATTCAATTTACCTTCCGATCTATTAGCTGTTAGATATGCCACGTTCTCTAACCGCTATAGACTGTACAAAAATTTACATTGGCATGCATTTTGGACTTAAATAAATTGACATTACTTTGTTAGGTTAGTTAAGTTTTGTTTTGTTTTCCCTATTGTTTCTATGCAACCGTGTATTCTGGTGACGGCGAAAAATAAAGATTTTCAATAGCCTCGAATGTTATTCGCCGTAGACGATTACAGAAGAGTGTTGGTGATATTCGTTGAAAATACAGTTCAATTTTCGTTTCGACAGGAATGCGAAAAACTGTTTGCAAAACGCTTCCCTTTTTATATTTTGAATAACTAGGTGAAACTTAACCGATTTTAATATTTCGATTTACAGAAGCCTGAGGAAATTTCACATCAGAAAACTGTAAAGTCACTCATCTTTCCTGAATAATTTCGCCGCACTACCTCGTGAAACGCAAAAGTAGCTATGTTTGCAATGTATAACAGTTATGATAATATAAGTGCTTACTTCACCGGTACATAACGAAATAAGAATCCATATCACCTCTGTCTACTGTGTGTGTTATCTGCAATATTCACTTAACCGAATTTATATTAGTCTTCCCCAGTAATACGTGGGTGGCTCTGTCAAGAGCTGGTTGATATGTTGTGTGCGTTGTCGACTGTCCGACGAGCAGCGTCAAATGAGTTGTTTTCACAAGGTAGTGCGGCGACATTATTCAGGTGAGGTGGGCAAGTTTATAATTTTCTGATGTGAAATTTATTCACGATTCTGCGTACACACAAACTATGAAAATCGGTTCATTTTTTGCTGAGTTATTCAAAATATAACAGGGGGCGTTTTTTGACACAGTGTCATGACACGTGAGAAAAGTGAATTACCGTTACATACACTGACCCCGGTGTCACATTCCCGCGTGCTGATCAGGCTGATTTGGGGAGCATCACCCAGAGGTGCAGGTGTCTGCGGCAGAGCGGCAGAGCCCCAGCTCCAAAATGATATCTGTTGTACTGTTAACCTAACATTTGGCTGCTGGCGAGAGCATTTTCGTGAATTGCCTGAAAAGCGGTACGGTTTTGTCCATGGAGAGTCATTTTTACTGGTTTGGCGGCTTTGGATTCAGTGATGTCATGTCTATATTATTGGCGGCATGGCTAAGTGGTCACGATATCACGTGCCCGATTTATGGATAACAGGTGACCACTATGTGGACAAAATCAGCCAACTAGGCTAACTCAGCCTTCCATCCCTCCGGCGTCGGTCATTGAGTATAATCTATGTAAATACATGGATTACCGGGTGGAAACACACCATTAAAACGGCATACGTATGACTCTATGGCTGCAAGCCAAAGTCCGTGTGTGCAGACTTGGGCTGCGGCCGGCTCTGTCTGTGACGAACAGCGCCGCTGCAGCTGGAGTATGCGGCCTGTAGCGCTATATAAGCTACGCAAAGCCTTTACGTTTATACCTGTCTGCAAATGGCAGGCAGCAATAAAGGTGTATAGAATGCAGAGAATCAAACCTTCGGCGTCGATCATATGCTCGATTTTTTCGAGCCAATCTGGTTTGATGTTGTGACCGAGACGTTTCATGGCAGCCTCAATGTCACCCACTCGGATCTTGTCATCACTTTTCTTGTCGAAAGACTTGAACGCGTCTCTGGCCGCTGGTAGATCAACACAAGTAAGTAAGTAAATCAGTCAGTCAGTCAGTCAGTCAGTGAGAGATGCAGTGACTGAGTGAGTGAGTGAGCGAGTGAATAACAAACGTTATTTAACGAACTGAACTAGTTTAGTTATTGCGGGAACCGCGGAATATGACAACAGAAAGTTGTGAAAAACGGAGCAACAACATTCTCTCGTATGAGTGTATGACTGTCTCAACAAATGGCGCAACTGAAAACGCGGGATTGGAAAGTACGGGAGCATACATGTAGCTGGCTGCAGACAGATGAAATACATTTGTATAGCTTTTAATTTAAAAAAACGTATAAACGATTAATAAAATTTAATAGGCAAAGCGCTGCGAAGTATATCGGCACGACGTAGGCAGTGGGGGGCATACAGCGATGCCATTCGTGTATATACTTTAGTTGTCATCGACATCTTGTAGGCATACGCATAGTATGATTTTAAGAGGATTTATTCTGATAACTTGGTAGTGGCTTACTTTTTGTACCACGCTGTTGGCTCTTAAAATGTACGTTGCCTGCAGACAATATTGTAGCTTTATTTATTCAATATTCATCATCATCGCATAGCCAGCGTGGGCCGTCGCGTCGCTCGTCCATGATGACCGCGTCCAAGGGCCTGTCTCCAGAGGTCGGCAGGCGTCTTGCACCTGCAGTCGAAATATCCTATACACTGCATGGTGCTATTAGGATACTGTCAGATTTTTACGTCATTCTTGTTTGCACTAAGTATCCCTACAATATGGCGACGTAGTTTTGTGCTCTTTTCTAACAAATACTTGTAAAACGGGCCGCTACTGCCCGAGTTTCGTTCGCATTTAGCCGCTGGTGGAATTTCGTGTCGGCTTTCGTGAGGTTCAGTTGCGCCGAAAAACCCGCCGGAAACAGGCATTTTGTTGCACGTTTACTTATTTACCGCTCCAGTTAGTAAGTAACAATTTTGTTTCATGGTCACGTGGCGGCACACAATACCCAGAGATAGAAAAACGGGGGAAAAACAACAGTCAACATCTAGTAAACTACACCATATATACGCATGAGCGAATTCAAATAAATAACGATAATGAATAGTCATCAGCCAACGTTGCAAAATGAACTCACCAATAAAGTTAAGACTTCGAAAGCTTGTGTAGCACTTTACATAATACATGGTCAAATGAACGCAAAAATCAGAATGTAAATTAATGATGAAGTTAATGATGAAGTTCATTCGTCATAAGCAGTAGACATACAAGACAGATAAAATACAGTAACAGTAAAATACAATAGAAATACACTGTCAACTTGAGTAACATTCAACGACTATGAACTTTGTGATTAAAAGCACTAAAAACTTTACTTCTTGTAAATGTCAACTTCAGAGCACAAGTCAAGTGCTATGTCAAAACTGTAGCAGATCAAAGTAAATTCCACTGAATGACTGAACATATCATAACAAGCTTTGAGCACTCGATTGTTTATGTTTACGAGTTTGTGTAGAAACATTAACATGTAACTCAAGAAACTTTTGACCCCTCCCCTCCTCATTTGCAAACAAATGCCTCATTTTCTTTTATGTTCATATTGCATCGTTTGCATATGTTAAAAGTTTATAAATAAATATATGAATGAATAGATGCATGTGTATGTATACGTGACAACTTCCGAGCCACTACACCCCTGATGTCTGCTTTTGTATTAATACTACTTGACTGCTTGCTTAATTAGGGTTAGGGTTAGGCTTAACGTTACATGAGCTCGAAGTTGAGGCGACGTCGACTTCGAGCTCGTGTAACCCTAACCGTGACCCTAGTCCTAACGTGCGAGAGACCAGTTATGCCACCGACTCCAGTCCCCGCACTCCGTCATAGGCGCTTGAAACAGAAAACATACACCTTGCAGCATAGTTTCAGCGACCTGAAAAGTACATTACGCGCGCTAACCCATCTGTGCGTGGGGAAGAAAAGTCGTCCTGAAGGGTATTTGCGATGTCCTAGTGGTGTATGTGCGAATGCTGTGCCGTATGTATAGTATTATTACTGTAACAGCGTTAACTTTTTAACGGCGTTATTTTTTAATCGCGATTAATGGTTTAATATGATAACGCGCTATTTAACGCGTTAATTCGAAAGCACTAGTTATTATCTATCAACACGTTGGTGAATAAGTAATACCGGGGGCGCGATTTACCAAGAATATTAAGTTTTCGGGGCCCCAGGATAGTATGTAAAGGAAAACCCCGGGGAATCCCCTTGTCACTGGCTTATGCCTTCTCACTTATCTGTACATGGGGTGACAGTGACGTCTTTCTGTGTAAAAAATAAATGCCGCCATGTTGGAGGTATTACTATTGCAGCATTGTAACGTCGAAAAATTACGTGTGCTTTTATGTGGAATTAGGCCTACATGCCAGTCAAGATGTGTGGTCGGCGAGTAACCTTGGCAAAGAATGCTCAGATCTCTGCCTTTAACTCAGTTTCTTCATAATGAGTACACCTCCAATATGTCGGCGTGTTATGTCAGTGACGTCACTGCACCTTATGTATTGGGAGTTTCACACCTCCCCCTCCGAACAGCCATGACGCAACCTCCCTTTTCTTTACTCCTCCCTCCCGCCCCCTTTCCCCCATTTTACACGGGGATCCGGGGAGTTTTGGAATTAAAGATGCTTGTACGTGAGTTTTAGCCCCTCCACCTAACCTCCTAAGTTTTGTCCCTCGAGGATTTCCGTGACGCATTTTGCGTCGCCGAGGGTGCCTTTGGACGCCCCTGGATTTCACAGCCAGGGAAACAACCACTCCTCCTCTCTTCGACGGCAATTCTCTGTGAATTCCGCTCTATGGGTTTTCCAGCAAACATCACGGTGACAGTAACGTCAACGAATAATCGACGACGCCCGCGTCACATCGCTGCTGAACATCGGGCTGCTGCTAGCTGAGGGTTTCGCCCATAATCGGACCAGGATTGGATCCATCCGTGGATTGGATTGGGTCTGGAGACTGACCTCATGTTTTCTCTTACGTCTTTTCGCTATTACTGTTTAAATGCGCACTGTGTGTAATTAATAAAGACACACGTTGCCGTTTCTTGCAAATTATGATTAACTATCCCGGTTTAACCACGATATGTAAGTGAGCATTACAACAGTCAGTGGCGCGGATAGATTACGATTTCGGTTTGATACCAGATATTTATGGATTGGATCGGATGGATGTACGCTGTGAACATCCGGATGGGATTGGATTGGGTCAGTACAAATGGACTCATGTCCAACTCTGGTTCGGGCCACTGACGGCCTCAGCTTAGGTGGCCGAAAAACAGCGGGCTGCTGCGTTTGATAAATGCGGCTTGTCACGTCACGTGGTCCGCCCGCAATCTGCCACGCTCCGACGCCCGGTACCGTCATAGCCATCCACGACGCTGCCCGCTCCGGGATCGGGGTATTCCCACCCGGCCCGGGACATAATCCCCCTGGACATCTTACTCCCGAACATTATGAAATAGTGTACTAACACTTCGCAGTAACATTGTACGGTGGTCCTGCAGTGACACATAAATCAAATTCATTTTAATAATAATAATACGTTTAACAACAACAATAATAGTAATAATTGTGCGAGATGTCATATTTATTCCAATGACTGTCGGTCATTATTTAGCAGCGTTTCAATTCGGTCTCAATACACGATAACTTTGTTTCTGCCGATGATGAACCGGACCTCTAGCCACTCTAACTTTTGATTTTAGCTTTATGTTTTTAGCCCTCGGGATCTTTACTACCGAGGGCGAAAAAACACAAATAATAATAATAATAGTTGCTCCCATTGAATCCCCGATGCCACTCCAACTTTTCACGAAGGTAAAACAACATACCCCTTCTGTCGTCGTATAAGTTAGAAGGTAGGGGGAAAATATTCGCTTCCCCATTTTCCGGGGGAATTGGGCACTTCTCTCTTTCGCTCTCTCTGTCACCATCACTGTAAAACGGAGGGGAAATGTACGAATTTCTTTCACCTCCCACTTTTCGTAAAGGTGAAAATTTTACTTTCACGGCATCAGAAATGAGGGAGTGCAAATGTTCGCCTTTGTTTTTTTCCATCCCACTTTTCGAGAAGGAAAACAGTGGCAGCTATGATAACAACGGGACGTCCGTGTTTGCGGAAAGTGGGAGGGAAATTGTCCGGGGGACAACGTCTCAGGGGAATATGTCCAGGGGGGATACGTCCTTCGGATCGGACTCCAGCGAACAACAATTCCGCGAACTAACATTGAAGCTGGACGCGTCGTTAACCACGCACGTCGCCATGCTGTATAATTTTAACGAATTTCGAGTTCGCCGGGGTGACAGCTTTCTACACATTTACTACAAACCTGGTGCCGTGTGCCCTCCCCCCCATCCGCGTTGAGCGGTGAAAATAGATGCAATACATGAGGTGCAGTAACGTCGTTGACGTTATTGACATAACACACAACTTTTATTCACCAGAAACCGGTAGTTAAGCGAGATTGAAATAATCATAATGCATAGAACCACCACCATGTTCGAGGTATACTTAATATGAAAAAACTGAGTTAAATGCGAATATCTGACCATTTTGACTGGCTGTATTTCCACGTATAAGCATTAAGTTTACTATGTTACGCTGCTGTAACAGGAATACCTCCAAGTGCACTATTGCAGACAGAATGAGGCCACTGTCACCCCCATTCCATGAGGTGTAATGACGTCAGTGAACTGAGCATAAACCACGCCGCCAAGTTGGAGGTATACTTAGGTGAACAACGATCGAGTTAAAACGCGGAAATCTGACAGTTCTCATTCCAAAGATTATTATTCATATACCGCGTATTTCCACACACAACAGTTTGCAGGTGTACGACTTGCAAATTACACTGCTGTAATGCATACCTTCAACATGGCGGCGGTGAGTAACATAGACAGAATGACATCACTGTCACCCCGTTTATAAGCCTACAACAACAGTACTAATGCAATTGCCGATCGTCAAAGTCTAATCATATTGCATGGTCACCCACAGGAAGGAGTTAATTGCAAGACCCGTCAGTCAACGCCTGTAACGGGATTCGCCAACGATTTTTTGTCCGCTGAAAGTCCGCCGAAAAATATTCGGATATTAGAACACAACTAGTAACTTGCTGCTTTGAAAAAGAGTAAGTGACTGATAAGTAAAGTAAGTAAAGTAAGTAAAGTCCAACTATTTTATAGTGCGCCCGAAAGTTGACCAGAGAGCTGGCCTACTTAGTCTGCTGCACTTAGGAATTTTTGCCATTCACACGCGCTAATTTTTTTGTTTTTCTTTTTTTTAAATTAAACTGATTTATATAGCGCCATAATGTTGTAACACCAGAAGCACTGGACAATGTGTGTGAACAGCTTGTCCAAAGTTGCACTCGACAGTGCAGCGGCTGCGATTGAACCCGCCATACACCTAAATTGCAAGTTGTTATTTTACAGATACGATGGGAAATATATTGCAAATTCGATTCGCTCCCCTCCCCTATTCGTAGAGTTAAGTTATACGCCACACGTTGGAGTGAAACCTCTAAATTATATACATTTTTTCTGTTACGTAGTCATTGTTACACTTCAGTCGCATGTCGGCCGTAATTTTGAAAGTCAGCCGTCGATTAGCCGGATTTTGTGTTTCACGCTTAAATTCGGCAAATCCGGTCGTCAGCTGACAAATTCTGTCTGCCAGCCATCCAAAAATCTTTAAAAAAATTCGGATGAAGGGTCCAGTTTCAAGCATGAGTGTGTTGCTTCCTGTTGGTGTGCAGATCAAACAGAAAATCCTCATCGTCCGTTCAGCGGCATTTCAACAGCCCGAACCCGAATTCGTAAGTATTTAACTGGTGTGTTTAACTGGTGCGCTTTTATAAATTATAATCGTCGCGCAATGTAACTTAAACGTTCGACATTAATCCGAATATATGAGGTGCAGTGACGTCACCGAACTGAGCAGAAAACCACTCCGCCATGTTGGAGGTATACTTATTGTGAACAAATAGTGAGCTAAAATGCAGAAATCTGCCAATTCTTGTGCCAAAGTTATTCGCGGACCATGTATAATTATTCCATACGAAACGGTATGCAAGCGTACGCTAATATCCACAACGTTACACTGCTGCAACAGATTATACCTCCAGCATGGCGGCGGTAACTGCTGTAGTCAGAATGACGTCACTTTCACCCTATGTATATTCGCGAAATGATTTGAACGAGTATTTTTTGAAACGATAGGCCTACATTTACAGCGATTCATTTTTCCCGTCGTGCCACAGTGTGGGAGAGTGGCATTGACAACGGAATGTAGTTAAAAACGGTGTAACAACATTGTCTCGTATAATTTCTTTTGATATGTAGGACATGCGACTATATTTACTTGATTGCTTACTATTGCAAGCTGTTTAGCAGTAGGGTCAGGGTTAGGTTTCGGATTACACTGAGTGTCTGGTTGGTTAGTGGTTATGCACACGTAATTCATACTACTTTCCGTTGTCATTGTCGCTCTCTCTCTCTCTCTCTCTCTCTCTCTCTCACAGTGTGATGTGAGTCATTGTGTGTTTTAATTTCAAAACAATTATGTTATGTTATGCTGTTGCAATGACTGACATCGTAATGTCAGGCAGACTAAGGAGGCCTGCAGGTGAGGTCGTTATCCACTTCCAGTAACCACTTCTGTATTGGGCAACCGGATTTTTTTTTGCTCCAGTCTGGCGGTAGTGCTGAAGTGTTGGCTTGAAGTGTTCGATAGTGGTCGTAATCGGCAAAGATACGGAGGTCCCCAGGCACGCACTGTGTCTGAGTTCTATACTGTGAATTTCTACTGTTGACTCTATAGGTGCAAAAATATACGGCAGAGTAGCACATGGGTCTATTTTTCCAGACCAAATCCAATCCATAAAATATCTTAAATTAAACAGAACTCGTAAACTATGTGCCACTAACTGTTATAATGCTGACTTTTAATCGTGGTAAAACCTGGATAGTTAGAAGTTCGTAGATCATAATTTGAAACAAACAGCATCAACTGTGCTGCAATGATTAGTAATTAAAAAGCGGGGTCACAGTCATCCCACCCAATCCGTGGATGGATCCAATCCATGTCCAACTCTTATATACGGTATGCGGTTATTATTTTGTTAACGTTTATTATTTCATTCATACCTCGCTTGAAATTGCAAACAAGGCTTTGTCGTCTGAATGTGACAATGACTGACTTAGACTTATAAACTTTCGCAGCGGTTAACATTTCGGTTTTGCTCCAATGCTCTCCAATGCTTCTCCAATGCTCCGTGCCGGTAACTGTCTGGGAATGAATTGTGCTGACTGCTGCACGAACAAACTGAAATAATTTCGACTTTGGTGCGAACTGCGAAATTATATTCAATACTAAGTTCGCAAACAGTTTGAAACTGTCAAAGTTAGGTAACAACGTTTAGTAGCGTTTGTTATTGTTTTAATAATAAACGCGTTTATTAACGTTTACTATTATTTTTTGACGTTTGACACATCTGTGTTTGACTCGGCAAGCTGAGACGGCTTATTGGGCGATCTGCTCAATCCGTCTTCACACTACATGTGTGGTGTTGATGGTGAAGCGGTACTTTTGGCGCCAGAGCGTTCTGGGGCGTACTAAGTAAGTAAGAGTGTTTATAAAACTCAGTTAAAAAGTGTGCTTTGGTTCCACTGTTCAAAAATGTCTGAAGCGACTACATGACAACTTTGGCTGTATCCGAGGTCATTCAGTAGTAGGACCCCACTTGCGACAGCATCTACTGCCGGTTGGGACACAGTGGTCGTTTCGTAAACAAGAAACAATGGGAACGCTGGCGAGCCGAGCGGAAATTGGTGTCTGAGTTCAAGCACCGGGGGCGCCGCTTTTGCGAGGGTCAGGGGGTATCACCCCGGAAAGTGTTTGGGATTGTATACACAAAATCCTGCAATCTGGCGCATTTTTTGGCCGGAAAATTGTTCGCAGTGCCGTCCATAATGCGTTCTTAAACACTTTAACAATGGGAAAGGCGTTCCCACGCGTCGCCCCTCGATATGACGCCTGATCTCTCAGCCAGACTTGTCCTGCAGTCGATTCAAGCAGTCGCTGAATACTGTTTTTATTCTGGCAGCGGGTCTGCACAGCGCAGCGTCAACCGCCACCCGTTTTAACTGCACTTTAGAAATAGTTTTACTTACTTATTTTACCGTGGTGGTTTCGGCTGTTGTTTTTGCCGCCGTTGTACGGTGCCTTGGTCTGGTCCAGGGATGGATGGATGGATGGATCCACACTCTATGGCCAGTCACTCATTGATCATCCGCCTTCGAAATGACCTCCACTGCGTCGGGTTTCTTAATCTTCTACTCACTCACCCATTTACCCCAATTCTGAAAACATGGGGGATCACTTCCCAAACAGTGACGTCTAACCCCTAAAGTCAAACGAGAGAACAGCCCCCTCGTCCTGTCTTTTTCACTTCCATTCTTTCCTCCTGTCCTATCCCTCTCTCGCTTACCCTCTCCTTTCCCTTCCTTCTGGACAATTTTCCCTCGCCTTTTTTCATATTTATCAGTGTCAAGAGACCGCCTTGGAAATGACCTCCGCCGTGTCGGGTGGGACGTAGTCAAACCGTACACTCAGTCACTCATTGATTGTCGGCGGCCGCATCCGAACGCACGATCAATATCGCAATCGCTGTCGTCGTAATTAAACAATACGTGCTACTGCTGCGGAGCGCGAGTGCGTCGTGAGGCCGTTCCCACCCCGGTCAGCATAACGGGGAGGAAGCAGTCTAACTTCGCAGGATTCTGTGACAAAACTAGGTTCGGGTTTACGGTCCAAATGGCACCGTACAATATTATTCTCCGGTCGCGAAAATCAACCCACGCCGCCTTTCCCTGAACGGGGACGAATTTTTTTATTCATTTCACCTCAAAAGCGTCCGTGATAATAAATAAACCAAACCGCTTAAAGTATCGGTTTGTGTTTGTGCGTACGTCCATTTTGTCGGAACAACGGTTGACGGTATAAGCCTATGCTTCTCTTCAGACGAGGGTCAACCTTCCGTGGGCAGCATAACGGGGAAGAAGACATTTCATGCTGTGATAAGACTGCGCCGTGAAAAGTCCCGAGTTGATGTTTGCGTGCGTTATTATTTTGTAAGAGCGAACTTTGTAATCCTTATTTTTTGTGGATATGATTCGTCGGAAAAAAAAACCAGCTCACCCTGCTATTCTCCGATAGCGCGAGGGATAGTCATTTCATCTAGAAGGCTGCTGTGATAAGACTGCACCGTCAAAAGTCCGGAGTTTGCCTTAAAGTGCTCTATTATTTTTTTGCGGGCACGTTACGTCTTTAGGGGGGGGGAGGGCGTGAGACCAACCTGCGATTGCCGATTTCGCTGGTCAGCATAACGGGAGGCAGTGATGGCGTCGGCGCGGACGGACAGTGTTGCGGTATCGATTGTTGGGCTATTGACCGACCGATGGAAAGTGCGGATGTGCGTGGCCGCGCGGTCCGGCCTCCGCAGCCGCAGCTCAGCCGGCAGACCAGTGCTTCATCCCCCTGACGATCATCGTTCTTGTCGCCCCCTCCGAGAAACCGGTCCAAGCGTATGAGCCGGCTCGCCGCCGTATTTATAGGGTGGCCCCGAAATAAATACAGTGTAATATTAAATTGTACTTAAAGGATGTCAATGAAAAAAATTCCAACGGTCCAAAAAGCAAGACGCTGCTATATTATGGTGTTTTTAATAAGTTTAAGGAATCTATCCTCTCATATTGTTATATCTACAGTATTTTATTAGTATCACTGTGGTGTTCCTTTTAAATATTTCTGTCCACTCTCTGTCTTATGTGTATTACTTGTGTGTGTGTGTGTGTGTGTGTGTGTGTGTTTTGTGTGTATTACTAATTGTATGTTATATTTG
>Ga0056115_1001173_pt1 | contig 12154 bp, 8 predicted proteins | sample WorMetOlspDAHAB1_FD_77007 | JGI IMG/M metagenome (GOLD analysis project Ga0056115, IMG submission 77007) | Marine gutless worms symbiont microbial communities from Max Planck institute for Marine Microbiology, Germany - Olavius sp. DAHAB.1 ... | reverse complement strand
GGGTGGGCGAATAGCGATGCTTGTTGGAAATTTCAGGGGGCATCATTTTGAATTACTGAAGAGTAAGTAAGAAAGTTATTAGCAAAAGCGATTAAAGTGTCTGCCCTCTAATGACACAAGTCACTTCACAGGCACTACAGAAAGTCGGCAAAGGAACACGTGAAAGATGAGTCTTGAGACGACTGCAGAAAACTCGCAGGGACAGTCAAGATGTAGCGCGGTAGTTCGTTCGAGACACGAGGATGGGGTTGGGGGCAGCGGCGACCGGAAGAGTTCGGTCGCCGACAGTCGACAACCGTGTACCACGCACAATCAGTGATGATGATGACGCTGAGCGAAGACGACCTCGAGCCTCGAGGTCCGAAGACCGGAGGAACTCGTCAGCGAGGTACGATGACGCTGTTCCGTGCAAACATTTCAACGTCAGGACAGCGAGTTTTTTGCTGGATGCTGCCTGGAAGGTAAAACCCGCGGGCGGGGGGGATTGCCTGGCTTCACCTGTCACCACCTCTCTTCAGAGTCTGCCGAGAGCAATCTGAGAAGTGTCACTCCTAACAATAGTTACTGATGCATGTTAACGTTATAATTTTTTAAATAAATTATAATTACGTTGCGTAACTCTGTGCGTGTAGGTGAACATTGCCGTCAATTGTCTGAGCACCGATTTCAGTCATCAGAAAGGCATCAAGGTTGTATTTGTGTACACGTGGCACTCATTATTATACAAGATGACGCGAAAACTGCCGCATTATATACTTACAACTGCTGTGGAGATGTTGGAATAAACACATGTCTTGGTGCGAAGTTGATTCAGAAAATAAGATATATTGGTGTGTACAGATCACTGAGAAAATGATTAATTAGACCAGAAGACTCGTACTGTTTAAGCGCGCTGATAAACAGCAGAGTGAAACCGGTGTATGCGTTGCTAATGTACAAGGAGCGCCAATAAAACGTCCTGGTTTGAATACTTGTGACTATCTTCGAATGAAAGGGTTGAAAATGATGCAAAATTGCATGTTTATGCTGGAGTAATAGTTTACGCTTTTTTCTTAGAGAATTGAATGGGAAAGGTTGGATTGAGAGAAGTGATGCCAAACAAGTGCTGTATAGCGGAATGCGATTGTCGACCATTTATCGACGGTTAATGAGTAGCTAGTGACGACTGCGATAGCGTAGCATGAAATATTAATGCATCAGCGCTGTTGACATTGGCAGGGAAGTCCGTTGCACCTACAGATTGACACGTTTGAAGACAGTCGTTGCTCAACACCGGTCCACAGAGCATACTCGCAGATCAAAGTCTTCTGCGACAAGGCAAGTCATAATAAATAATTACTAATCTAATAGGATAATAATAAGAAGAAGAAGAGGAATAATAATAATGAGTCTTTGGAGGCAAACCTTTGACTTTGGACGTCACCGTGGTGAGCACACTGGCAGCTTCATATCTGTCGTCTTGTGCTCGGTCTGCCGGCGCCGCAGCATACCTCGCTGCCAGTCGTAGAGGCGAAATATACGAGCCTCACCAACTTGTGTAAATTCCAGTTTATCGCAGTTGAAACTTACGTGTTGTCTCGTTTTCAGTGCTTAAGGGGGGACGCTTGACCGCGACCTCCGGCGACTTGCGCTAGACGTCGTACCTCTTTCAAAGACCTTGAACAATGCCTATCTTGAAAGAATGAGATGAATATAGGCAACAGAATCGTGTTTTCTTGAATATAGCCGCACAGTATATGTATGTGTATGTATGTATTTAATTTGCTCAAAACCACATCATAATTATACAGACAATACGTTAATGCAGCGAGCTAGACAGACTTAAATGGCTCGCGGCGAGCGCTTACAGCTGCCTAAAATCAAGTAGTTTGTTACTGTAATTAATACTGACAAAATATAAATTGCACATAAAACATATAAAGCAGTGAACTAACTAAAAATAAGGAGATTAAAACCGCTTAAACCGTCTAACAAAGTCGGACAGATCGACCTTTAAAATTGAGTGACGGAATCTAGTGAGGGAACTGAAATCAACGGTAATAGCCTAGGTAAATCATTCCAGCAGTTAACCACCCGTTTACTGAAAAACTTCGATCGTACATCAGCCGAACAACGTTTTTTTGAATAGCTTGTGGTAATGCTCTCTACTGGTAGAGAGGGTTACCGTCTCAAAAAATTCGCTGACCTGTAAGTCGGTCAACGAAAACACAATCTTTTAACAAACAATTAAGTCTGCATGAAGGAGGAAGGCATATAATATATGCATATATAATAATAATGAGTCTTTGGAGGCAAACCTTTGACTTTGGACGTCACCGTGGTGAGCACACTGGCAGCTTCATATCTGTCGTCTTCTGCTCGTTCTGCCGGCGCCGCAGGAGACCTCGCTGCCAGGCTTATTGTTGGAATTTCATTCGGGATGGGCCTTTGTCCTGTGGACATGTCTGTGAATAATTTTCGTCATCATTTCCTTTTCCAACACGTTCTCCTCCAACATTGGAAACTGTTTTGCAGGGCGCTGATCGCAAGTCTCGCGAAGAGGAACGCAAACTGATCAAAAGAACTTTTCAAGGTTCGTCTCACATCACATTGAGCTTTAGCAGGTTATATTCAGCCACATTAGCTCTCTGATATAACCATCCTTATCACCGACATATCGAGACGTTTTTAAAGTACAACCTGTGGCTTTTTAATCACATATTTCGTTAGACTATGACTAGCCTCAGGCTGAAGATATAATAGTTAATATTGTAACAGTTGTTATTTTATTGTAATTGTTAAAGATTACCTAAAGTACGGTCAGTTTTAATGCGTTAGTTTACGAAATGGTTTGAGTATACTAGGAATAAGCGGGCCGTTGTGACGTGCACGTGTGTGTTGAAATGCAGGCGAGCACGTGGATCGTTTTCAGAAGCCATGCGATCGAACTTATTTCTACTCGATGGCCGATTTGACGACACGACCTTTGCTGTTTCACCCGCACAGCCAGAAGTCGGCGCTGGTTCGTTAATGCTTGCAAAGTTGCACTCATGCGCTCGTGTTCATCTGCAGCTTTTCACAAAACCCAGTCGCTTAGTTTTGCATCAAACTTTCAGATTAAGAAACTAACTATAGTCTCATCGGTTGTCTATAATTTGCTCCTTCTTCAGTCACAATCGCCGCATCGATGTCTTTCAAATAACCTTAGCATGAGATTTTTTCTCGAATATCCTCACTCCTGGTTTTCATCCGTACATCATGGCGGCTTTGTTTTATGCTCAGCTAAGTGCTGTCGCTGCTGCACCCCCATCGATATTGTCGTCGAAGTTCGTTACTGAGTGCTGCGTCGTGTGGTTCAGGTTGGAGACCACGACATGCATCCAATGATGCGAACCTCATCTTCGACGTCATCGTCTCCAGCCGCAGCTGCAGCTTTATGCAACAGCGATGTCAACAGGTGGCTATCTTAAGCTAATTGGTCCCTTTACAGGGTGGCCCAAAAAGTAAGCCACTACCAAATTATCAAAAAATCGTATTAAATCGTATCAAAGCCTGTGAATGAGATAAGATTTATTCGTCGACTTAAAGTAGGTTAATACAGACTTATTACATTTTTTTGCCCATTTTTAGTCAAAAGTTTTGAAAATTTTAGCCTTAATGACGGTTTTTAATACGATTTAATAACGATACTTGATAGTGGCTTACTTTTTTGGGCCACCCTGTATATGCGCACTCTATAATTATTGTTTGCGCTTGTGTCGCAGCTCATACTCCTCAATTATATAGCTGCAATTTGCCAGAGGTATTCAAACATATAGCTTGTTTTATCAATTACACGTTACCACGATTTCAGAATATGTTATGGGCGAATTTCCATTTGCAGACGAAACTAATTGAAGTGTAGGCTTATATGCGCATGTAAATTTTTGTAACTTAATTAGTCAAAACGGAAGTAAAGTTCTGCAGAGTTTGTAAAACGACAAAGATTGTTTTTGGCCGCGATTGTCAAACAGTTGAAAGTAGTGGCGGACCACACGTCACAGTTTTGCCGCTCCTATGGTATAGTAGCCTATTTTATAGGCCTATACCTAAAATGTACGTACACGTCGTACATGCTTAGCTAAAGTGCAGCTCCACCGAAAGTGCTGCGTAGGGCGACCGCCCAGCCCTTTGCTCCCCTCATTGTGTCCGCTACTGTTTGAAAGGACGTTCAAAAGAAATACAATCTTTTGGGCAAGTCTATGAATAATGTTATTTGTTTAAAACTTTGGCTTTTGACTTGACTTGGTTTTTTGTTAAGTTAAAAACGTACGTGTGTGTGTGTGTGTGTGTGTGTGTAGTTTCGAAGGTGGTGGTTTGCGTTACACTTCTGGTCGTAGTCTCAGCTGCGAAAGTGCTGCATCATCTGCTGCTACACAACGAGGTTCTATAGCTGCACTGTCAATTCAGTAATCCGACATGCACGCTCAGTCGCTCATTATGCATCATGTACTGTTTCTGTTTGTCTGCTGTAGGCCGAAATAGTACTCGTGTGCTGAACAACATGTCGCCAGTGTCAACAAATAGTTAGATAAAATGAGGAAATGCGGAGAGAAAAAAACTGACTCCAAAGTTATTCAGAGAAGGTGAATTTCGACTGGCAAAATTCCACGCATAAAAGATGGCAGGCAGCGGCACAGACGCATGACATCAACTTTACGGCGGCACACTGCTAATGCACACTTACCCTACAAAATGGCGACGACTGCAACTGCCATACTGGTAGTAATAGAATGACGTCGTTGAACCCCATGTATTGCTGCAGTCTTACGAGATTTAATTCACTGATTTAGTAGCATAAAAATATTCTTTAATTAACACCACTGATTTACCTGTAATTTTACGTATAATTTAAGAAGACAGTGTATGAAAGTGGCTGAGTGAAAAAGACCAGAATTGTGTGACGTTGATTGGTGCAGTGTTGCTGTACGTACGCAAACAACATGATCACGTGTTCACGGCGCTAATACTCGACTCACCGACCGTCTACTCTCTACTGCTTGCCGTCAGTTTACTGTTCGTTGTTTGTGTGACCCTAGCTTCTCCCTTGCAGCAAAAATAACAATTAGTAAGTATGTAAGTATGTAAGTGACGCCGCATCAAGAACAGGGGTTATTATGTTGCACCTTACTGTTGACTACTGTTTGCTGCTATGCATAATTGCCGATATTGAATCGTGGTATTGTATTTCATAGTAATTGCGGAGCTTTGAAAAGCATCCTATAGCCTAACTATTGTATAATATTCGGTGACATTTTCTAGTCATACGCTATAGACAGAATTGGCTGATAATGGCATAGGTCTCAGTTGCAGTCAGTGGCCAAACTCCACTAATTCGACATCACGCAGACTTGTGCGCAGAAAGTTGTAAAACACGTCAACTCGTGTCGTTGACGTTTCGTTGTCGAGTCGAGTTAGTTGAATGTGACAATCTGCTATACAATCTGCTACACAACGTGACTTTAGCTGACTTGTCTTCATGAGCTCGAAGTACTGGAACTGAAATTTAGGCTTTATTGAACTTGAACATCTTAATGCATCATTCGTGCTTATTATCAACAATTTTGTATTGTTATCAAATTAATGTTTGCCTTTTGTTTTAGATCCAGGAAAAATACAACGTTGCATATCAATCGGTCAAGAATGTTTACAGAAGATCGAAAAAATCGTGAGTTCTGTTTTATTATTATTACTTGTTGTTGTCGCTGCTGTTGATATCACTTGACGCGATTAGTTGCGAGTTTCAGCCGAACATTTTCACTTGCTGTCTTTGTGAAGTCGAGCTGATTGAATGTGCGTCTCTTCAAATACATGATAGTGAAGTCCTGGTCTGCATTTTGGCTAGTGTGGGCCTGTCGGTGCAGTGCCTACCACGCTGTCGCTTATGGTTTCACGTCTCAACTTTCCAATTACCGTATATTTGAGGCATGTGGTCGTTAATTTGTTCGTAGACGGAATTATGTTGTGCACACTATTTACGTTTTTCAAATTGTACGTAACAAAATCTTACAAAATCTTACAACTATTGAGGGTTCCTATACCGTGGGGGTGCTGCTGCACCCCCCGAAAGGGGCGTCTTATGTCAAAAAATGTGGGGTGGACACACACGGCGAGCGCGGAGCCCGAGCCTATAACGTGAGTCTGGGCCCTGGGGGCCGAGCCCCCAGCGGGGTCTGGGCAGAGCCCCTGGTCAGGGGCGCGAAGCTAGCAGCAAATTTGCCAGATTCTCCGTATTTTGCAAACTCTCTAAACACTAGGTATTTGTGATAATACTGATTATGTGAAAAACCTAACGTATCGTCCACGATGGCATGGACAACTGTGTTGTTTGTGATGTACAAACTCTTCTGAGCCATCTTCATGCACTTGTAGGCGATATGAAAAATTGCAAGACGACACTTTGAAATTAACGCACGGAAGCGACCTGGTGAGTCAAGCTCCAAGCTGCCTTCCCCTCCCCCGGTAAAAACGTACCGCATCTGCATCAGTTGCAGGAACAAAAGTGGGGGGAGGCCTGTACACTGTGGCGACTCCTTGCCCCCAAATATGGCGTTGAATCGCGCGACTGTTCGAATGATAATTGATGTGTTGTGCGTCTTGAGTTTGCTGGTGCATTTGGACGACAACTTCATTCGTCATTTTGCCAACGAGTCGACATTCATCATCGACATCAGCGCCAGTCCTCGAAACTCGACCGCCAACACTCCAACCGCGGCGACTGCAAGCGACAACGATGACGCACGCTTTGACGTCACACTCACCGAGATCGACGTGTACAGCTGCAGCGGCAGCAGCACAGTCAAACACTGACGCAGTCAACTTTATTCCGATTTAGAAGACACACTGTTACTTAGAAAATACTGCAGTGGTATTTTTTGCTATATTGAATCTCAGCATAAGGCATTACAAAGGTTGCGTAGCCAGGTCACCGTAACTACTGCTGTCAGTCCGTGTAGTAGGCCTTTTTGTTGTCAAATGCGGCAGAGAAAACAGAACATACCGAATTGCAGAGGAGATGAGAAGTGGGACTTCCCCAGCAGTTAATTTACCAGCAATGAGTGTGAAGGCAAAAGTCAGTTAGCCACCGGAAGGGGGAGGGGCGAAATGCCCCCGGCTTCTCACTTCAAATACCACTCTTCTCCGGAGAACAGTTCAGATTCTGCCATTTTTATAGGCGTCGATTTTTTTCTCTAAAGTTGGTATCCCCCCTTACCCTCCTGCACCATTCCTCCCTTCTTCCATTCGCCTTTCATCCGTGCCATGTTTACTCCTTCCCTCTAGGGCCTGAGTAGCGCTGTGGCCATGCAGCCGGGTTTGGGTTGAAGCCCAGTCGCCAACACATTTTTATCCTCGGCAAATCTCGACTGAATGCTGCCGAATGGCAGATGTTACTAACCTTTTTACCTTCGCAAAACTTGGTGGGGTCCTACAATAGAGTGGCCTCCATGGGCCTAAAAGTGCTGAGTCAAAACGTCTGGATCGGGCGGAAGTTGACGCTCCTCAAAAAGGTATTACCCGCCACTGTGGCTTGGGAGATATCGCCTTCTACGCACTTTCACGCCTCGTCGGCTCGGCTTTCGGCAGTACCGCGCGCAAGTCTCTATTTGTCCGAGATTCAACTTTTATCCACCATTCGCTTAATTAATTTATCGTTAATTTAAGTTATAGAACTTTTACATATTGTGCCTGTACTACATTCAGTTACCATGCAGACATCACGTTGAACTTTCTAAGTCATTCTGTTCTCAATTTTCAATACACTGTGACCTTGACAACACAGAGAAAAGCTCGAGCTATAGGCCTAAGTATCCTACCGGGTGGCTCAGAAAAAATACCAAACCAGACAAAATACAATTTCTGGACAACAGTGAAATTTTGCAACTAAATTTCCTGATTCACAATTCTACAATTCTGACATTTGCAATTATTTGTTTTATCCATAGTTACGGCTATTTAAATATTTAATGTAATATTTTCACCTGTGCAGGAATAATCAAAAACTTGTAATTTTTTGTCAAGAAACATTAATTATTGTTACAAATGCCAAAATCTGACTGCAATTAGGCACAGTCAATTGCAGCAGAACTTATGGTCTAAGTGCCCACCACCAGTATAGACACAATTAAGCCCAAAGTAGCTCAGAAATCTCACACCATTGTTAAGAAATTGCATTTTGTACAGTGGAGTTGGGTATTTTTTAGCCACCCGTATAGCGGTTTGTCTTAACAGACCACGGCAGCAGGGTACAGGCCGACTTTGTTTATAGTAGTTCATGTATGCATTTGTACATTTCGTTGTTTTATGTATTGCTGCTGCATATCTGTTTGTTTTATTACCAGCCGTGTATAACTATATCGTGCATGGCCTATATATACAGGGTGGCCCCAAAATAGCCAGCCACTATCAAGAGTCAAAATCGTATAAAAACGACAGTGAGGATAGCTTTATCATCACTTTTAAGTATAAAAGTATTACATACTCTGTGACCTAATTTTTGACGTCATGGTGTGGGTAAAATTTATGTATATGATAAATTGTTATAGAAAACCAGAAAAAGAGAAAACATGGAAATCGGATAAATTTTTACATAAATCTTAATCTAAAAGATGGTTTAGGAATGGAATTCACAGCTTGCTACGGCGAGCTAATGACTGAGAAAGCGCTGACATCATCTACCATATACACTTTGCAGGTCAGGCATAGTTATCGACGTCACAAAGTAGGTCACACGCAGAATATTTATTACCAACGGATAATATTGCTTGATTGATACTTAATTTGACAAAGAATCTAATCTCATAATACGATTTTTTGATAATTTGGTAGTGGCTTACTTTTTTGGACCATCCTGTAGATACACACACACACACACGTCAAAAAACGAGACAAACATTGTGACGATTAATGAAGGAAGGTCGTGTCGTGTGCATGCCGGTCGCTACATTTCTTCTTGCACAGGACGCAGTCGCAGGCAGCAAGAGCGTTATATATTTTTATGTTCACTGCCAGATATACAGGACAGTTGCATGGTTTATAAAATGTGTGTATATTTAGTTTATATACGTTTGGATATAGTTGATATGACTTTCTTGACCTACTGTGCAACGTGATTGAACATTACACTGTACAGTAAGTCTTTTATGAGTGTAACTGTGTTGGGTGTATAGTGACAAAGTGGAGTATAGGGCCAACATTGAAACACAGCAGTAGCATTTCAGCTTATCAATTACAGTTAAAATCAATGAATTACTTCACAGTCCAAAGCTGATGCCCACAGTGAGTTTACAACCTAAAGATGCTAACTAAATAATACATTTACGCACATTGACTTGCTGTGATTAACCTGCCACAAAAGAAGCCTGACAATCAACTATTTCTTATCCAGCGACTGACCCCTGGTAACATAAGTGAAAATTCTTCTGTAAAGCCTGAAAAAATTCAAACTATGAACAGTAAACATTTACAGTACTACACAATCTTACTGCCCATGTGTGCATAACTTTTTTGTTTACAAAACCAGCAATCAGGGGTAACGTCATGACAAATTTGCAAGATTATGAGAAAAATTGCCAGAAGTAAACAACATGTACTTATCACTTTAAATGCAGAAGCAAATTTGGTAATTTTAAGTTTCCGTTTCACTTTCCACCATCAAAACAAGAAGCTTTAAAGGTAATAAATTTCTCATTCATATCAGTGAAACAAACAAAAAGCCGACAAAAACAACAAAACACAAGTAAGCATCAGCTATATGTCGAACGATCTTCGGTCCCACTTTTGATCCTATGAAATGAAGTTTCTATCCTATGAAATGAAGTTTCTAAGTTAGAATGTTGTGTAGTAAGAATCTGTCTGTTGCCTCAGAGACTGTTGCCTGTGTCAGTTGCCAAAGACACCCACAAGTGCTGGCCTCAGAGTTCTTTCATGCAGCTTATACCCAACTTTGCTAACAATGGCTACAGTGCCAGCCGTCGACCCCTCGGTGGCCGGCTGTTGGAACAGCGCCTCGTGAAAGTTCGGGTCAAATTTTTCACCGAGTACCGGATCGATTTTGACGAGGCCGTGTCGAGCAAAAACAGCACACAACTGAGTTTCCGTTAACTGGAGTCCTTCGTGCAGACGCCGAAGAGCATCAACGGCAGCATCGTTTCCAGCGCCAGACAGCAAGTCTGATGGAACGCTCTCGGTGGCTTTGCCCAGAACATCGGCAACCTCAAGCAGATCTTTGCAGAAGCCCTGGATGCCAAACAGCTTCGCTTCCTGCACTTGTTTCAGCATTCGCTGGCGAACGTTCTCCGTCTCGGCAATTGAACGCTTGTATTTGTCCTGCACACATGTCAAAAGCATCAGGTACATTGTGTGACACACAATCTTCCAAATATATAAACTGTGAGAATTCTGAAATCAAAACTAAAAATTACAATGGTCAATGGTTTTTAAAATGTCAAAGAGTTCACAATAATCACATTTTCAACCAATAACGTTATTTTGTACTAATAAGTAGTTCAGCATTCACATGAATATTTCAGTGATGCTGTAGGTAATCTGCTTTATAACAAGCAGGTATCAAGTAACAAGTTCAGGATTTGAACTAGCAGAACAGAACTATAGTATCCAAGTTGGATGCTAACTGAAATGTGATATCAACACATCCATTATCATGTTTATCACAGGTAAATGGGCAACTATTTAACCAAGAAGTATCTTTACGAATCTGCTGTCGTTTCCAGCCTGGTGACCAAATCGTAAATTTACACAATCATAACCTCTGCGACGTGTAATGTAAAGATCACACAAGAACATCCACAATGAATGAACAGCAGAAACCTCAAACTCTGCAACTTGTGACTTCAGAGTGTCAGCAGTACTGACACTGTCTGCACCAGCTTCAGAACCTTCACCAGTTTCCGACTTTCCAGACTCACTGTCAGACGGACTGGCAGAATTTGTCTCCACATTAAACGACCACCATCTGGAGCATCTACACAGCAGAAACACAATAATAACACCATTACTATAGTCATCAAAATAATCTTAAATAACGAATTAGAAGGGCTGTATATTTTGCAAAAAACACAAATTTGGCATAAAAAACATCACACTACAAATGACCTAGTTTGTACTGCCATTTTATGTGATTACGTGACAGACTATACATTAAACAGCCGGTAACCGAACAATTTGCTGACAAACCAACTCGCTGTCAGTAAAGTCGCGGACTTGTCAACTCGTGGATTTAAAACATGCAGTAAATAAATGCCATAAATGTGATCTGCGGCACATTACACTATTCAATTACACTAAAGAGTTCAATAGTTACTAGAGTTAGGGTGAGTAAGTGAGTAGTTGCTTAAAGGCACATCCGCACAAGATAGGCTATTTAGTGCCATTATAAGTTAAAAGATCTTAGAAATGTGTACTAGTACTGTAATAAAAATAGGTTATTAAAACCAAGGCTTATAGCTAATATAAAAGATGTACAACAACGATTATATGCGAGAATAAAAATTATATCGTTAACACTGGTATTATTGAACAAGTCTTTCAATGTACTACCAAAATGGTAGTGTTGGCGAAGATGATTAAACTGTGGACATTCCATGAGAATGTGGTTCACAGTTAGTGAAGTATAACATGTGGCACAGAATGCTTCGTCATCGGCAAGAAGATGTGCGTGTGTAGCACGCGTGTGACCAATCTGTAGCCGGTTGATAATGACGGCATATTTTCGACCGAGTGAGCCATTCAGTTTTGTAACACCCACTGTAGGATTAATAGCGTGAAGCTTGTTAACATCACAGCAATTCCACATTTCTTGCCATTCTTTGCACATAAGTAGTTTGGCGCGTGCGAGGAAATCCGTGACTGATATCTTAACAGCAGATATAGGAAGTGAGAGGGCAGCTTTTGCTACACTATCAGCTTTCTCGTTTACGGGGATCCCCACGTGACCGGGGATCCAGCAGAGTATAACTGTTTTAACACAATTTGTGAGCGTGCTGTATGTTTTAAGATATTTATAGATTGTATCGTGGTCAACGTGACTTCCTCCCAGCGCAATTAGACTCAAATATGAGTCTGAGAGCAAGAGAAAGAAGTGCTTTTCTTTAGATTTTCGAACGACATCCAGGGCAAG
>Ga0056115_1001172_pt1 | contig 12156 bp, 9 predicted proteins | sample WorMetOlspDAHAB1_FD_77007 | JGI IMG/M metagenome (GOLD analysis project Ga0056115, IMG submission 77007) | Marine gutless worms symbiont microbial communities from Max Planck institute for Marine Microbiology, Germany - Olavius sp. DAHAB.1 ... | reverse complement strand
CTTTTCGGCGGGGTGCCCCTTTCTGATGGATTGGACACCCGCCCTTGCCAAATTCTAGATCCGCCCCTGCTTTTATATTTTTACATTGTTGAGCACTGCTGTCCATACTTTGGTTGATACATTTCGTCAGTATTCGTAGTTTAAACCAAAGACTACAACACAGCAACAATACTATATTAATCTAGACAGTGTCATATGGGAAGAGGATAACGCTTAATTGGATGTCGATCACGGTCACATGGGTATCTTCTTTCTCTCATTCGTTTTACATAGTAATTTTGCTAGACATTTTCTAAATAATTAAGATAAAAACACCTCCGTCCCCTCCAACTAACTTTTTGAGGGGGATCCCCTTCTCCCCTAAGTCTCCGTCCCTGTATGTGGTTTTGGCAAAAACGAATTTAGGCTATTTAAACCGGAACAAAAATGTCTTCGATTGGGGCGGCCCTCCTCTAAATACGCCAATCGTGTCCCATATGTTTAATATTTCTGGTCACAACGTTAACTTTGTATGTGGTCTTGTGGATGAGTCAATCGATCATTGAGACTAATGCGAGATGCCTAAAGTTTGTCAAGATATGCAAAAATGTCATAATTATCACGCTATTCTACACAAATTGTACATGTGTTTTGGCAAAAACGAACTTAAACAGAGCAAACATTTCTTCGACGCTGTGGGGACTCCGTATTAGCGCCGACAGAATGGCTGACTGCACGCAGAAACTGCAGGCGACAATAAGCGCCGCAGTCGAATCGTGAAAAACACGATTTAATTCGCTTATATATAATTTATATAGTTTAACACGTTCCATTTTTTCTTGGGCCGACGGATGTTCAACCCCTTGCGATCTGTTTTTTAAAATCTGGTGCAGCGTTGTCAGGTCTCGCGATTCCAGCGCCCCAAGTGGGGGGGAGGGCACGTGCCCCCTGCCCTAGTCGGCGCCATGGGCTATAGGAAATTCGAGAAGAGACGACTGGGTCCTAGAGAGAGGATCTGTGGAAAAAGTCCACACTCCGGAATGCAGCTAGCCTGCAGCGGGAAGGGTTCTCGGAATAACCGACAGGTGGATTCAACACACCGACTGAACAATGACGTTTTGACTGACAGCCGACGAGAGGTCAGAACGGAAACGACGAACGGCAGTGGCAACAATCACTGCAGCTGCAGCACCAACAGAATTGGTTCAGGTATACTTGAACTGCATAGGAGATAAGGCTTCCATTTCCAAAACGGAATTTAACTTGATGGAGTGCATGGTATAAACACTTATGCCAGTGCAGACTTTATGCAAGCAATTCATCCAACCGGCTTGGGGGCTATATAATTCGTCTTTGTGCAGTGTAAGCTATAGATAGCGATCGACGGTTTGTTACGGTGATTATACGAATTCATCGCTTACGCATGACGGCACGAACCAGGGCATGATAGCATACAGCGTGTGACTGTGCGTACTGACAGTGATTACGCACAACATTACAAGTGTACATAACGCCAGCGCGTGCACTGCAGACAGCCTCAGCATACAACAGGCAGTAGCAACGAGCGCTACCGACCGACCAACCGGTCCGTCGGTCGGACATGCAGCGGCTCACGGCTGTGCCGTGTCAAAAGAGCGACGATCTGCTGCCCACCGCCGCTGCCGCCATCAGCCACACCAGCCACATGAACCGACAGCTAACGGACAGCAAGCTCCGTTCAGCCGTTCGGCGTGGCCGATGCGGAGCGACTGCGGCCGGCCTCGTGCTTCGCCGCATCCTCGGTCGCCCAGGCCCTGCCCGTGCCCGGCCCCTGCCGCCGCACAATTCCTGCGAGCCCGTTGTGTTGCGGCCGTACCGTGCCGAGGTCGGTTCGGGCACTACAGGCACGTACGACCGACCGACAGACCGAGCCGTCGCCGCCGTGTAGGCGAAGGCGACATCGCCGGTGGTCTTGTCGGCCAATCTCGGCGCCCGGTGCCCGTCACGTGACTCCTGATTACGAATAATTTATTTCCGGAGATGTCCGGCGAATTTCGGCAATCATCGGGAGCGCTCGTCAACGTGTCGCCATTTTGTCTGTGAATAGTGCGTTTTGTAAAGTAATATGTTGACAGAAGTGAGTTTGGACGTTAGTGGCGAGCTCATCCGTGCCCCATCGGCGTGCGGTTGACTCGATCGACGAACGGAATCGGTTTCGTCGACGTAGACGGCGATCGGACCGAAGTGATCAGCCGATCGGTGTCCGATTAGGTTTCATTGATCGTAAGTTGATTGCTGCTGAACTCTATCATTGCTTGTTTTGTGCTACCTGCAAGTGAGCGATCCCATTGATTCACAGAAGCCGCAGTCAGCGTTCTCGGGCCGTTCGCCTGGTACTGTCTTTTCTAGGATAAGCTCCGAATTTGCGAGCTAATTGCGTTCTCTTTAACTGTATTTGGTGACCCTATGACGGGAGTTATCATTAAACACTTTGATCCTATCACAGTGCAGACCAAGTGCTGTGACTGACGTCACAACACTGACGTCATAACTTGTGTGTTTCTTCATTGTCAGATTCGGTTAAGTTCTTTACGTCAAGTCATTAAACTGTGCATGTTACTGGGGTTCAGTACCTACGGCAGTGGAACATTCTGTGATGACCTGCATTTTTGATATCCATATCCAGTTATAATGAGTGACTGAGATGAAGTCTCTGCCATCTTGTAAACTGTTGACATATGACCACGAAAACTTGACCACCACACCAGATCTGTTGCTTATTCACTAGAACTTGTTCTGCCGAATAAGCATAAGATCTCGGGCGGTGGAGCTTATCTGGGTAACAGTCTAGTTTAGCTGGGCCACCTCAGATCTGTCGCTTATTCAGTAGAACTTGCTCTGCTGAATAAGCATCAGATCTATGGTGGTTCAGCTAAACTAGACTGTTACCCTTATCTGCACTGTTACCAAGTCACAGTGATGAATGACCTACTGAACAATTCGTCGACAAACCAGCTCGCTGTCAGTCAAGTCGCGGACTGGTAAACTCAAGGTCTAGTCAACTAACCGACATCTAAATTTTTTTGTACATCACGGAAAAACAACTATTTCTACTCTAAACCCAATGTGACCTTACCCCTGTAGCCTATTGAAAGTGTTCGAGTAATTGACTGCAAATCACTTGTAGCAGATATTCACTGCAAATTTAAATCGGCGAATAAACTAGTCCATGACATGACTGACTGCAAGTTGGTATGTTGGCGAATTGTCTGGCTACCATTGATAGCAGTTATTCGTGCTGATTCATAACTACCCATCATTGAACCTTGGCCATGTTTAATATGCGGACTGTGGATCTGCAGATTGTGAAATGGGGAAAATGTGGATCTCTGTGCAGACAAAAGTACATAACCCTAACCCATACGGTAATGAGACGGTATATTATCGCTATATCAGTGCACATTTTACCAGTTGGGCCACATTTTTGTCTGCATATTGAGATCACATTTTACCCATTGCACGATCCAAAGATCCATAGTCCACATTTTATGAGAAGTTCTAAACCTAACTCTAACCCAACCCTACTTTTTTACTTCTTAACACTTAGCTCACTACTGTATTTGTACAGATGACGAGTTGACGATGTAATGAGTCAACTGATAGCCGACTGGCATTGCAACAAATTGAAAATTACTTGGAAACCTTGGTCCTTTCTGATGGATTCTAGCCTGTTGGGCTCATTAGATGTTAAGCCAAGCCATAGGTTCACTGTTCCCACACCCATAAAATTTTAGAGTTGCAACAGGAAAGATATTGAAATTGTACAGCCAACACAACCTATTGTACTGCTTCTCTGTCATTATTTTATACTGGTGTGTTGACAGCTCGCTCAGGTTAGCTTGTTGTTATTGTTAAGGGTTCCGTTACAGTGTTACACTGATACATAAGAGCATTGTGGCAAAGTTTTGAAACTTTTGATTTGTCGCCATTTAGTTTATAATAGTTTCAGTATAAAGCACGTTAACTGACACATGAATCAACTCGACCTTCTGTACTCTGGGATATTAAGTAATTTTATTGGTGAGTTAGGTCTTAACAGTAGGGTATGGTAACAACGGCGACAGGTCAAAATGGCGACAGGTTCAAAGTAAACGTATAAACTTGCTTTTGTCAACTATGGACCTTTTAGTGAACTTTTAACTAAATTTCAGTTGATTCAACTATGCAGTTTTTGCAGTGCAGTCATTAGTAAAATATCACTGGCTCAGATCTGTTTCGCGCTAACGTCAGGCATTGCGCGCGATGGAATATTGTACTTTTTTCATATAACTTAACAGTTGCATGCCATATATGTGTACAGCCTAAAGTCGATTATATAGGCGTTGCTAGAACTGTAGGTGTTGTTTGGGTTTGTCGCCGTTTAGACTATAGCCATTTCTGTCGCCGTTTCGGTGTCGTTGTTTTGACCTGTCACCGTTTTGACCATAGACCTTAACAGTTGGGTACAATAAAGTGATAGCTATAAATAGCCTGTTGTCGAACGCTAAAATTTATATTATGATATGTTGTATTTCCAGTGTGCCTGTAGCCCTGTACTGTATGATTAAACCCATAATTTCTTTCAGCTACTGGTACTCGCTTGATTTGATTGGTAAAAGGTTCCGAATGTGTGTGCGTGTTTCAGAATGCTGCCGTCAAAGTATTTTCATATGATGTACAATACTCCGGCTGCCCTGCATCGTTCATGTAGTAGTGAACTCTAGAAACTGTATGATATCCATTGCTCCGTGTACTGCATGATGATCACAAGGTCATTGTGTTCTCGTGTCACGTCTTTCACGGGTGGTTAGTTGGCCTTTTTTCTGGCATCTTGCTGTCCGTGACTACAATGGCCGAGAGTCGTGTTACGATGGCAGATGGACCACCAGCAAAAAAGGCGAAGACTGCTTCCCCGGCAACTGCACCCGTGTTGGATAGTTCAGGTATAAATATTTTCGTCGGATGTGTGAACAGAACTATTGCGTAGCTTTGAGGCTGTCCACACACTATGATGCTGTATGTAGATTTGTATATAGTGTTATGAACTACTTTGTCATTGACCATTGTGCTGTGTTATTTTATCTAAGCAAAATCTTAGACAGTGCTTTTCTGTGTTATCGATTTGGTGGTGAGAATGGCATCTGGCTATTAAAAAATACATACGATCAAAGAGCTGTGTCATTGTATGGGTAACTGGACGATTTGTGGATGCACCAGTTCACAGTCATTCAATTTGTGGACGAGTCCCCTCTATACAGGCCTGTTTAGTATTCATGGAATGAAATTTTGAAACAAATCACATTTACAACAGTTATGTAAAACTAAGTTTCTATGACACCTTAAGCAAGTACCAGTGTCTCTGCAAATTGGTGCATTTGCAGCCGGGAGGCACAACATTATAGCCATATGTCCTGCTCCGTTGAAACCCCACATGTTCATTTATGGTTCTGACTGTACAGATATGGCTTGTACAAGACATCTGCTGTCTGTCATTCGCCTGGTATATGCTGTAATATCATGATGTGTTGTCTGAATTATGTTAGTAGGTTATCAAATAGTCCGCTCCTGTTCTTATGTTGTTCTGTCCTGCTTTGTTTTGTCAGTCAGTGCTGTCCCTGTCTTGTCTCTTACAATGTTGTTGCATTTTGATGCTCCACAAGTATCTTAATATGGAATATCGATTTCTTAAACTTAGTACCATAACTTATCAAAACACAGACGTAGACAGTGGAGTGCAGTATTGATATTTGTATTAAGTTAACAAAGGTTCTGGAGTAGACTTTGTGTGTAATGTATATATTTAATGTATTGCATAATGTAAGGAGCATGGTCTGTCAGGCTCCACGTTCTGACAGTGACACTGACACAGTTACTCTGCCAGCTACACTGATTGCGTGTTCTGCAAGGGGATCACCAGTAAGCTGACAGTCATCACCTTCAAGACACATTCTACTGACACTCCACTTACCTGTCAAACCTTATCAATGATTACACACCTCCACGTATTTTGGGGTCATCTGGTAAACTGTTGATGTCACTACCTTGTTTGGCACTGGCGTTGTCAGCGAAGGCCTTTGGTCTGGTACTCACTGTCAGCTGACTGTCGCTCAGTCTTCCTGCTCATGCCAATGCATGCTAAAGCAAACTGTTCGACATTACATACTGTGAACACTCCAACTAGCTTCCCTCATCATGCTTCTCATAGTGGACATTGGCGCTGTAGAAATGAGATTTGATTGATTGATTGAAATCGTATGTTAGTGTCACATGGTGTGTGTGTGTGGTTTATGTGCTTTGTAGAACTGAGCTTGAGCATATTGAAGAAAGCCAACCAAGAACTTCCTGATGAACTTGGCATCATCCCGTCTTCGTCGTCACCGCCGACACAGCCACCACCAATGTCAGCATCTCAGAACGGCAGTGATCTCCGTGCGGCCGAAACCATTCTCAAGAACCGCAATTTATCAAATCTGCTGAACTCTGACAATATGCCACGCGCTCCGCCAAATGCTGTCACAATGCTGCCAACGGTTGGCGCTGGCCGTTACCAGAATATGCGCCACCAGATTATGACACAGCACCAGAGACAGTTTGGGCCCAACTCGGGACTGAGAGTTGGTATGGCACAGCCAAATGCTGGGCAGATGGCAATGTATATGCAGATACCAGGTGCACCAATGCATCAAGCAAGAGGCCCTGTTGTTGGATATCAAACTCGTCATCCTGTTGATGTGATGAGAGCCGGTGGTGGGGCATTTGATGGTGTCGGGCGCCCATTTGTAAATCCGGGGTCGTCATACCTTATGAATGGTCCTGATGTGCGCAGTGCAATGATGAATGGTGCTCCATTTCAAAGGCCACAAGGTGCTGCCTACCATCCAGGGGCGGCACCCTTGCCAACCTTCCCACCTGGGCAAGGTCACACTGGAATGTCTGGATATAATCCGAACAGCAACCCCGGACATGGTACGCCGGCAGCCAGCATGTTTCCGGGTATGGTAGTGCCGTCAGAATCGGGCCAAGCATTTTCGCCTGGGCTTGCCATGTCCATTCCGAACAGTTTTGTTTCTGCTGGTACGTTTGCTATTAGTGGCACGACGAATGGCGGCCCAGTCGTTTGCAGTCGCAATGCTGTCTCCGTTTCTTCTCCGGCACCAGTGGTCTCGGTCGTGTCGACACAAATGCTTAATGGCTCTTACGTTCCAGCATCGTCATTAGGGCATAAGCCGTCGACCGAAGTTGATGCTACAGGGAAGAACAGTGGTTCTCTGTCTGGCCCTTCGTCGTCATTGCCAGTGTCGACGTTGAACTGCCAGAGGTTTAACGCGACCTTGCCTGAAGTAACTTCTATGCCCTCTAGGCAATCCATTACTCGCCATCTTCCTACGCCAGAAAAAGACGCCAGCATTTTTGCTCTGGAAACCAGTCTGGTAAGTTGTTCAACTTTTATTATGTGTTTGTATGGTACATTTTGCCATAAAGAAAGATGCTGTGCTTGTTGCACAGACAGATGTCAGCCATTTTTGATAACTGGAACATGTTAGTGTTCTTTCAGTTGTTGGGTGCACCATAGAATTCATTTCATTGTGGGTTTTCTTCTCAGTTTTGGTACCGCTTTGCAGCATTCACATCATACTATGCTGTTACGTTACGGCTGCACTCACATTAATCATGATAGTGGTTGATGTTGCGTCAGACCCCCTATCGGTTTTTTTGCGTCACATTTTGTCCGTGTTATGTATGAAACAGTGTGCAGAATTGCAAGCTTTGCTCGGCTGCTAACTCCTGTATAGTTGTTTGAATTAAAAATTTGATTAGTGTTGCTTTTGTTAGGTGTGTGGTCTTTTTGGCGACAGATGCCACGCAACAGAATTTCGTGTTAGGGTTAGGGTAGGGTCAGTGTTCGATTTAGAAGTCATTATCCCAGATTACAGGGGACCCTTTAGTTGTTGTTGGCTACTGGACAGTAAGTGTTATCCTTAGCCTCACTAGCTGAGGCTTTCAGTAGACCCAGTGCTAAGCCTGTGACCATAAAGCAGTGAGCATGTGTGTTGACATAAGTTTGATGTGTGCAGTGAACTCTCTTTGTCCAGTTTATTTCATTTCACTGGCTACTATGCGCCTTCTATGTTCAATACTGGCCATCCCTCTCACCGGCCATGTAGTTGGGAATCGGGGCCACTGTTCCATAATAGTTGTTGAACATACATCATTTGCTGTTACGAACTCGCAGTCTTTAGATTTTCTGCCTGATATGATCTACATCTTGTGCTCACTTGGTATGTCAAGCTGTATGAGCTCCGTTGCAGACCAACAGTGATTGCTCATGCAATTCTTGGATAACATGCCACATTTGCCAGCAGTTTCATGGCCCTAATCCAGACAAGTGCATCAGATACCCAGTGTGTCATCTAGGCAGTGCCATATTTGTTTGGAATTACATTTAATTTAACGATTTAAAATAGTGAAACTGTGTGAGACAGCTGAGCAATTTGAGCTGATGGGAACAAGTCGATTTTTCCCAGTAGTCTATCTGCTGCCTAGGTTTTGTTGTATTAGAAGGGACAAGTTTACAACTAAGAACATGTTGCCTATTTGCAGTTGAAACTTGTGAGTCTTGGGATTTTTATATTCTCACAATACTGTACCTCTGGGTTGCAGTTTAACAGGGTCTGCCACAGACTCCACTTTGGCTTACTTCGTGCAATATTTTGTCATTGTTACATGGATAAAGTGGTAACTATGGATATGTGAATGCAATATGAGAGTAATACATGTAAATAATCTGCTTTGTCCTGAATGTTGAAGTTTCCACCGCTGCTACAGGGTTATGCTGTTTGGGACAGTAGCATAGTATGATTGATTTTGTTCTGCCAGCAGATGTTCAGTTTTCAGTTCTTGGATATAGTTTTCATTTTGCTGCCGTGAAGAACTAAGATATAGTGTAGCTTGATGCATAATTTGGCTGCCTCTGTTTTGTGGATATGGATATCTGAAGAATTGAGTTATCAGAATGTTGTTATGCTGTCGTTTACCTTTTCTGTTTGTTGAACTAATTACACACGTCACCTAGAAGGCCAAGTAACATAGGGCTGTTCTGTATTTCTATCCCACTAATACTGGTACCTCCCTCTGAATATTTACTGTGACCCTGGACTGCTTGCGTTTTACCACAGCCGTTATGATTAGTCATAATGTGTGGAATTGTGGATAACTTAACTGTAACACGCGTCATCAGCTCTTTGCTGTCATGTAGTCCTCACTTTAGCGTCATTGTAGTTCCAACTCTTTGTAACATAGCATTACTACTGAATTGGATCTGTAATGTGCCGCACATGAAGGATTAATGCATGTTCGAATGGGGAATATTTTGAGGTTTTGCCGCTATGCAAATTCTGCATGAAATTTGAAATTTAACCCGAAATATACTATCGATCTCCCAATTTATTTCGGGAACCTTTTTCTCTGTGCTTTCTTGTCTGTCTTTTTGGTGCCGTGTGATGTGATATTGTGCTATAAGAGTATGGCGCAGCTTCACAACCTTTTGCATACACTTTTCCAAGTCGAACTAAGCCGTCTAGCAGCGAGTGAACACGATAGATGCTGCAAATGCCTCCTGCACTGCGTTGGCTAAGTCTCGATAGCCACAGTTTTGTGCACTTCATACGGACGTGTTAGCATAGTGGTTGTGACATTGTGTTCGCGAGCAACAGGTCCCTGGTTCACACGTCACCCACTGCGCTGGGCAAGCCGTTTACGACCCTGTCTCGATCACTAAGCCGGATAATTTGATAGTGGTTATAGAACAGTGATGATCTGCAGCTAGGAAGGTAACCGGAGGTCTGGCCATCCGAGTTAAATGCCGTTGTTTATCCACCTTCAGACTCGAAGCATAAGACAGGATGATGAGCGCCAGTATTAGAGTTCTTTTACGTTTTTGCGTTACTTTACACGAGTCTCAGCAATTATTCGCACGTTCTGAACAGGCATGGAACGGATGGTCGGTTAGATGCATTGCTTTGCTTAATTAGCAGCAGATGCTATGGATCACTGTCATCGTCATTTGCATAATTTGAGAAAAACGTAAAATGTTTTTAGAGATTTTTCGAACTTGTAGTCCGACTCCCGAAAGTAAGTCAGCAGGTGGATTGTTCCAGGCGGCTGATCGTGCGTATGGATATCGCATAATATTGATGCGACCGTTGATGCGGCGGTTGTCATAAATGTCCACGTGTACGCGTATGTTTGCGTTGGAAGGCAGCTGATTAGGTGCGGGTTATCCCTCTGATCAGATATAGTGTTCATCTTAGTGGCGGTAAGTGGTCGATGGCGCAACCTGCTGGCTGAGCTTGGCGGCGCGCCGGCGGCGGCTCAGATCCTGTGGCATCGACTCACTCCGAGCGGCGTACGTATACGGGGGCCGCTCGGCCGGCCGGTTGGTCGGTAGGTCGGTGACTGATTGGTGTGATGAGGTAGGTCCGTCCGGCTGTCTCGGCTCAGCTCCCGATCGTCGCCTGCCCTCCGCGCCCGACACGCTGCCGCAAGAGGGCATACATTACCCGTGGTGCCGCCTGTCGGCCGCCCGGCCGCGCCGTCGGTCTGTCTGTCGGCCCGTCTGTTTGTTGGTCCGGTCCGCGGTGTATTGATTTGGACAAACCGCCGCTGCAGCAGCTGACTTGACGCCCGCCACGCTTGTGTGGTCCGTGTCGTCGCTAGGCTCTGGTCGCTGCACAATTACCGATCGTTTTCTTGTGGTGTGTCGTTTGATGTCATCTCGGTTTGCCGCTCCACAGGCCATTGCCACTTGTCATACCCGCCTTGAAATCGATGCGCCGTGTGTGTGGGTTTAATAGCGCGGAATGGTTGTTGCTTTGCGTGCTAATCTCTGCAGTCTTCTAGTTCCACATTCGAACATCATATCTTTTATTTTAATGATGACTGTTAGATGTTAAGCACATAACTTTTTATGTGGTTAATTGCTGCAAACTATTTTGTTTGCTGCACTGTGTTGATGGTGACTTACCCAAACCCCGAATGGGCATGGGAGCTGGTTTTTTGGCTGAGAATCATAAGAACACTCAAGTGTGATAATTTGAGCAGATGCGATCACTGTTCAGCGCCACACAATTCGGCGCTGACTGCACCTCAGTTGCGGCTAAACGTGCAATGTCAAATCATGCAAAACTCCAGATTGGTGTAAGTAAGTAAGTAAGTAAGCTAGGATTTCTAATGCATAGTTGAAATTGGTTTCACACTGCACTTTGGTCCTCTGACAAGTAAAAATGTCTCCATCAACTATCTGAATTGGCTAAATGACAAGTCCGGCTGACTGAGGTCCGGCGGTGTCTTTTTGTGGTTGACGTTTTCTTTATCTTTGCACATGTTCCTTATGAAAGTCTATTAGCCTGATGCACTAGATATGTAACGACACTAAGTCGTCACAGTTAGTCAACTTGGGCTATATGGATATAGTTTCAACTATTTCACTGTACTTAATGTTAAAAATTGTTGATAACTCATTTTGGTCGTCATTATTATAAGATCTTTGATTTTTTGCATTCTGTTCATTTCTGGGCTGGATTGTGCATGGTTGAGTTAATTTTGGTGCTGACTGCTGAGTTGACTTGGGGCCCAGTTCTCCAGAGGCCTATTTGAACATGGTCTGACTTCACGAGGGGGGGGGGCTGAGTTATTGTATGCCACGATGACCAGTCTGTGCAGTTTGCTTTAGTTTACAAGGTAACTGTGCCTGCTGTCTGCAACACGGACCACCCCTACTCACAACCCTTATACTATAGTTGGGAGTCAGTAGACCAGTGACGTTGCATTCCTACCGGCACACTGGTCGAAGAGACAGCATTCGCCACTGTTCACAGTTTATTGTTATTGTAATGATAACACTTAGCCATCTTCCCTTTTCCCCTCACCTCCATTTGACAACATCTAAAGTTATGGTGATTGTCTGGAGGTTAAGAGGGAATATTATCTGAACTGTTTTATATTGGCAACGTGCTACCTCTTCAATGGGCACAGTCAACAGAAACAGTTCACACAGCCCGGTTGGGCCTTGAGTTTGTTTTTGTGTTTTTTGGGTTGCATGATTTGTCTTTATGTTCATGTGTGTTTTGTTTTACCTTGGTCAGTTGAGTCATTTCCCAT
>Ga0056115_1001171_pt1 | contig 12159 bp, 10 predicted proteins | sample WorMetOlspDAHAB1_FD_77007 | JGI IMG/M metagenome (GOLD analysis project Ga0056115, IMG submission 77007) | Marine gutless worms symbiont microbial communities from Max Planck institute for Marine Microbiology, Germany - Olavius sp. DAHAB.1 ... | reverse complement strand
TTCGTCGTTTTACCATCTGGGTACCTCCTGTTTTTGGATTTGGTTGGTCCTAAACCCAATATTTACAGGGGGCCCAGATGGTTTTTCAATTGTTTTTTTCTATGCCATGCAAGATCGAGGTATGAATTAGACGAAGTTATTGGCAAAAATGCGGCTGAGCTGTTTTCGGACGGAAATATAGAAAAAATTGTTGATGTCCTCTCAATAGTTGATACCAAAATTAACCGGACAGAGGAATTTATTGTTGAAAATAAAGACTGCATCTCCTTTTTTGTAGAAGTTTCTGCTTCAAGTGTCACATCTGCTTCCGGTGAGCGCATTGGCAGAATGGCATCATTCATTGATATTACCAAACGTAAGATGCTCGAGGCCGGTCTGCAGAAAAAGCTGCAGGATGCACTCCAGCAAATTAAAGTTCTGAGAGGAGTTCTTCCGATATGTGCCTCATGCAAAAAAATCCGGGACGACAGGGGAGGCTGGAATCGATTAGAAGATTACATTAAAGAGCATTCAGAAGCAGTTTTCAGCCATGGAATTTGTCCTGATTGTGCTACAAAACTTTATCCAGACTTCTCTAATAAGTCTGCAAATCGTGAATAAAAGCGTTGATCTCATCAAGTAGGATTTTTTGTTCTGAAACGACTATTTGCATATATTTCTGGTATGTTGAAAAAAATGAGGTGTCTGTTGACTCTGATTTATGATCAATTTCATCGGATTCTTTGATGATGACATCTTTATCTTCCTGGCTGATTTCCTGAAACGCACCTAAGCGAACATATCGGTCTTTTAACAAGTTAGAAATATCATCTGATCCTTTTGCCAGATAGGCCGGCAGCAACACTTTAATGGCAATTTTGAGATCTTCCTTTGGGCATGGCAAATCAGCGACATTTTTTATCTTCAAAGGGTTTTCCTGCAGAAGATGTCCATACCGATCGATGACATCCTGCGCCCAGTTGACAAAAACAGCCTGGTCACCCTTGCTCATATCGGATAATACTAAAAGACCTTTTTGTCTGAAGTTTTTGATATAGTCATATATCATGGATGGTGGGTTATTGCTACTCTGGTTGAGCAATTCTGAATTTTTATCGCCATTTGTGGAGTTCATTTGTAGCACCCTCCAATGTACCTATATTTAACCATGATTAAAAGAGTCACGACTCCTTTTAATATCACAGAATTGATATCCTGAGAAGCGGACAACTGATTTTTACCATTTATGAATATTGGGATCAAATAAGGTTATACATAACACATCTCTAGCTTGAATGCGCTATTTTCAGCATATCTATGGTACAGATGACGGATATTAGAATTTAAACCATCCAGATTTTCGAGGAAAAGGCCGAGGAGGCGACTCGACGGAATATTTGTAATCGGATCAATTTTTTTAATAAGCATCAATCGGAGACGTGATCCCTATTACGATTCCACGCGCGTCTGCTCAAGTATTCTTTTGGCGGACTCACCGTAAAGCCACCCGATGGTTTCGATACCCGGCTGAAAACCGGAATCGTCGGTGAAGGAGTCTACAAAAGCCTTTTTCGCCAGTTTCATCTCGGAGTCTGTTTCCGGCGGTTTTTTCAGGTGAACCGGAGAAAAATTGACCGGTTGGGGATAAGTTTGGTTGACATTTGGGGCCATTTCCGGTCGCAACACAGCTTCGAAAATGTCCTGTGGCGCATATTTGCCCAGTAAGCTATTGAAACACGATGGGAAATCGCCGACAACTTCTTCGACAACCAGAACGGGGTGAGTCTTTGAGTTGCCGTTCGGCTCATCGGAGATATAACCGCGAAGCTCAATCATGCCATACATACTCCTGATATATGTGGTTGCCTCAAGTCTTTTCATGTTTGCCTCCTGAATGACCTGTCACTCATCATGGTTGGTAACAATACTTGGCCATCGTATTGATGACCGGATGTTTTTTTTAATTAGACTTATTATATTTGTGATATTTTCAATTGAAATGATTACAACAAAAATAGTATCATGTCAAGGTCTGAAATCAAGGTAGCATTTCAAATAACGCGCACAAACGGAAACTGGTATCGGGGAGCGCTTACCGGACTTCAAGATCCTGAAGATCGAGCATCTTGGTGAGCTTGGTCAGTGAACGGATAATTTGGTTCAATTCTTTGGGAGACATTTGTTTCAGCCCATCGACGACGCGTTGTTGAATTGGCGGCGGAGCAACTTCAGCCAATTTTTTTCCGGCCGGGGTCAGTTGGATGGTGATGATGCGACGATCCGGTGAATTTCGTTGTCGTTCGGCGAGACCTTTGCGCTCCAGACGGTCAATGACGCCGGTGACGGTGCTGGAATTGACCATCATGTGTTTGGCAATCTGGGAGGGGGGAAGCGGTCCGTTATCGTGTAGTGCCAGAAGGCAATTGAGTTGGGCCGCGGTAATTTCATATTTTTTGCTTAGTTCTTTGGTATACAGCTCGGCGCCATGCATTAGTTTGCGAATCAGAAAGATGATTTCCCTTACGTTGTCCGAATAGGATCCCTGATGGGTGTTTCTAGCAGCCATGATTCCATCCTTCCATCCGAGGGCTTGATTTAAATCATTGACAAATAGCTTCATTAAAACTAAATATAACTAAAATAATTTCAAATGACAATATTTTAATTAAATTAATCAATGCGAGAGTGATCTAAATAAGGTTGCTGAAAGGATAATCCATGTGCGGCATTGCAGGCTGTATCGGCACGAAAAATTTACAAGCGGTTAATCGGATGTTGGATGCTTTGCCGTACCGCGGCCCAAATGACAGAGGGGTTCATATATTTGAAAATGGCATCTTCGGTCACACGCGGTTGTCCATCGTGGACGTGGCCCACGGCCACCAACCCATCCTGGCCAGCGGCGGCACGGCAGGAATCGTGTGCAACGGCGAAATCTATAATTTCGAAACACTCAAGCAAGATCTTATCCCGAAATATCGTTTTAAGACCAACTCTGACACAGAGGTCATTCTGCATCTGTTTCACGAAGAAGGCCCCCAATGCGTCAAAAAACTCAACGGCATGTTCGCGTTTGCGATCTTTGACGAGGCGGATATCATGCTGGCGCGGGATCCCATCGGAATCAAGCCGCTGTATTATGGCTATTACCAGGACAGGCTGTATTTTTCTTCCGAATTGGGCGCCATGACTTCAGCCAAAATCGATGAAGTGCATGAGTTTCCTGCGGGACATTACTACACATCACAGGAAGGTTTTGTCCAATATTACCAGGTTCCGGAAGTGCAAGATGATCTTATCGCAGACATTGACAAAGCCGCAGCGTTGATTCGGCGCACGTTTACCAAAGCGGTCAAGGACAGGCTGCTGTCGGACCCTGACGTTCCGGTGGGATCATTTTGCAGCGGCGGTTTGGACAGCAGCCTGGTGGCAGCGATCGCCGCTGAAAGTATTCCCGGGCTGCACACCTTTGCGGTGGGAATGCGGGATAAAAACGGCGAATTGAGCGATGACTTGAAAGCGGGTCGAATCGCCGCCGATCACATCGGTACGAACCACCATGAGCTCATCTTTTCGGAGGAGGAGTATTACGAAGCCCTTCCGCTGGTGATCCGCAAACTCGAAACCTACGATCCGTCCCTGGTGCGCTGTGCCGTACCCTGCTACTTTACCTGCAAGCTGGCCGCCGATTATGTGACCGTTGTTCTCACGGGCGAAGGCGCCGATGAACTCTTTGCCGGCTATCATTACATGAAGCATCTGCCTTTGGAAAAGCTCAATGCGGAGGCCCGGCGCTGTATTACCAATGTTCACAATATCAACCTCCAGCGGGCCGACCGCATGGGAATGCTCTTTAGCCTGGAGCTCAGGGTGCCGTTTTTTGACGTGGCCATGGTGGATCTGGCGATGAAAATCCCGGCGGAGCTTAAAATTCGCAACCACACGGGAGCTGGAATAGAGAAATGGATTTTGCGCAAAGCTTTCGAGAACACCGGATATTTGCCGGATGAGATTCTCTGGCGCTACAAGGTCCAGTACACCCAGGGTGCCGGCTGTGAAAGCCTTGGCGCCAGGCTGGCCGAAAAACATTTGAGTGACGCGGATGTAGAGCGAATCCGCACCCAGCATCCGGAGGCGGTTATTCAGAGCAAAGAAGCCGCCTACTACTTCCAGATTTTCAGGCAGTTTCACCCTCAGGACCCCATCCTCAGGTCTATCGGAATCTGGACGGGCTTTGATTTTGCTGAAGAAAGGCAGCCAGTCCAGGGCACCGTCGACGGCGATCTGAAATATCACTAGATGGAGATTCGGACAGGTAGATTATTAAAGGCAAAAGGACCCATCCGTAGTGTTTTTTTGCCCATATAACTCGAAACCAGGGGAAAGACGAAAATGACTGCTATTGCAGGGATCATCTCACAACATGGTAAACTCGACATCGACAGTACCGGGCAATTGCGCAAAATGCTGCGGCTGATGCGCCACCGGGGACCGGACAATTCTGTCGTGCGCACGCTTTATGACGACCGCGGTGCGGTGGGTGCCAATGAGATCAATCTGTCACCGCGCCGGACCCATTGCACCTCCCTGGATGACGCCCCCTACATCCTTTTTGACGGCGAATTGTTCAACGACCGTCGCGAGGGGATGAACGATCTGGATCTTTTCAAAGAATACTATGACAAATACGAACGGGAATGCTTTTCCCGGCTGAACGGCAGCTTTTCCTGTGCTATTGTGGAAAAGGACGAAGAAGTCCTGCTGGCCCGGGATCATGTCGGTGCCCGGCCGCTGTTCTTCGGACACACCAACAGCAGTTTCTACTTCAGCACGGAGATGAAAGGGCTTGTCGACCACGTCCAGTTCGGCATTGAAGAACTGCCGCCGGGCTGCCTGTACAGCTCAAAAAAGGGGATCAAGGCCTTCAATGCATTTCAACCCGATGTACCCGAGGTCGGCGACAGTCTGGCAGACGCAGCCGGCATTTTACGGCAGCTGGTGATCGAAGCGGTGCGACAGCGTATGGACGGCGTCGCAGCGGTTTCGCTGAGCGGCGGACTGGACAGCTCCATTGTGGCCGCCATTGCCAAGCAGTTCAATCCCGATCTGGTCCTTTTCACGGGCACGATTGCCAAGACTCCCGGTCCGGACCTGGCAAATGCCAAGTTGATGGCGGAATTCTTAAATCTAGAGCACCGCATCTATCAGATTGCCGACGAAGACATTACCAACTTCATTGCCGATGCCATCTGGTTTTTGGAAAGCTTCGACGAGGATTGCATCAGCGGTATGATCTCCAACTACTATGTCTCCAGGATAGTCAAACAGCTTTCCAACAGCGTATTGGTCGGCGAAGGCTCCGATGAACTTTTCGGCGGCTACCGCATGGTTTTGAAGCATCCCGCGGTCAACAGTTCCGAAAAACGGGAGCGGTTGGCCCGTCGGCTCGTAGACATCGCCTACAACACCGCTCTGCGGCGTCTTGATCGCGGCTGGATGGCCAACGGCGTCGACTACCAGGTTCCGTTTCTCGATTCGCGGGTGGTTGCCTTCAGCCGCATGATTCCGATGGATTGGAAGATTTACGGTGAGCGGCAAATCGAAAAGTACATTTTACGCGAGGCGTTTCGCGACATGCTTCCCGATCAGATTGCCAACCGTGAAAAATTGCGCTTTTCCATGGGAGTGGGTATGGATGATATCATGGACGATATTATCGCGACGATGGTCGACCCCGAGGAATTAAACAAACGGCCCAAGGCCGCATACGGGATGCCTTTTGCGTCGTTCAAGGAACTGTACTACTATGATCTTTTCCTGCAGCAGTTCCCGCCGTCCTACGAGCAGCAGACGGTGCGATGGGATCCATTTAAGTGAAAACTACCCGGAGTCCTAGGATCCGGTTTGCCGGACCATGAGATTATCGATTTAACGAAGGAGGATGTAATGTTTGATTTCGCGCAGATTGCGACAAATTTGGCTGAAGGCAAGCAGCCGCAGGTCAGGGAACTCGTCCAGCTTGCACTGGAGCAGGGGGTACCTGCCAAGGAGATCCTGGACCAAGGTCTGATGCAGGGCCTGGGGATTGTGGGAGAGTTGATGGAACGAGAGGAGATCATGATCCCGCAGGTTCTGGGGATTGCGCAGTTTATGTGTGATACGGTCGACGAGATGCTCAAACCATATCTATTAGAAGCAGATATGAATCCACATGGCAAAGTGGTTTTTGCGACGGTTCAAGGGGACCTGCATGACATCGGCAAAAATTTAGTCATCATGATGTTGGAAGGCGCAGGATTCAACGTCATCGATCTGGGTATTGATGTGCCCCCGGAAACCATTGTGACAGCCATTCGGGAGAACAATCCGCATATGCTGGGTTTGTCGGCGCTTTTGACGACGACGATGCCGATGATCAAAACCACCATTGATACGATAATAGAAAGCGGCCTCAGGGATCGAGTCAAAATTTTGGTGGGGGGTGCGCCGCTTGACCAGGAATTTGCCGAGCAGGTCGGGGCCGACGGTTACGCTCCGGATGCGAGCACGGCCACGAAACTGGCCAAAAGTCTGTCAAACTGAACGCAAGTGCGAAGCCGGCCGGCAGCACAAGATTTTGCATTGATGGGGGGATTATGAGTTACGGAGGTTTACCGGGAGGTCACTATCAGCCGCTTTCGGCGGACCAGGTGGAGCGCCTGCACGAGGCTGCATTGACGGTGCTTGAGCAAACCGGTTTCCAATATGAGCCGGACCTGGATGAGAATTTGAAGGCGACGGAAGCATTCGACATGGTGGTGGATCGAGCGCATCACCGCATCTATTTTCCAAGGGACAAGCTCATGGAACAGGTGCACAAAGCACCTCAGCGTGTCGTTTTGTACAGCCGGGACGGAAAAAATGATCTGCACCTCGCGGATGATCGCGTCTATTTGGGCACCGGGGGGGCGGCCATCAAGATCCTCGATCTGGAGACCGGAGAGACCCGCCACACCACGTTGCGGGATCTTTATGATTTGGGCCGTCTGGTGGACCAGCTCAATAACATCCATTTCTTTCTTCGGCCCTGCATCCCCAAAGATATTCCTGAAGCCCTCTACGATGAAAATGTGTTTTACACCTGTCTCAAGGCCACCGCCAAGCATGTCATGGCCGGCGTAAATGACATTGCCGGTTTTCATAAAATGCTGGACATTGCCGCCATGGTTGCCGGCAATTTGGAAAGTCTCAAGGCCAGGCCGTTTGTTTCCGTCATCGCCTCATTTGCCATTAGTCCGTTGCGGCTTTGCACCCATTCAACCCGAATTATGCAGGAAGCCGTGCGTCAGAAGATCCCCGTCGCGCTTTCCTGCGCACCCATGGCCGGCGTCACCTCTCCGATTACCATGTCCGGCACCCTCGTTCAGACCCATGCCGAACAACTGGCGGGTATCGCGATCTGTCAGATGACCAATCCCGGTGCTCCGGTCCTGTACGGCGGAATCCCGGGCAGAGCCAATCTCTGGAATCTGGGTTATCAGGGCGGTTCGGTGGAATGCGGGATGATGAATGCGGCGATTCACCAGTTGGCAAGGCACATCAAGGTGCCGAATTACAATTCATCCGGATTGACGGACGCCAAGATTCCCGATGCCCAGGCGGGTTGGGAAAAAGCGATGACGACGTTGCTGGCGGCGATGGGGGGATCCAACTATGTGCACCATGCCGCCGGGATGCTGAACTGTATGCTCACAGTGGCCCATGAGCAATTTGTCATCGATGATGAAATAATCGGGCAATGCTGCAAAGTGTTGGCTGGTATTTCAACGGATTCCAAACACCTGGCTCTGGAGGTCATCGATTCGGCGGCGCGGGGAAATGCGTTCATCAAGTCGGCCCACACCATGAAACACATGACAACGGAATACTTCAATGGCAATGGTGTGACCGACACCAAAAACCTGGACAAGTGGATCAAGGCTGGACGTCTGGATGCCTGGACCCGGGCCCGGAACATAGCCAAACAGACCCTGGGCCGATCCGGTCCCGATTACATGCCCACTGAGATCGATTCCGCAATTCGTCAAAAATATGATATCCGGCTTCAATCACGGTAAGCGTCGATTCGCCACCCGTCTGTGTGTTTCATCCACAAGGAGCCGATCTCAAGAGTAGTGACTTGCGAAAATTCAATCTGATTGACAGGATTCAATTTCAGTGCTATCAAAGACATGGCGCAAGGGCCGGTCTGTTTCGAGGACATTATTCAAAACATTTTGATGGTAATGATTCCCAACTACTGACCCTTGCGCTTTTCATTTTTCATTTCGCCGAGGTCAGGGAATCCCTACCTGATATTTGGATAATTTCGAAGCCTAGACAAACTCAAGGAACTCGATATCAAACTATAAGTGTTTTACCGGCTAACGGATGATTGGCATCGACCGTGACTTCCTGATCGGTCAACCGTGTAATCCTACCGATAATCGGGTTTCCATTGTCGTCCTCTACTTCGACTCGACTGCCGATTTTTAGATCTTCATGTTGCTCCGGAATGGTTTCGCGGGAAAGTATAGCCACTAATTCAGGCCGTATCTCTCCCATGGCTTGGGTTGGCTCAATGCTAACCGACTTTTTCTCACCAGCGGCCATTCCGACGAGGCTCTGCTCAAAACAGTTGATTAATTTTCTGTCACCAATGGTTAATTCCATGGGGTTTTCTCCGCGGGTCGTGGCGAATTGCGTTCCGTCCTCCAAGTAGGCTGAAAAATGAACACGGACACCGTCGCCATTTTGCGCTTTTCTCATATAAGCTCCTTTGTTAGATTTTTTCTATTAAATTTTTAATCTGCCGTCCCCCATTACAGTTGAGTTTTTTCATCACCTGAGTAAAAAAAAACATCTCATATGGCAATGGGGTAAATTATGTATCTTTTTCTACATATTTAAATGCCAGATCGAGGCACTTCAGATCTTTGAGGAAAAGGCAACGGATGCGGCTCAGCGAAGTAAAGATAGAACGCCTTTTTGAAGCTGATGAATTCATGACGCAAAAAATTAGCCTTGACAGATCCTCCGCCATTTGGTTTATCAGATACCTGTTGCCTGCCTGAACTGTTGTTTCGGCACCGGAGGTCTGAAAAAACCGGGATTTACCCGCCAATCGCACGAGCGTCGAAAATTGCATTGCGTTTTGGCGTTTAAATATCCTGCTAAAATTTGCAGAATGACGACTCAGGCGCCTGTGTTGCAGATATCCCAAAACAGGACCTGATCCCCTTTCCGCTGCATTTGGAGACAGTCGCTATGCCGGAGCATATACCGCGAACACTCAAAGAAATTCACCCGATTGAAAAGGTGGATGAGTTTCTTGTCGTGGAACGTGTCTTTTCTGAAGAGGCCGGATTGCCCACGATTGGCCTTGCCAACATTCACGCCGAGGTGCCCGACATTGAGGCGAATAAAGAAAAGATCTTACGCTCCTGCCAGATCTTTAAAGAACGCGGCGCCAATTTGGCCGTCTTTCCGGAATTTTGTCTTTCTGGATACTTCTGGGAAGATGAACCGGCGTGCCGGGCCTACATGAATGAGGCGGTCACCCAAAACCATAAAGACTGGATCGACGGCACGCTGAAACCTTTACTGGACGATCAGTTTGAACTGATTATTTTGAACAACCTCACGCGGGGGCCGGCGCGCAAGTTTTACAACACCACATTCTTTGTTTCCAGGCTGGATTTTGACTACCTAAAACCAGAAAACTCCTACAATAAAGTTTTCTTACCGGGTATTGAGAAGACCTATACCGAGACCGGCCTGGATGATCGGCTAATGGTTGAAAGCCGACAAGGCTTTGGTCGCTTCGGTTTTACGACCTGTTATGATTACCTCTTCACCGATCTGCTGCGGGAGTATTCCATGGGCGACGATGTGGATGCCGTCATTCAGATTGCATCGTGGCGAGCGGCGTCCTTACGCGACTATCCAGGCATGAATGTCCGCACCGATCTTTACTACGGAGAATTGTGGAACATGGTGATGGCGGCCTTTTCCGCCACGAATCAATTCTGGACCATCGCCTGCAATGCGGTGGGGCGGCACGACATATCCGGCGCTCAATTCTGGGGAGGCTCCGGAATCTGGGCGCCTTCCGGCCTGAAACTGGTTCAAGCCTCACACTTCAATGAAGAGCTGTTGATTGTTCACAACCTGGATATCCATGGAGAACGTGAGGTCGAACTGGTCGATTTTGACTACGGGATCGACTTTCGCAACATCTACAAACCCATGGGAGATGGTTATAGTTTCACGAGGCAGGTGGAATAAACAGACCGCGTTATTTTTTTCGTCAGCAGTAAATTTTCCATCTTACGCGGCTTCTTGTTTCCGTTTGGCGACAAATTCCGCTAATCGGGAAGCAATTTCCGGATCGCAGTCAGGCTTGCGGTATTCGGACAATCGGCGCTGGACGTATTCCGAGGCGATTTCATCGATGCGCTTGCTGCCGCCATCGTGCCATATCGAGTAGTTTTTGCGCTGCGAAACCGCAGGTATAAAAAATTCAGACCAACACAGCTCGATGGTTTTGGACTGGGTCAGAAACTGCCCGCCAATGCCCACGTCTTCGATCGAACTCAGACTCAGCGTGTCATCCGACACCTCGACCGGCGAAATCATTTTCCGGATCATGGCCAACGCTTCCTCGTCGAGTATAAACTTCTCATAGCTTATGGACATAAACGAACTCAGGATACCGCACGCATGTAAAATGAAATTCGAGCCGTTGCGCACGGCGGTCAGCAGGCTAAAGGCGGACTCCAGCGCGGCCTGGGCATCCGGGATGTGGGCGTCCGTCAAACCGCCGCCGCAGCGGCAGGGCAGGTTGTAAAACCTGGCCATTTTCGCGGTGGCCGCGATGATCATGGAAAGCTCCGGTGCCCCAATGGCCAGGGCCGCGGTTTTCATATCGATGGGCGCCGACGTCGAACCATAGACTACGGGGGTTCCGGCTCGGACGAGTTGGGCCAGGGTCAGACCGGCCAGGATCTCAGCGTTCTGCAGGGCCAGGGTGCCTGCCAGCTTGATCGGACCCGTCAATCCGGCCATGACGACGGACGAGACAATGCAGGGTTGGCCACGACCTGCCAGCGTAATTAAAGATCCCGCCATTTCATGGCCGAACTGCAGCGGCGACCGGGAGTTGACCAACCCGATGACCACCGGCATGTCTTGAATTTTTTGGCTCTCCCCGCCAAAGGCGATTGCGGCCATCTCCAAACTGTCTTCAACCGCCTTTTGGGAGGCCGTACTGCACATGAAGGGTTTATCGCATAAAAGGATATTGGATGAGACCATGTCCAGATAGGCCAGTTTAGCCGGCCGGTCGCAAGGTTCGACCATCAGGTACCCATTGACATCAATCTGCTTGGAGGTATGGACCAGCTTGCAAAAATTTTCGTAGTCCGGCAGGCTGCCCGGACGCCGCTCACCGGTTCTTTCGATCACGTAAGGGGCTCCGTAACCCGGGGCGGTCACGAAGCTGTCTGAATCGATTTGCACATTTTTATCCGGGTTGCGTGCTGAAAGGCAAAATTGTGTCGGTGCGGACGCCAGTGCCTGCCGGATTTTTTCTTCGGCCATGTAGACGGTTTTGCCGTCGACCTTGAACCCCCGGGATTTAAAGATACTCAGGGACTCTTCATGATTGAAAACCACCCCGACCCGGGCCAAGATGTCCATTGACGCGTCGTGAATCTGCATCATACCAGACGAGGTCAGCGTCTGCATGCGATCATTTGCTTGCTGTGCCACCTTCTCGGTCTCCTTCCAGCGTCAGGCCTGTTGCAGCGCTTTTGTCCAACCTGGCTTCGCTCCAATGAAGATGAACGGGTTTGTTCGAAGGGGCAAGCTGCTCGACGATAGCACTGATAAATTGAGTTGAATCAACTTTTGAAAACAGTTTCAACTGAAAAGTATTAGCCAACAAATTATTCTTCGTCAAGTGCAATCGGCGATTCGGCTACGAATCTTTGGTTACAAGACTTCTTCCGTCGGCAGGTCGACTTAAACCGGCTAAAATGAAAAGCAACCGAACTTGGTTCGCTTCGCTCACAATTGGAATGATGTAATGATGAAAAACAACGGATCTATATACAATAAAAAGGCTAAACTGTGACCGGATCTGTCACAAGCATCTGGTAA
>Ga0056115_1001170_pt1 | contig 12166 bp, 7 predicted proteins | sample WorMetOlspDAHAB1_FD_77007 | JGI IMG/M metagenome (GOLD analysis project Ga0056115, IMG submission 77007) | Marine gutless worms symbiont microbial communities from Max Planck institute for Marine Microbiology, Germany - Olavius sp. DAHAB.1 ... | reverse complement strand
TGACGTCACAAATTAGGTCATACATAGAGTATTTAATACGAACATATAATATTCTAGTGCTCATTTTATAATCAAAATTGGTGGAAAAATCTATCCTGGTTGACGATTTTTAATACGATTTAATGATGATTCTCGATAGTGGCTTACTTTTTTTGGGCCACCCTGTATATATGTGTATGTTCGCACTCAATCAAACATAAATTCGTTTGCATTCGAAAAAAAAGAAAATACACAAATTATCATAGTGAAAAATCGGTCACATTATGTACACGCCGTGAGATTCATCGGCTCCAACACATGCAGTAGCTCAGACGTGTCAACTGGAAATACTTCACTCAACTATATCCTCGATTACTATTAAACAATTCATTCAAATGCAAACACGATTATCAAGTATGCAAACAATAAAGGCCTACGTAATACTACATATCAAACAAAATAAATAAGATTTGCATCTGGAATGATCAATAATAAAAACAAGTATGAGTTAAATTCGCATACAAAAATGTATTGTTTTAAGTTCACAGATTTTTCACCAAGTAAGAAACATCGCAATATTATCGTCAGATCATCGGTGAATTCTACAAAATACTACTGTTAGGCATCGTAACACACTAGTAAATATAAATGTTAATATACTAAACGCTAAAGATTAATCACTACAGCTACGATATTTTACACGACTACTCATCTCTATACAAAAGCGATCAACAGAGCTTGACTTGGAACCATACTATGTATTTCTATTAGTACCAACAGCAGTCATTCTACTTGTAGAATAAAAATGGGCCATAACAGAGACAGTTGCTTGCTCAGAATGAATTTACTTTGGCATGTCTTCTAAAATTTCTGTTTTATCAGCTCGCTCAGCAACAAGTAAAATTCTGCTATTTTTGATCATTTGTACGCGCCGTTTTCAGAATTGTTTCCACTGACGTTATGATACCACAGATCACTGTTGAAAGTAAATGGGCACGGCAAGAGTAGCGAACGAACAGTTTCAGATGAATGGATATTGACGATTTACAACGACTGCAACAAGCGAATTAGAGCAACACACGTAATATCGTAACATTGGATATTTTCTGTGCATTCGCTATTCATTTAAATTTATTCAAAACGAAGATATAAAGAGAAGTTGTCATGAAATGTTCAAAGTAATGCATAGAGGGTGGAACAAAAGCGTAAGAAATGTTACAGCTTATATTGTCTGGATATATGGTCTTCTTAAAATAGTTAACAATAATATTGGCATGCAGACAGAAGATTTAACGTCGTCAACCAAATATATTCAAATGGCCCACCATGTATATTCAAACAAATAACTTAAAATGCCAAGAAGCAATAGAATACATAAACCTGTACAACTGTCATAAAACTATTCCAAAATGCACATTTAGCGCTATAAATAAAAATATAGATGCATATATGTACATAACTGTCCGGCGAAAAATTCTCGAAACAATTGCAGAAATAAAATCGCGCCTAATTATAAGTTAGTAACACGCAAACGCAAATAAAATGATGGAATGTTGAGAATCCCACTCTGTAAATGAATAAATTATGCACTGCGGATCGACAGTCGCGATGACACGCTCACACAACCTATAATAATCATCCGTGAATATCACAATTATAAAAACCCGTTAGCAACAATTTGTGACACGCGCGCTAATATCCTTTAACATAACGATCATTTTATAGCTCTTTAAACGCATTACATTTTGGCCTCCAGTACAATGTAGGCTAAAAGCATGTATACGCTGTGAACAAGTTAAAGTGTGAAAATAAGGTGCTTCACACAGGTGCAGCTAGACTAAAGTTGTCCAGAATTAAAAAGGTGATCAGTTACAAAATGATTAAAAACCGATCTCAGCACAGTGTAAAGCCTTTTTCCACGCGAGTAATAATCACTCTTGTTGTCTTGTTTGCCTGACCTACAGTCACACAATGCAGTCTGACTAAACACCTAAATATTTTTTTTATTTTCCTGTAATAGTACAATGTGTCCGATTTTATAAAAACAGGCCAGTGTCTTTCCAAGCAGTAAAACGGTGGCCGCAGGAGGCAGCCACGACTATTCCTACGAAAGTGACGGCAAGTTCTACGATACTGTGTTCTGTGTCTAGAACTGTCAGTGCACTGGATCAGTTCAGAGGACCACTAGTTCAGTTCAGACGAAAAGTCAAATAGCCTAGCCGCGAGGAGGAGTTAACTACTGTTAAGGCATTTTGAATTGGTATATACTTTTCCCCTCTTATTGGCCTTTCTCTAGAATAACGACGACATGATCTTAATCGTATGTCGTGAGTCGTGACACTCTCTATGCTATTACCCGCCATTATATTCAGGAAAAGTTAATTGTTTTCAACCACACAAAGACAGTGGGCGTTAATTCTAATTGAGCTAATCTTCAGCTTTTAATATAAGTTCAAAAGTTTAGTCTTACAAACAAATCAAATAAATCTAAATTACAAAACTTGTTCACACGACGTGCTACTGATAAAGTGACATGAGAGACACGAAACATAACAGTAATGTAAATGTAACAAATAGGCCTCCAGTATAAACAGCAACATTGCTAGTTCAGCCATCATTTCCAGCTATTATGATATACAGTTACAGTTCGAGGAAACTTACTCAGAGGTAACGTAAGAGTTGTGTGCAATGGCGACTAGACGCTCAGTCGATTGGACTCTTTCGGTCTTTTGAGTTGCACCTTGAGTCTCTTCATTCCAATCTGAAACCCGTTCATCGCTTGGATCGCGGTCTGAGCACTCGTCTGGTTGTCGTAGCTTACAAAACCTGCGCACGATAACAAGTGGTTACAATTCTAGTGAACACAAGGAATAAAACCAACAACAATTTGTGGCTGAAGACACCTCAGGTTTCCTTAGGACGCGCTGTGATGATGATAATATTAATAATAATAATAATGAAAAATGTGTAGAGTAATATGTATATAGTCAGACATATGCAGAGGCGCTGACGGCGGTGCGCGGAGTATAGACTGAACAGCTATAACTAAACAGGAACGCCATGCTCTACGGATATATAAGTTCACGCATAAATGAATGTAGCTTTGTTCGCACAATTTCTGTGATAACCAGGGGGAATATTTTGAGTTTCCTGTAAGAGTCCATCCTCTAAGAGAAGGGAACATCGTCGTTAAACGGGGGCCAAATCTAAGCATACTTCGAGGGGAAGGGGAGCTGAAGAAGCAGGAACTGAAAATGTGAGATTGGAAAATGATGGTGAAAGTAGCACAGTTTCTATAGACGGTCGCTTTGTAAACTGCATTTTCAGTGGCATAGTTGGGTGGTATTACAACTATCCGAACAGATAATGGTAATTAAAGATACACAAGAAAAGCTACTCACGCAAACTGCAAACTTGAAGTTTCCTAGTTGTACAAGATTACACGTGTAAAACTCTGTGATACTGGGTCCAGTTAAAGGCAGTGTAAAACGCCGTTGGTCGACTAGCGCATCCGCTGGATTATTTTATCAAGAAAAACAATCGTGACTTTTCTGACGGATTCTTGCTTATTTGTAAACAATTAATAATGTTCAGTTTTCGCACAGGTTGCACAAAAATGTTTATTTGGCCAAATCATTAATCTGAGACTGAAGGTCACATGATTTTCTTTTTTGCAGTTATGGCTTTGGCTGTATGTGACATCGAAACTTTGAGCTTTGATCTTTGACCTCTGACTCTACACCTTAAAATAGCGCAAAGTGTTAGTTTCTCATGGACCACGTCACGCATTACCATTTATTCAAAATTTATAAGGACCGATGGCAAACAATTGCACTGTGACTGACTTCTCACCTTTGGCTTCAGAATTCTCAAGACTCGTGGCACCGCATATCGTCAATACTTTGCCAACTATGAGTATCACACGGCTTTTCACTATTGAAATTATTGCTAATTTTTGTCATGACCGTCGGATGTGAAACTAGTTTACCGGAAAAAGATGTCACGGAAAACTGACTTTTTTTATTAGAATTTTGCGGGTCTCTGCCCTTTTCTGAAAACAGAACACGTACGAGACGGAGAACGACGACGAAAGACAGACTTCGATGCGTAGTGGCCAGAATGATTTTCTGCGAGTCTGCGTGAGCGCGAGAAAAGCAACGTACCGAAACATTTGCTCTGATTGGTGGCGCGGTCGATGTAGACCTTGGAGCTAATAACGCTGCCGAACGGCATGAACATCTGTGCCAGCTCCGCGTCTCCGAACTCTTGCGGCAGGTGATATATGAACAGATTACAGCCCTCCGGTCCTGCGCCATCCAATTCGGTCCACAGCGACAAACAAACCGGTAGTTAGATAGAGCAGTCTTGCGTCTGGGACCTTTCGGACGGCTTTTACGTGATTTTAGGACGATTGGTCGTACTGAGCAAGACAAATGACGACGGCGGTGGGCGGCAACCGTTCCGTCGAAGTCAAGTAATCAACGAATGTAACCAGCTGACTCAATCCGTCCTACTGTGCTCCCGCTGTGTTTTAGCAAGGAAGTGAATTAACTCTGAAAGGCGACAGAAATTCAGACGAACGAAAGTTACGTCAAACAACGTGGTATATAATTAATTAAAAATAGGCTAAATAGGCTAATCATCGCCGAACAGCGCAATATGTCAACATCCATTTATACAGTGCATTATCGCACACTTATCATAAACGTTTTAACAACAGATATATTCGCACTGTTTTAAATGCTCTATTTTTATAACAGCTATGGATCTTATTGAAATATTCCCAGCAAATGTCTTCGAATAACAACTGCAGTTATCTCGAGCTAAAACGATGTAAATAGCAGTTGTCTTCACTCTGCACCGTGGCACATTCAATGCGTTACACTTTTATCAAACGGAATCTAACTGCAATATGTCGTATGCTTACAGTCTATCGTCATTAGCTGATGATTTAAACTGTAGTATAGACACATCCAAAAAATTCAAAATGCAACGCTACAGAACAGCATGCAGCCATGTCGGTGACTGCTGAATAAATAATGAAGCGTATTAAACCGGCCAATAAACCTAGATTTTTGAGTCAAATTTGGACGTAAAAAGCACAAGAGGATTATAAGTTGGTATTAAATATTCTGTGCGTGATCAAATTTGCGATGTCAACAGTTACCGCTTGAAGCTGCGCTATATGGATATTAGATAAAATAGGTGTAAAAGACAAAATCTTAAATTAAAAATCCCCCAAAATCCTGAAAATAGACACAATTGGATCTAATAATTTGTTAAACATAAAATTCTATCTGAAAGGTACATTTAGGAGTATTCAACTGGTATGGATTAGGAAGTGCTGACGTCAATAATACCTCATGACACACATCGCAGCTTCGCGCATCGCGAACCTCACAAACTAAGTCATGCGTAAAATATTTAACACCAATTAATAACTTTGTACTGCTTCTTTGACATTTTAATTTGACGAAATAAGATAATCTCACTGGCAGGTTTTTAAACGATTTAATACGTCCTGTTGATAAGTCGGCCGGGAGGGGGGGCAGCTTACTGTCATGGGCCACCTTGTATTACTAGAAGTGCAAAGTACATCTTGCGGTCTCGTCTTAATGATAACCAGTGAATGCTAAAAAACGCATTTAAGCTGAAAGAAAGAAGAGCAGATGAGACCTTCTTTCTGTGCAGCTGTCGTGGATGATGACAGGGCATGCTGGTTTAGCACCTGATGAAACTGTCCAAACGCAGCTGGATAGGCAGCTGCAAGCAACAGCGCGGATAAAGTTACAAAGCGTGATACAGACTTAATATTTCATTTTATGTTCACTTAACACGTTCAAATACGTTTACCGTACAGACACGTTAAACGAAGCAAACGAGTGGCTTTATTGCCACGACTGAGCAATCAAGGTCTGCGTCACAAAACTCGGCTAAATTCTTTCAATTTTAATCCAGAGGCTAAAAAAGCGCGTATCAATGGATTACATCCCCTGAAGGAAAAGAGATTTAGCCCAGGGGAAAAATTAAATCCCCAATGTAGAGGAGGGTCATGGCGAGCGACATCGAGTTTGGAAAATTTTCACTCGAACCCCTCCCTCCAAACTCTCTTCACATTATACCCCTCTTTGAAAGTTCACCAAACATGCTGAAAACAAGGATAAAGTGCCAGTTTCACCGTGTTTCAACATCCAACATCCACATTCCGCACTGTATTCAAGTGACAGCGTGCTGCTTTTTAATTGCATTGGCATATTCACAGTCCAGGAGGGTCGAAAGCAGACCCCTAAGCTTTTTTGATCCGCATTGCGTTTGCAGTTTGTTTCTTAGAAAGGGGGTTCAACCGCCATCCCCAGCTAATTTTTACTCTGATTTAGCTGGTGGCAATGGTGCATTTAGGCAATTTTTGCAGAAGAGCTTTGGCAGTTCAAATACAAGATACATTCGCGTACTTTCATAGGTTTACGCACTGGGCCGACTGTTTTCCTCGGCAGCGGCGAAAGTTCAAATGGTATAACGCTGCCGTAGTATAGTACAGCGGCAAAGCACCAGAATCGTTCAGTTTATGAAGCAAGCCTGAAAATTTGAACAGGGGTAGACCTACCCATGGGTGCTATGAAAAAATACCCCCAACATATTCGCGCCCCCTGATGGCCGCCATCTTGAAATTCAATATGGCCGCCATTCTGGACCTGTTTTCAGCTATAACTCCAAAACTAAGACAGGTAGAAACATTCTGTTTGTTGCTACTCCCCCCGTATTAAAGGTCAAGGAACCCCATAGGACCAATCAGATACCGCTGTAAGGGCCGCCATATTGGATTCGTGATGGCCGACACCTAAAACTTGTATTTCGCGACATCTCCGAGATTATAGCAGATAAAGACATAATTCCAACTGTTGCCATATGTTTTTTGGGGTCAAGGAACATGATAACTCAATGTACACAAAACTTGATAATTAAAAAAACCAATACACAGTACACAGTACACAGTAGCGGTCAAGGCGACGATTTCCACTAAATCAGACGACATAGCACGTGCCGCCACATTTGCACAAGGAAGTGCTAACAGAGTTCGCTCTGTAACATTTACAGTCCCCCCTGCATGATGTCATACATTTGCATGATATGAGCTCCAAGCAGGCTTTCACCGCTATTGGTAGCACTGTCCACTTTGGCTTGAACTTGGGACCATCCACCTCCCATTCGCAGTTAGATGGAGTCGCAGCGTCCGGACACTTTTCGAGGCAATGTCCCCAGATAAGTCCACCTTGATAGATACATCGCCTGGTATGCTCCTCCAGCGAAGCTCTGATGGGCGGAATGTTGTCAATCGGCCTCGACATTTGACAGAACAGAGATAGTCTGGCGCTATTGACAGATTGGCCGTCACTTGTTCGACTGTAGAGGAGAACAATGTAGCGTTCAAGCTTGTCCATGATGTCCTCTGGCAGTTCAGGTGATGCTAGTATGGACAAAGCTATGAAAGTCTCAGTGATTTCTGGGCATGCCAACCAAGTAGCCCATGTAGATTTCTTGCCATGGTTTGTAAGTGGCAGGTTGTATCACAACCTGACAGACCATGGAAAAATGGTAGACCATTTGCCATATCAGGTCCCATGCTTCTGGCTAGTTCACGCACTGGTATATATCTTAAATCTTTTCCTGTGCCAAAAGCAATCCAGAGATTTCCGATGTTTTCAAATTACTGGAAATAGGCAACTGCCAGAACAACAACGTCCGTGTCACTGCGTCCTTGTATCCAGAATTCATGGCATCCTTTACGTGAAGCAGAATTCTAGTATCCGCCTCCTCGTGCGAACAAGGCTGCAAATCGTCCAAGTTTACAACTGGATTTGAACTGACAACTGATTTGTGAATCGTGGAGAGAATTACTTTGTCGTCAGTGTCTTGAGTCACGCTCGCATTAGCAAGACACTGGAAGAGTTCATCTTTATTGTCATCATCGCGCAAGAAATTTTTCCAGTTGCTGGGCAGCTTCACATTTGGTAAGATACGTCTACGAGCCCCGGTTCCTCTGTTTTCTCTGGCAGTCATTATCAAGCTGTCTTTCAGATAGACATCCCAGACCAGATCAACTCTGGACGATAGTTCTAGTTCCGAAGTGATGTATGGTATGAAAACGTCTCGGGCGTATTCTCCAAAGTACTAGATTCACGTAAAGGCAGGAAATGACCACTGCTGCACCATCAAGTACTCTCACTTCAGCTGAGGGGTGACCTTGCTTTTCCTTCGTTCAGCAGTACGATTCTAAACAGCCTAGTAGATCATCCTTCTTGGCTTGCCTGAGTTTACCACCCTCAGCCAACGACGGAGGGAACTTTTGATTCTCATGTTTGAAAAATTCCTCTAGGTTGCCCTCTCTAGCCTGGTTGGCAATATACAATTTTTAAAACAAGGAACAGTCACTTTTCAATTCTAAGATCTTCACCTTATCATTAGACTTGACTACCTTATTACGTTTACTGAACAGTGCAAAATAGTTCTTTGCTATTGTACCACTGATGGGAATGTCATTTTTCAAGAGTCTCTCCTCAATAAATGATTTGTACTGGTTGCCTCATCTCAGATGAATTTTACCAACTGTCTCAACCACAGCTTGCGGCAATAATATCTCCTGAGTGTCAATTGTCACCAAATCCTTACTACGATCATGGAAGGGATTCCATAACTCTTCGAAGGTTGCAACAAGAGAACAAACATCCTCAAAGAAAGATTTCTGATAACTGTGGCTGTCTTCATGATGCTGACCGGCAGCGTTACATTCATCGTCTAGCCCAAACCATCGCAGCCATCGCGTAATCCAATATGGCGGCCATCATATCGAAATCTGATGGTCCTATGGGGTTCCTTGACCCTTGATTCCGGTGGATATGTGGTATTTGCCGCTCTACTATAGTAGAAACAGAACGGAAGTGAAAAACGTTTGCATTATGTTTATGTCAGCGAAGAACAGAGCGCAAACAACATACAACTAGCACAGCATCAGCACCACGTTATCTCAACGAACTTGCATCCCAGTTTCGACTGTTCCCAACCTTTCTACTCTCCGTTCCGTTGCTCGTAATGATTTGGTCGTACCCAGGAAAAGGCTACAACTTGGCAACCGGGCAGTTTGTGTGGCTGGTCCGGTCGCCTGGAACAGTCTCCCACTGGACATTCGTTCCATACCTAAATTATCAACTTTCAAAAACATGCTCAAGACACATCTTTTCTCACTTTCCTACTTTACTGACTAACAGTTTCCAGAGTACGAGCAGCGAACATTGTACGGCGCCATTGTAGTGACTCTATCCATGTTGCTGCGCCTTATAAATTGTCGTTTTATAATTATAATTATGATTATGATTATAATTATTTTATTCACAGATATCTGTCGTGTTTCCATACCGAGCACCTTGGCTTCTTTCGACAGGACAGTAGAAGTGTGCTCCGGGTCGGAAGAGGTCCAGTTTCCAGCAAGATCCAATTGGCACATATCCACCAACTGAACTGGAACTGCAACACCAGTCATACTCTCCGTTAGTCACCCACTAGTGCGACATAAATGTGGTCGAAAGTTATCTAGACTACAGCGTTACTGATTAGCCAACGTATCAGCTTCAACAGAAAGAAACGCAGTGTCTCGAAAGTAACGAAAAACAGAGACTTTTTGATTGTACAAATTGTAAAAATGCCTCGGTGCTTATTGCTATAGTGTGCTGGTCGACAGTCTATACAGTGTCAAACCGTCGACAGCATGCATTGCAAAATGCAAATGGAAAAATCGGTGACTGCGTGGAAGATATTGTGTAATTATTAAATGGCAGTAAAAAACTGGCAATCATTTCCGTGCTCAACAGTCAAGCAAACGGTTGAGTTACATGCGATGATGCGACCTAATCACAACGTTTTGCCAGTCATTCAGGCTTAAATGATAAGAAAACCTGTCACACAGACCGAAATTTGCATACGGCTGAACTGCAGGGTAGATCTGATCACCGTTGATAACTGTGTGACCTGCAGACAGACAATCAAACTGACAGCTCAGCGTGTTCGCATTATTATTAATCATCAGCATAACGACATAACAACAGCAGTTGTCTTGTCTTCTGGTATTCTGATATTCGACGACCTAAATCGGCGAACCACTGCAAAATGCAATGCTAATTAGTGACAACATTTTAATAATACACGAAAGGAGGTGCTATTATGGAGTGCATCCTGTCCTTTCTTGGTGCCCACAGAAAGAAAATGTATAAGGATGACTGCGGGATGACTTGGAGAGATGAATAGTGTAGACGGCAATAGTTCGACACTCCGCACGTCTATCCGCAGTGGCCACTCTATGCATAAATCCTATTTACGCGGTTGTCGAACCATAATTTGATGAAAGGCGATATATGAGCATCATGCGACAATAAACGCCAATATTACTGGGTAGTTCGGCTAATGATATACTGACTCACATAATCACCTAAAACATTGTGATACAGTGGGAGCATTTTAACCTGCTAGCACAATCGGCTTATAAAAAACATTTTCGTTCGTCTGTTTGTCTGCCTTTTAGGGTCACACAGTTACATTTTGAAACAACGATGAGTTGTTCATCAATGCGTTACTTAAATGTTATGATCATCGTGCATATCCAGCATACCGTATGTAACGGAAAATACGCGCAAGTCGCATTTCGTGAAAACGTGTTATAGTCGCTGAATTGCTATTTGCTTTTATTACAAACCAGCAGAAACCAGCACAAGTAATTAGTAATGTCTTATTCTAATTTTAATTTTAAATTATGTTTATTCCGCATTCAATTTGATTTTTATTTTTACTGCTTTTAAAAGTTTACTATGCTTTTCGTAGTACATATGTCTGATTGTAATAGGCGCATTATGAAGTTTATAAAGATGATGATGATAGCTGCATACAGCAAGAACTGAGTAAAAGTGACCAGCAAATTGCGGGGCAATGTTAGTCGTGTGTTCAGGCAACGGGTGAGTAGTGAGATGAGTGGTCGGTTGCACTGAGTAGCCGGCATTCAGTGTTCCGCCGCTTGATGGCGCCACAACTCCGTTCATACCCGCGACTCCTTCAAAATAAAAAAAACGATCATACGTATATATAATCATTGTCATCTTATTTATTTCTTTCAGGTAACGTGGGGGCCACACAAACGAAAGACAGACAGATAGGAGAGCACAAATAGACAAACAACAGAAACATACACAAAGCAGGGAGGCTTGACAAAAATGCAAAACATTCAAATATTGAACAGTCTTATTAATACGATTTTTCCATTGCATCGTTAATTTGAATCTGTTGTCAGCCAATATGGTGTCAAAGCTCGACGTAGGCCTATTCAATGCCGGGATGGTTTAAGTCAAAATAGCTGCGACTGTATCCAAAAAAAAATAAAGCACGTGTAAGCTTGTTTATGTGATCGCCCACATGATCTTATTGTTCTGTTTTGCATGTGTCTGTTCATTCCCAAGCTTTTGTCAGCGAACGTTAACGGACGTTCACGAAGCTTAATTGATGTTGACGAGTAAGAAATTGTGCAAAATCGACATCCTTGAAGTGTCCCTGAGTTTATCTGGAAACTGCAAAACTGCTTATAGGCCTAATTTTCAAAGCATACTGGGGTTCTATCATCCGAATGTATATAGGAAATAGAAAACAGCTTTTAATATAAGTTCTGTCTATACTCAGCCAAATTTGGTCACAGACAGACAAAAAAGCAGGTTTGGGTTGCCCGAAGAGTACATCCCTGAGTGACGACACTATATAACTGCTTCAAACGGAAACTCACATTTCTTTTCCGCCTCGGTTTTAGATTCATTGTCAGCAACCTTGATTCATGTTATTTTTTATTTGTTTATTTTAAAAAATTCCTTAGTTTTTGTCGTTTACTGCTGTTTTAATCGCAGACAATGCGCCAGCATTTTCATATAGTAGTCTCATAGAAATCAGCGATGATGATGCTTATTGTCTTTTTAATAAAAATTAAAAATTGACGACCATGATTCCGTCCAGGCCTGTATTTGTCGGGGTGTCAGGGGGTTCGACCCCCTCGGCGAAAATGTCTCTGCCCGACTGATATCGGCGAACAGGCTCACGGGGGTCACGTTTAATCCCACCCCTCCTGTCTTCCGTCCCGGATAAAAACTCCAACACGGTGTATAAC
>Ga0056115_1001169_pt1 | contig 12166 bp, 8 predicted proteins | sample WorMetOlspDAHAB1_FD_77007 | JGI IMG/M metagenome (GOLD analysis project Ga0056115, IMG submission 77007) | Marine gutless worms symbiont microbial communities from Max Planck institute for Marine Microbiology, Germany - Olavius sp. DAHAB.1 ... | reverse complement strand
GTATATAAGATAATCAACCCATAATTTTACTATCGAAAAATAGAAAATAGACAAGGAGTTGCATGATGAAGGAATCGGTTTACAGTATTTGCGGCATGTGTACCGTCAGATGCCCCATCAAAGTCGATGTAGAAGACGGTGTAGTCAAATGGATTGAGGGAAATCCCAATGACCCCGGGATGGCGGGCAGGCTGTGTGCCAAAGGCTCCGCCGGTCTGGCCATGCTGTATGACTATGAAAGACCCCAGCATCCCATGATACGGGAAGGCCAACGTGGAGAAGGGAAATGGAAAAAAGCCAGTTGGGATGAGGCCCTGGATTATATCACGGATAAATTAAAGGCCATTATGGAAAAGCACGGCGCCCGGGCCATAGCCCTGAGCGACCGCGGCGGTCCTTTTCGGGATATTCATCGCAGTTTCTTGAGGGCCATCGGTTCTCCCAATTATTTTAATCATGACTGCACCTGCGCCCGCAACGTGCAGCACGCATCCCTGTCACTTTTCGGATCCGGGCGTAAGACCTTTAACTACGATTACGGCAACTGCAAACATCTGGTTCTTTACGGGCGCAATGTATTCGAGTCTTTGCGGGTCAAAGCCGCCGGCAACATCATGGACATGCTCGACAAGGGCGGCAAGATTACCTATATCGACCCCCGGGTGGCCGGCACCGCCATGAAAGCCACCCGCTACTGGGCTATTCGCCCCGGCACCGATTATGCGCTTAATTTAGGCATTATTCACACTGTGCTGCGCGATAAGCTGTTCGATGCCGAGTTTGTGAACAAATGGGTAGATGGTTTTAAAGAACTCGAATCATTTGTGATTCCTTACACCCCGGAATGGGCTGAACAGGAAACCGGCATTGCCGCCAGCGAAATCGTTACCTTTGCCCATGAAATTGCGGAAGACAGCCCGGCGGTAATTTTCCACCCGGGCTGGATGATGGCCCGCTATTCGGATTCCTTTTATTCAGTCCGAACCAATTATATTCTCAATGCCCTGATGGGCGCTTTTGAAACCCCGGGCGGCCTGTTTTTTCAAAAGGGACCGGGTGATGTGGGTGCCAAAGGGCTCAAGGCATTGCTGGATACCATTCCCAAACCGGAAGAAAAACGCGTGGATGGCTGCGGCTGGAAACACAAACACTTTGATGCCGGCCCGGGGCTGTTGCAGTTGCTGTACCCGGCCATCCTCAGCGAGGACCCTTACCCGGTCAAGGCCTATATTGCCTTCCGGCATGATCCGCTGCTGTCTCTGCCGGACCCGGAAGCCCAGAAAGAGGCTTTTGACAAACTGGACCTGGTGGTGGCGATTGACGCCAATTACAGCGAAACCGGCTGGTATGCGGATGTGCTGCTGCCTTCGGCCACCTACCTGGAAAAATCCAGTATTTTAACAACCGGCAAGGGACTTAAACCTGGATTCAGCATCCGTCAACAGGCGGTCGAACCGCGCAATGACGCCAAACCCGACTGGTGGATATTCAAATCTCTGGCTGAACGGCTGGGGGCCGGGGAGTATTTTAAATTTAAAGACATGGAAGATTTCTGGAAATGGCAGCTGCAGGATACCGGCATTACCGTAAGTGATCTGGAAAAAAAGGGTTCCGTGTCCCTGGCGGACAAGCCCGTCTGGTGGGATCGTATGCAGGATCTCAAATTTAAAACGCCTTCTGAAAAAATCGAATTTGTCAGCAGCCGCCTGGCAGAAAGTAACATAGAATCTTTTAAACCCTATGAGAGCCCCAAAAAGCCGGCTGATGGCCACTATCGCCTGGCCTTCGGGCGCAGCCCTGTTCACACCCACGGCCGCACCCAGAACAATCCGGTGCTCAGCGAAATCATGCCTGAAAATCAACTGTGGATCAATGCGCAGGAGGCAGCAAAAATGGGGGTATCCAACGGCGATCGGGTTCAGGTGACGTCTTCCGACGGCAGTCATTCGGGCACCATCAATGCCTATGTGACAGAATTCATTCATCCGGAATCGGTTTTCATGGTTCACGGCTTCGGCCGCAAAGTGCCCTGGCAAACCCGCGGCTATAATAAAGGACTGGGAGACTATCGTTTTGAAACCGGCCTGCTGGATGTCTATGATCCGGTTGGGGGGGGCAACTCTCTTATGGAGTGCTTTGTGAAAGTAGAAAGGGCCTAGTAAAAGTTATTTGTTACTGGTTATCTGTTATTGGTTGATAAGGATCAAAATCTGATTTTAATGCAATCGATGCCAGAAATACCTCTGAAGCGAGTAACAAATTCTAATAACCAATAACTTATTTCCAATAACATCTTCTTCCGGAGGACAACATATGAGCAAGTACTACATTTACCAGGATACCAAGCGCTGCATTGGATGCTACAGCTGCGAATCACATTGCAAAACAAAAAACAATCTGCCCATCGGGCCGAGACTGACCCAGATAATATCCGTCGGCCCCAGAAAAGTAAACAATCTGCCGCGCATGGCCTATGTATTTATGCCCTGCTTCCACTGCCAGGACCCCTGGTGCGTCGCGGCCTGCCCCACGGGTGCGATGCAAAAACGGCCAAACGACGGTATTGTCTTCGTAGACGAAAAACTATGCGTGGGCTGCAAAGCATGCATTACAGCCTGTCCCTGGGGCACTCCCCAGTGGAATCCGCAGAGCGGCAAGGCGGTCAAATGCGATTTCTGCATGGATCGAGTCGATCAGGGTCTGGAACCGGCCTGTGTAACCAAGTGTATCACTAAATGTCTTCACTTCGGCGAACCGGATGCAAAGAGCAGGACCGCTCGAGAAAGGCATGCTCGCCTGGTTGCCGATTTTGACTAACTACAAAGGTTAGTAAATACACTAACACAAAATTAGTGGGAGCGGTTTTCAACCGCGATTAAAATAGAAAAGAAACCTTTTTCTGATCGTGGCGGGAAGCCACTCCAATTTAGGCTTTTATCCAAATGCTCGAATAAGGAAACCATAATGCCCGAAAAAACATGCCCGGTCAGTGAGCTTATCGTCAGATTAAGCTCAGCCATTGATTCCGGTCGGCTAACGGATCCCAGAAGCAGACGCAGGGCCGAAGACATCCTGGCCCTTTTACAGGATGTTGCCTGGGGCCGAGGCGCGTCCGAACATCTGCCGGCAATCGAATCCCTGGCCTTGAAATTAGAAAAACAGGGTAAAGTCACGTCATCCAAAAGCACCGGCAGGAAGATTCGCAAGACTTTGGAACAGCACCGGGAAGTATTTACCAGCCATATCGACACCCACAACTGCTCCAGCGGAGAATGTGTCAAGCTGGCGCCGGCTCCCTGCCAGATAACCTGTCCCGCCGGGCTGGATATTCCGACCTATGTCACCTTGATCGGTATGGGGCGCGATGCGGAGGCCATCGATGTCATCCGCAGGAACTGCCCCTTCCCCTGGGTATGCGGCCTGGTGTGCACCCGACCCTGCGAATATATGTGCGTCCGTGCGCGCATCGACACCCCGGTTTCGATCAAAACACTCAAGGGATTTGCAGCCGAAAGGGCGATGTCACAAGGAAGTTATACGAATCCTCAAAAAGACCCGGCTAAAAACAAGAAGGTGTGTGTCATTGGGGCCGGGCCCGGAGGGATGAGTGCGGCTTACTACCTGGCATTAAAGGGCTATGGCGTTCGGATTATCGAGCAGCAATCCGTGGCCGGCGGTATGCTCCTGCTGGGTATTCCGCGCTATCGCCTGCCCAGAGAAGTGATCGACCGTGAAGTCGCCATGTTGAAAAATTTAGGCGTTGAATTTCAGTTCAGCACCCGCTTCGGTCAGGACACGACTTTCGAAAAATTAAAAAATGACGGCTTCGAGGCCTTCTTTTTGGCCGTTGGGGCCCACAAATCTTTTAAACTGGGTGTCCCCGGGGAGTCGGACTTTCCCCAGGTTATCGAAGCTATCGATTTTTTACGCGAGGTAGCGCTCGGAGACCGGCAGGTGCCAGGCAATAAGGCGGTGGTGATCGGCGGCGGCAATGTGGCCATTGATGCTGCCCGGTCCTGTTTGAGACTGGGGTCTGAATTGGTCACCCTGGCTTACCGTCGGACACGCTCGGAGATGCCGGCTGACGCCGAAGAAGTTGAGCAGGCCGAAGAAGAGGGAATTCGGTTTGAATTTTTAAACATCCCCCAAGAGATTATCGGCAGTCAGGGCCGGGTTGAAGGCCTGCGATGTCTACAGGCCCGGCTGGTGACCAAAGAAGATCAGGATCGAAAATATCCAGTGCCGATCGAAGACAGTGAGTTCACGATTGCAGCTGATGTTATCATATCCGCCATCGGTCAACAGGTCGATGCCGATTGCCTGGAAGCGGTCAAGGGCCTTGATTGGACCCGCCGCAAGACCATCAATGTCAACATGGTCACCATGGAAACCTCCCTGGAAGGTGTTTTTGCGGCCGGTGATGCGGTTACAGGACCTGCAACAGTCATCGAAGCTATCGGCGGCGGCAAACGCGCAGCGGAGTCTATCGACCGCTACCTCGAAGGAATACCGCAACCCAAAATGCCGCCGGTGCCGACGCGCCGTGGTAGAATTGAATACCTGGAAGTTCCTGCCAGCAGTAAAATGACTATTAAGCGCCCGGATATGCCGCTGTTAAATATCTACCGCCGCCGCACCACCTTTCAGCAGGCCGAACTCGGTTATCCGGAAGACAGCGTTCGCGAGGAGGCTCGCCGCTGTTTGCGTTGTGATATCTGCCTGCGCTGCGGCAAATGCATCGAGGTCTGCCGCGATAAGATGGGCGTGAATGCCCTGCAAATGGGGTATTTTGACTTTGACCACCCCGTACCGACCGACTTTCGTTTAACCGAGGAGCGCTGTATTCTGTGCGGCGCCTGCGCCACCAACTGCCCGACCGGTGCCATGCAGATCGAAGACCGGGGTGGTGAACGAATTCTGTCCCTTTGTGGAACACTGCTCAATCGAAAAAAATTAGTGTATTGTGATAATTGTGAGGCTGTACTGGGCCCGGAACGTTACCTGGATTTCGTCCAGAAAAGAACGAATACGGTAGCAAAACTGGCCGGCGGCCGACGTCTCTGCGAATCCTGCGCCAGGCAATCAACCGCCAAACACAACGTGGAAGATTCACCGAGATCAAGGAGATAGAGACAAAGGGCGAAGGGTAAAAATTTCAGATTTTGGATTGGGGATTTTAGATTTAAGGTATTCTATCTTTATTAAAAACTGATAGCGCGAAACGATACCGCTGATTCAAACTCCAGTATCCAAAATCTAAAATCCAATATCCGAAATCTAAAAGGGGGGCTCAACCAATGGTTTTTCGACGGGGCCAAAAAGTAGAAGTATATCAACGGTCGGATGATGAGAGCTGGGAAAGCTACATGGACGAATACATCGGATTGCACGGCATCATTACCGATCCGGATGCCACCATCCACGATCCGGATGCCCTGGTGGAAGTTAGCCTGGAAGGCAAAGGCACCCACCGTCTTCCCCAGGATTGCCTGCGTCGGCTGGAAGAATAGATTCCAGATTAATTAGGGTCAGCTTCATGAAAGTACAGGACCTTTTGGCGGATAAAAATCGGCCGGTGCATACAATCGACGGCAATCGAAGCGTTGATGATGCCATCACCTTTATGGCTGATGTGAAGGCAAGCGCCCTGGTCGTAGCGAAAAATGACCAGCCGGTGGGCATCTTCACGGAACGGGATGTTTTTCGCTACTATCTGAGAGATAAATCAACAGCTTTGTCTGGAATACCCTTGGGCAATGCCATGACCGATAGGCTGATTGCGGCGCGACCCGACGATGAAGTCGGCAGGGTCATCTCCATGATGGTAAAGGCCGATATCAGACATTTACCGGTCATAGAAGAAAAGCAAATAGTCGGGATGCTGACATTAAATGATTTAATCGAACACCAGCTTGAATCTCTTACCGCCGAAGTACATCAATTGAAGGATTATATAGATGATCTGCATGAAGCGGGAATAGACTGATTGGTCGCTTCGCTCCTGATGCCGGATGCTCGATACTGGATACTCGATGCTGGATCCGGGAACGGATAAATATTTACCTAAAAAAAATAACTTCCAATTGGTCTTTGATCAATTGGGATGGGAGATAATAGATGGTTGCCGTTACCATAGATGACCGCGAGTACCAGGCTGAAGCGGGCGCGAGCGTTCTTGAAGTCGCCCGGACCCATAATATACCGATACCGACTCTTTGCTATCATCCATCGCTCAGACCTTCGGGCTCATGTCGCCTGTGCGCCGTTGAAGTGCCGGGTCGCTCCAGCGGCAGGCAGGTCACCATGCTGGCATGCGTCCTGAAAGTAAAAGACGGATTAATGATAAAAACTCAAAGCGAAGCCGTTAACCGGGCCCGAACCCGAGCTTTCAGGAATCTGCTTCAAATGGCGCCGCAGGCTGAAAGTATTGTCGCATTGGCCAATTCTTATGATATCGATCCGGGGCCACCACCGGACGGATGTGTTCGCTGTCGGCTATGTATTCGGGTTTGCAATGAAATTGTCGGGCCCGGTGCACTTAAAATGGAAAAGAGAGACGGCATGAATTATGTTGTGCCCTTGGAGGGTCTGTGCATCGGATGCGGGACCTGCGCTAATATCTGCCCAACCGATGTCATTATCATCGAAGATCACAATAATGTCAGAACAATCTCCATCCGAAACGAGGTCATCGGCAGGCATCCGCTGGAAAGATGCGAGGGCTGCGGCAAACAGTATGCGACCCCGAAATTTTTAAATCATATTCACAAGCGAACGTCATCCCATACGGATGTGAAGGCACACCACAATTATTGCCCGACGTGTGCCAAACTGTTTTCCGACCGCATAAAAACATTCAACGACCGATCGCAACGGTAGCCGCTTAACCATTGAAAACAATAGAGTTTGTTTTACCTTGTCGCACTATCAGGAGACAACAAATGGCTAAGGTATTAGTATTGGACGATGTCTTTGATGCCGTCAATCTCGTAAAAAGAGTTTTGCAGGCGGCCGGCCACGAGGTCTTCGGGTTTACCGATGAAGAAGAAGCACTCGGATTTATTAAAGAAAATCAGGTCGATCTGGCCATCCTGGACATTAAACTGAAAAAAAGAACCGGCGTTGAGGTCCTCGCCGAATTAAAGAATATCGCTCCCGCCACCCGTATAATTATGCTTACCGGCTATCCGACAGTCGAAACAACCCAGGAAAGCTACCGACTTGGGGCCAGCGAATATTGCGTTAAGCCCATTGATAATGAAGTGCTGGAGAAGACCGTGGAAAGGGTTTTGAGGGCGTGATTAGATGCATATATACGGATGACAGAGCAGTAAAGATTTTGAATATTGTACCAGTACTGGAGTATTGGAAAAAGCATTTATGGGCATGATTGAAAATTTTATTGATTTGGACGCCGCCGTTTATTTTTTTCACCTAGTTATAATCACCAAACCAATAAGCAAGTATTCATTTTGTCCATTATACGGTTTACTCTGCTAAAGATGATCCAAGCCTTGAAATCCAACACTCCACTACTCCAACCCTCTAGTACTCCAACTTTTCGAATCAGCTTTCCAATTCATTTATCAGATTTAAAATTCCATCAAGATCAAAATCATCCGCCAGTTGCATTAACTTGTCGCAGATCGGAGCCAGACCCTCCGATTGGGATCTCAGCTCCCCGGCGATGGAGCTGACCTGGGAAACATCCCCCATCTCGACCGCTTCCCTGACACGACGGTCTATATCTTTTATCAACCCGGAAGGGATTGCCGCCAGGGTGTCGGCGAAGGCTGCCGGGGTCTCTTTCCGGGCCATCGATCCTAAGATTTGAACCGCCTCCAGGGCCTGATTGACAGCATTTTCCAACTCAGTGAATTTTTGATCCAACTGCTCATCGGTTGACGAAGCAGCCTGATCACCTTTCACCAGTTTCTCAATCTCCGCCGCAGCAGCCTGAAGTTTCATGGCCGCCAGATTGCCGGCCAATCCTTTCAAATTATGTACGAGGCTGTGAACCCGGTCAAAATCTTTTAGGTCCAGCGCAGTATGGATATCAGCGGCAACTCCTTGGTATTTGCGGCCGAAATCCATCAGTAGCTTCCGGTACAGGCGTTTGTTGCCCATCAAACGTTTCAAGCCGGCCGCAAGATCGAATCCCGGCATCGAATCCGGCAAATCGTCTTCATTCGTTGGTGATTGAGCCGGCTCCTGATCCCCTGGCGGTTCATTCGATATCCGGGCGGCGTCCTGTTCGTTTTTCGGCTGTATCCATTTTTTAAGAGTGGCAAATAGATATTCCGGCTCGATAGGCTTGGCGACATGTCCATCCATACCGGCTTGAAGACTTTTTTCCTCATCACCGGCCATGGCGTGGGCCGTCATGGCGATAATGGGAAGGCTTTCGATTGTAGATTTCGGATTTCGGATTTCGGATTTTTGATCGGAATCCTTTCCTTTTATATTCCGACTTCCGCATTCCGACTTTCCGCTTCCCACTTCCGAATTTCCCGCGTAGCGGCGTATCCATCCATCACCGGCATCTGCACATCCATCAGCACGGTGTCATAACTGTCGTTTTTAACGGCGTCAACCGCTTCCTGTCCGTTGTCGGCGATAGTCACTATCAAACCGGCACCTTCGAGTATTTCCTGAGCCACCTGCTGGTTGATTTCATTGTCTTCCACCAGCAATATCCGGGCACCTTTTAATTCCGCCAGCGCTTCGGATTCTTTCTGTCTCTGTGTCAAGCGGGAAGTCTCGGGTATCTTTTCGCCGAAGGACTGCATGATGGCGTCAAACAGCAATGAAGCGTTGACCGGTTTAATCAGAAATCCGTCCAGACCGCAGTCTTCGGTTTTTTGCATAATTTCTTCGCGGCCGTAGGCGGTCACCAGAATAACGGCCGGGATTTTTCTGAGACCGGGATGCTGTTTAATCCGGGTGGCGGCTTCGATGCCGTTCATCCCGGGCATTTTCCAATCCATGATGATGAGTTCGAACGGCTTTGTAAGATCGGCATTTTCAATTTCGGTGATTCCCTCCTTGCCCGAGGCCGCCAGCTCAACCTCGAAGGAAAATGACTCCAGCAAGCCCCTCAGGATTTCCCTGGAAGTCGCATTGTCGTCAACGACCAGGACCCTCATACCGCGTAGGCTATTGGCAACCACGAAGCGTTTGCGGGCTTTTTCTTGCCCCAGACCGAAGTCAGCTGTAAAATTAAACGTCGTCCCCCGGCCGTATTCACTCTCCACCCAGATTTCGCCTCCCATCATGGCGACCAGTTTTTTACTGATCGCCAGCCCTAAACCGGTGCCGCCGTATTTACGGGTAGTGGAGGTGTCGGCCTGACTGAAAGATTGAAAGAGCTTACTTATTTGCTCCTCGGTCAGGCCGATGCCGGTGTCACTGACCGCGAATTTTAAAGTTATTTGATCCTGCTGCTTGGTTGTCGTGTCAATGGAGACAACGATTTCACCGGATTCGGTGAACTTGACCGCATTGTTTGCCAGATTAATCAGCACCTGCCCCAATCGCAGCGGATCACCGACCAGATTGCGGGGTACATCAGGCGCTGCGGCAAAAAGCACTTCGAGATTATCTTTTTCCTGGGCCTTAACCGTTACCAGGTTTGCCAGGTTATCCAGCACGTCGTCCAGATTGAAATCCACGGCCTCCATGTCCAGCTTGCCGGCTTCAATTTTGGAAAAATCCAGAATGTCGTTAATGATGCCCAGCAGTGAATTGGCCGATGATTGAATTTTTTTCAGATAGTCGCGCTGTTTGGGTGTTAATTCCGTGTTTAGCGCCAGGTGGGCCATGCCGATAACCGCGTTCATGGGTGTGCGGATCTCATGGCTCATGTTGGCCAGAAAATCACTCTTGGCCTTGTTGGGATCATCAGCCGCCTGCTTGGCCTGGAGCAATGCCTCTTCCATTTGCTTTCTTTCGGTAATGTCTTCAAGCGTAGCAATAACCTCAGTCGGAGCATTGCCGGGTTCGGTCGGATTGAAGACCATTCTTAAAGGCAGGGTTTTATCGGCGGTAGCCGAAGTATAGTAGCCTTCGTATTCTGCCGTTTTCCCGCTCAATGCGCGCTGACAGGCTGTGCGGACCTTGTCATCCCGTGCTTGCTTGGGTGTGTTGAATCCGATCAATTTATTCCGGGTGGACCCCATCAATTCAACGAATTTATCATTGCAGTTAACGATGGTGCCGTCATTGCTGAATTGAATTATGCCAAGCGGTGAGTTCTCAAAAATTGTGCGCAGATTTCTTTCCTTTTCAATCAGTGCTTCCTCCGCTTTTTTCTGCTCGGAAATATCCCGCAGTGATTCAATCGCTCCGGTAATTTCGCCCGCCGCATTATATAACAGCCCGGCGGTTCCCTGCAGATAGGTTCCCCCATCGCCAAGGGCAGGGTGAAAAGATTCGGAAACCAGATTCGGTCCAACCTGCTTCACGGAAATGTATTTTTCCTCATATTCCTCATTCCATTCTTTAACCAGATCAATTAATACAGGCCGTCTTTCGCCGTAAAAGGGCAGAGCGTATTCATAATCGCCCTTGCCGACCATATCGGCGGCCTTGATTCCCAGGAGGGTCTCGACGGCCCGATTCCAACTGACCACTATGCCTTCATCATCAATTACCCATGTGGGATCCGGCAGAAAATCGATGATTTGGCCCATGCGCTCTTCCGAGTTCTTGATGGCCTCTTCGGCTTTTTTACGCTCCGTTATATCCTGTTTCACTGCAACGAAATGGGTGATTTCACCCTCGTCATTCTGGATGGGGGAAATCGAGGCGCTCTCCCAGAACTCCTCGCCATTTTTCTTCTTATTGATAAAATCGCCTTTCCAGGTCTTGCCGGCCAGAATCGTTTCCCACAGCTCTTTATAATGTGAAGCATCGAGATTCCCCGATTTTATTACACGCGGATTATTGCCAATCGCCTCTTCTGCCGAATAGCCGGTTACCTTGCAAAACGTGGCATTAACATATTCAATGGTTCCATCCCGGTCGGTAATCACGACCGAGGCCGGACTGTGCTCGGTGGCAAGCGATAATTTATGCAGTTCATTTTGAGCAATTTTTCCGTCGGTAATGTCAACGATGGAACCGGCCATGCGCTGGGCCTGGCCGGTATCATCCCAGAGGGCCTGGCCGGTAACTCTAAACCAACGATATTCGCCGGAATGACACTGGAGGCGACACAAGACGTTAAACGGGATGCGATTTGAAAGATGCTTCTGCAACGCATCTTCGACCTTTTTACGGTCGTCCGGATGCGTCCGGGTGATCCAGTCCGAGAAAGAATCATCTACATCATCCTCACTGTATCCAAGAATCGATAAAAATCGCTCGGAGTACCATCCCCTGCGCGTCTCGGGTTCCAGGTCCCAGATGCCGGCTCCGACACCGCGAACCGCCAGGGAAAATCGTTCTTCGCTTTCGGCCAGTGCTGCAGTCCGCTCCTGCACCCGGTGTTCCAATTCTTCATGGGATTTGCGCAAAGCCCGGTTGGCCCGCTCATCGATCAAAACGGCGAACATCAAAGAGCCCAGTGCCAATAATACCGTGATGCCCAGCACAACAATGATAACATTGCGCGCCGAGTAATAGGAGCTTAAGGCATCGGCCACATCGATTTCGGTCGTCAGCCCGATATCTAGATTCGAATCCCACAACCAGACGCCATAAACCGGTACGCCACGATAGTCTCGATAGCCATTCACGTCGTAACCGGATTGGCCTTTAACCGCCTGCTCGGCCATCACCGTCAGGGGTTGCTGGTATCCGGGTACGGCAGGCTTATAGCCTTTGACCATATTGCCGCCGGGATCCCGAATGGTAATGGCCAGAATCGCTTTTTGACCGGCCCCGATCAGGCCGATCTGACGCAGGTCATCATCAAATCGGCTCTCGGACAGCAACTTGCCATACTTGCCGAACGCGTACGTCTCGCCGGATTTTCCGATCCGTCCCAGTTGAATCATGCGCGTAAAGTCATTGGAGGGATCGACTCTCTGGGCAAGCACCGCAATCGTTTCACCCTTATAATTTTTTATGGGCGCTGCAAAAAACATGGTCGGCGGCACCCGTCTGTTCGGCCCGGCGGATGGGTCCAAAACGACATCCGACCAGATGGGTGGAACTATAACCG
>Ga0056115_1001167_pt1 | contig 12173 bp, 8 predicted proteins | sample WorMetOlspDAHAB1_FD_77007 | JGI IMG/M metagenome (GOLD analysis project Ga0056115, IMG submission 77007) | Marine gutless worms symbiont microbial communities from Max Planck institute for Marine Microbiology, Germany - Olavius sp. DAHAB.1 ... | reverse complement strand
TATGCGTCACTTAACGTACTCCTGACGTCAGCGCTTTTCTTTCATCATTCCGTCTTCGTAAGCTGTGAATTTCACTTATAAACCATGGAAATTCATGTAAACATTTTTTTAACATTTCAGGTTATGAATTACGATTTTATCATAATAACCATCTCTTATCCATATCTTGTCCATATGATCACAGCTTCAAACACAGTAGTAACTGATGACAACACAAATTATTTCATGCATAAAATATCCAATACCAACTAATAACTGCTGCTGCAGCTGAAGAGCTTCTTTTACACTCAAATCTAGCCTTATTAATGGTTTTTAATAAGATTTAATGATATATCGACCACCCTGTATTTCGCGTAGAAAGCCCTGCAAATGTACATGTGCATCATACACTAGCCAGACAGTGAGTCGCAGCAGAGGAACGATAGCATACACGGCCGCTAACATACATATTTGGAACATTCACATACAACGTGGAACCCTGTTTTCTGCTTGGAGCAAATCCCCGTAACATATACGCCCGCACTTAGTTACACTTCATAACTGGAATAAAGTTTTAGATAGGGTAACTTGACTGGATCAGGATTCGAACTGGCCACCCAGTATGCATGTCGTGACCAAAAAATTAATCACATTTTGTGTAATCGTCAGATTTGACAGGATGGCTGATAGGATTTAACGGCACTTTAGTTATTCATTAGTTATCAATTCTGAAACATCTATTTAATCAGACCGACACACACACAGACACAGCACACACACTGTTAGAAATATTTTTATCAGAAGTCCCGAATTATAATCTGCACAAAGCAACAACATATCTCGTAATGCTCCGGTACGTTGATTTGGTCATGTCGTATCATATCAACAGTGAACGGTGCTTCACTCGTGTGTCGCAATTGCTGCTTTATAAAGCAACAGCCAACCAACTTAAACGACACAAACACTATCACCATCTCCATGTGCAATTCCGAAAACATCCCGACAAAATAGTAGTAACTGGAAAGACAATACCATGCTTAAACACACCATATCGTGACTGCATGAAAATAAAGTGCAATAACATATGCAAGTGATTATACAAATGACATGACACGGCAGTGATTAAAATCATCAACTAACACTTGGTAGCATTAATTCAGTCTCAACGATTTAAAGCAAATACAAATTTCACTGAAACAGCTGTCACGACTCGGCAAACAGGAACGGTCAACACTTTTGTTCTACATCACAGAAAACATTCTTCCAATCATTACATTTCACACTAGTAGACAGAGTAGTAGTTAAGTGCCAGACTGAATGAAATCAACTGCTGATGCAGCCAGTGTTTCTCTAGAGACAATGTACGCTAGCTTGACACGTTAACAGGTGCTCGTCTATCAATTATTCACTGTCGATGGATTCATTCTATGTTATAGCAGTTCTCGCCATGTGACCAAAAACCACAACACAGAATGTGAATGATCATGACAAACGTAACATGCCCAGTGAAATGTGTTTAATCCGTGTCACAGTACGACACTCTGATCGAAAATACAAATAGATGATAAATAGTTGGACGACAATTTCAAATGCAACAACTTAGGCCACTCTGTCAGCAGAAAAGAAACACAAGCGCAAGTATGGTTCACATGGTTTTGGAGATTCAAACATGGTCTCAGTAACAACGTGAACAGACAGCATCATTACACGTAAAATTGGTTCCAACCTGATGGCGAATATTGATATATTTGGACGACACTGTATAGATACAGCAAGGTAACCCTGTGTGGAAAACACTGTTACATATTGGCACTTTCACGCGAAATCAAATTGACACGCGTGAATCACGGTCATATAACAACACGGTTGTCGATCTGTAGCCAGTCTAGGAAAGGATAATGCACACTGATCTACCGTTCCCACCGCAGTACAATATAATACGATACAAATAGAACAACCAACGACAACAAAACAATTCATACACAACGCATTATACATCTGCAGACAGTCGCGAGAGATGTTAACTGAAATAAGTAATTCACTGGACGCAACTGTAACAATGTTTCAACAAAAAGGGCTGCAGCAACTGTCAACAAACGCAGCGCACACGGTGACCACATTTTTAATCACTAACACGTGATTTGACCACTGCTCCATGCATACTGAAGTGCACAGAATGTATACATGCGCACTGGAGTGCTTTTTCTAACAATCGACTCATCACAAGCTGTGACACCGTCGGCGATACAGCGCTTTCTACACTGACATATCTGTGATCCTTCTAAGTACGCGAGAATGTTGCGAAAAATGATTCTAATGTTAGTAAGTATGACTATCTGAAGTGGCCTAAGTAATCTACATTACTACGATATCGATCGAGTGCTAATGGCGCACTGAACGCTCACAAAATGTTCAAAGATCGCGTCAAAAAAACAGCTGTCTGTGGTATTTACAACTTCATGAAATAACCACTGGCTAAGCAACAGTGGAAAAAATAAATAATTCTATTTACGTGAAAATTCAAAAGCTTGAAAAATCACCAACACACTCACTTAAGCTGGAACAGGAACTTGTGGAGGAAACCTGCTTACGTTGTGATAGGTCTAACTGTGGTACTCGTTAACCAAATGCATAACATCAACGTAAATTACCAGTACAACCACAAAAAAACCAAACAACCTAACATAACAGAAACAAAGCATCCCAATTAAACGTAATACTACTGCGACAAAATGGATAAAACTAATTTTAATGTAAAATCACATATGTCATCCTGGAGCAGTATGAAAAAAGACATCATACGACTACGTCAGCAGAAAACGAATTTCATTAGTGTCAAACTCCATCTAAAAGACAAACGGACACGTCCATTTGTCTGCCACGGGCGTCCATCCTATCGGAAACAAGGCGAGATGCTTCATAGAAATCTAAAAGGAGTAAAAAATCCAGGATCAACTAATTAATACACAAAATTTGGTCAGTTGATTATCAGGAAAATCATTAAAATTATTGCCACCAGATGTCATATTTTAAGGCTAGAATGCACTAAATTCGATTCCTGGCGTCTGTCAATTTGTCTGTTTGTGTCTTAGATGGAGTTGTGACACTTACTGCTAAAACAGAAAGATCACATGTGCAGAAGAAAAGAACAGCCTTAATTGATTGTGGACTAAGGTGGGCATGATACAAAAAAAGATATGTACCAAAACTCATAATTAGTTGTCACAGCATCAGCTGAATAAATTAAACTGAGGAAAGTAATCACATCAGACAACAAAACGAATTAAACCTACAGAAAAACACCACCTGAGATGCTCCAGATACAAAGCAATTAAACAAAATACATACCAGGTACATGCACACATATAACTGTGACGTTCTGCATAATTATTGTGCATTGCTAGTAAACAGTATGTTTAATTATGAAACAATTAGTATGAATACAACAACGAGGAATAAAAATCAATGTGTAACTGAGAATGGATGACAACAGATGAACAATGAGCAGCTTCTTCACAGCATAAAAAGTTGCAGACAAACTATTATGAGCATTGCTCGGTAACAATATTACGAAAATATAATCTGTCTTATGTCTTTGAAGTGCACTGAACAGACAATGAGAAACCCGTCGAGGAGGCCCAATAGCAGGCCAGTGTTATTGTATTTTGTGAACTTGCACACAAGTGGTTTCATCAACGTATGAAGTGATGAATGAGAGAACAACTACATCGTCGTTTGAAATGCATCTGAACTAAATGATAATTTCTGGATGATAAGGTGTCAGAAGGCATATAAAAATACAAATGCGAGGACAAATGACTCTCCAGGCATCTGTACCTTAATAGGATTTGACAACCCAAAACAGACTGTACTACCAACGCCAACGTTGGCCCTTTGTTCTATATTAAATTGTTTGTGGTATCAGTTCATCACACTGTCCCGAAAAAAATGGGCCACAAAGAGTATGAGTGAAGTCAGCCAGTTGGTCAGCTGCAGATATGTGGGAGTGTGAAATCTAGCCGTGCATCACAATACACAAATCTTTCACAGAGAGTAGGGAGAACATATGTAAACCAAAACACAGCACAGATCGCAGTGAAGGCACTGGCAATTGAAGCAGAACTTTTCATCCAATCTTATCCAATACGATATAAAACATGCTCTCAAAATTGACTGACTGGGGTTTAATGGCATTTTCAACACAATAAATTATAGTTTAGTTAAAAATGTAGACATCGATGATATAGTTAAATATATATGTTCTGTAGAATGCAATAACATGTGTGAAAGTTGAGAGTTAAGGAAGTATTGTTTTCTATTATGTTCATATTTGGTGCAAATACACAGAATGTGCTCAACTGCTAACACACACAATGGTTGCATGTAGGAGCTGGGTCTTTGTTAAGAAGATCTGTGTGTACGAGACATCCTCTCAAGATTTTTCTAGTTGGATTCGGCGATCGAAGCTTCAGTGCGGCAGGCCCGCGTGTGTGGAACAGTTTGCCACCGCACCTACGACAAGTCACGAACTTCACGCGTTTCCAGCATAAACTGAAGACATTTCTGTTTGGGAATTAGGCAACCACGGCACATTGTGAATGTTGCTATTGTGCGCCATAGCAATACTCTTACTTACTTACTTATATGAGAATGTCTGACATAACCCATGTCTCAAACGGTTCCATTAGTATCTTGCTGTAATCTCAGATCTCTAGTACATTTTGAACGTAATGTTGTGATATTTCACTGGAATATCAATGCATCATACATCTCCATTCTGTTAAGTGCTATGGGAGGAGGCAATATCCAGGCTTGTGACACAATGAGGCCAGCAGTTGGGTCCAATGCATATACAGAGATGGGGAGATCCAATGAACATAAGAAGCCCTGTTGATACCTCCCTGCCAGCTAGCATGTAGTTACAAACTCTGGTCCACGGGCCAAATACCTGGTCAACAGTGGACAAAGTAACTCCAACAAAACCAAACTGCATTATGGTTTTCAAGGCTAATACAATGTTCTGACAACTGCATAAATTATAGCAATGAAAACAGACCAATGTCAACGGCGAGAGATAAGAAAAGGACATTGTTGAAGCTAGGACATAATCACCATGATATGCATACGCTTGGACCCATGGCAAATCGACAATCCTGAAAGACAGACTGGACCTGGTCACTCATGTGCCAGTCGTAACTATCCAGCCACAAACGCAGAGCATAAACGTACACAAATACACATTAAGTTTACAGTCTCAAAGACCTATGACTGTAGTACTGATATGCTCTGACAAGACTTCATTCCATGCCGTGATCAAACACTGCTGCATCGGACAATATGTTCGACATGGTACACGCACGTCTTCTCCGTAAAATCAAGCACTCTCTTTGTTGGGGGCTAAATTTCTGTAAACTGACATCATTACTCAAAATGTTATACACTGGCATTGATCGACTGCAAAATGTTAGGCAGGGCATAATTTTCGGACTTGTCGCACTGTATCGAATCATGCACGTACACCACTCTCAGTTAAAAAAACACGAATTATGGAACTATTATGATGCCGATGGACATCACGAGACTGCACTGTTCATTAAGGCACCACTCGCCATCACTGCTACACTGTCTAGTCTATAGTGGTTTGGTGCATCAGCAAAAGTGAACTTGAGCCGATAGGCCTCCGCGAGCAGCAATCCGACTTCTTCGTTACTCCAATTGTTCGTCGGCAAATTCTGAAGCAGTAGCATCAGACCCTTCACACCACAATCCCACACAAAATTACAAAAATGCAAATTTGTGCAAAGTAGACAGTCCTCTTACAAATGAGCATAAATACAACAAAATTAAAGAATGCAAGCGCATATCGAGCAACTGATACCGGCACTTAACCAAAGTGCCATAGTCATGCGATACAAACAAGTCACTGCAGCTTACGTGAAAATCTCTTTCTCGTTGCAAATCCTGAGAAAACCGAATCAAAAACGCGGCACAAACGTAAAGATGGAATGATGCAAAGCCGTCAGGTTCAGACTGCACACCACACGTCACACACTACACAAGTTCACGTTTGCAAATGTAAAACTACAGCCCTTCCCAAAACCACGTTGGGCACTCATGTTGACAGACAGCCAATTAATACATGCAACCATGGATATGTAATAGCGTGGGCCGTGGGGTACCCTTACCCGGCTGTAAAATCACGATAAAGACGATGAATGAATGTGACATCCAAATATACAGAACAAGTGTTTTTGCAACATTCATGGCAATTCAACAAACAAGAATTGACTCGACTTGATTTACCACCATCACCGACGCATAGGGCCACACAATAACGCCACGAATGTCTGTCTTGTGCAGATGCTTCAACCTCTTCCAAGGTTGATCCCATTCTTTGGAGGTCCTTCTTTACCACATTTCTCCAGTTCATCCTTGGCCTGCCAGGTCTTCTGAATCCCGCAACTTCCCAGTGCAGCGCTTGCTTCGGAATGCATACTTCATTCTCGTGACATGACCAAGCCATCACATCCTTCTTTTTTCTGCCGAAGAGAGAAGATTTGATCTATACAGGATCGTCCTGGCCTGAAACCCGCTTGTTGCTGGCGTAATAGCTGGTCAATTGTATATTGTAAATGGTTCAGCAATACTCTTGCAAATACTTTGCCTGGAACAGACAAGAGCATTATCCCTCGCCAATTATTACAGTCAGTAAGGTCGCCTTTCTTTGGCAGCGGGATGATGACACCTCTCCTCCAGTCTACTGGTACAGCTTCTTGCTGCCACACCAAGTTACATACTTTGTCAGGTGAGAGATTATAGAGTCAGCAGTTATCAGCAGAGTTGCTGAAAATTGCTGACTCTACCACAAGAATTACATTTGTTAAAATCTCGGCTTCAGGAACTGGCTTGTCAATCACATATGCTGGCATGATGTAAAATGTCAAGGCCAGGCACTGGCTAGGTGACTATTTGTGTTATTATACGCCTTATAAATCATCTCACTAACCAACAAATGTGTCAACAATGAGTATATGTGAAACTGTACCAGATACGTGTCCCACAGTCGGATGACACAGTGCAATGGCATTTCGCGCATCAGGAGATTGTTCATCCAGCGGAAAGCAAACTGTAGGTACTCCACGTGGTGATGCTCTAAGTGTGCATGCAGCGTACCTAACGTCGAATAAATAACACTTGTCAGTAACACAAACACAACAGTTCACACTCACAGTGAATCAGATGAAACGTTAGTCAGTTTCTCGGACTTTCTCAACTTAATTTGGTTGGGTGGGATTTAATGGCGCCTTCAGCACACTTAGGCAACTTAAAGCTTTTAAAGAAACTAAGGTTTATTAAAACAGGTTGATATTAGCGTGAAGGTTAAAATATATAACAATATGTCCAACCAGCAATGGCATACACTTGTTTTAAAATTAAATGCAACAACATGCTGGTGTATTTTTGATAGCATTCTCACAATGTATATTTCAGTACGGTCGTGCAGCTACATAAGATATCACGGAAAATTGCTAATCCTGCTTTGCAGAAAATCCATTTATCTTTACAACAGAAACTAAAACCAGTTCAAACAAGCGGACAACATACAAAGACATCAACAAACTAGAGGTGACGAAAGAACGACAAACTCACTGTCAATGCGACTGATGAGTTCTTTCAGAGAACCAATCCGATGCTGTATGCCTGGCTGTGCAAATGTGTAGTTGTCCTGAATGCCATCCAGCAGCTTCGAGAAACACCAGAAGCAGTCGGCTTCCAGCTGCTGACGACTGGACTCGGCTATATCTGCCATGCTGCACTGCGGAATGTCGCTTCCTACAGACATGGGTCACACACACAGTTTCTCATCAAATTAAACGAGATAACATCCTATATTTTCACACTTCAATGCAGTAAAGAAGTCACAGAAAATTACCAGAAAATTAGCAATTATACCTACAATTTTAATGTAAAAATTTTCTTAGGCGAGATGTCAGCACCTTTAGTAGCAACTTCTGTACTACATGTGCCTAAACTGTGCCAAAATAATTTAGAATACATATGTTGTATGCAGGAACTCATTGCATCGTGTATAAAACACTTTCAAAATACTCACATTGTTTGTCAACATTTTTATTAAAAATATTTTTCATCTATAAAATATCAAGACCGACATTAAAAGCTAAACAAAGAGACAACAGGAACAGCGACTAAGCAACTAAATGACACACACACTACAGAAAACACAAAACAAAACATCACACTAAACAATGGAAGAAAATTATGTTAACAGTGTTTAACTCCACACACACATAACTAGTGCACATTTTTTTAAAAAAAAACTTTGCCTGCGTGGTGCGTGATCCACAAATCATATCACAGATGCAAAATAACATATTTCTGTACATATGCTGCAGCAATTCAATAATTTTACAGAATGTTAATAAATTTTCTTCTGTCACATTTTAACAACAGAGATATTTAAATATTAACCGAACCCATATGACTCCATCACCGACCGGGTTCTATATACTCTGTGATGAATACGACAAAGAGAGGTGTGATAAGGTCATTGAGGCCTTGTACATATCCACTGGCAGGATGCCGAATCGCCCATATGTACAAAACCCTTTCAAAAAGCTGCACACAAAAAATGTCGGAAAGAACAATCATACATTATGTTCATTATGTTATATTACATTAAAGCCATAACAGGCCACAGTTCGTTAAGCTTCACTTTACATAACACTGCCAAATGTTAATTGGTCACAAAGAAGCAAGATGTCAAAACTTGATGACGGCTGATGACTTGTTTGAGGCTTTAGCAGTTCAGATAAGTCTTTGATCTTAGACCTTGGTATTAGCAGAAGATATAGTGACCCACTATACTTTTCATCTTACCTGCTTCAAAATTTGACGTGGCAGCCACCTGGCAGGCGGACCAACTGGCCCAACTGGCAAATGTCAAGCTGCCAGGAGGCCCAGTCTGCCCATGGTTGGCTGTATAGATCACGTGCTGACAATGACACAAATATGCTAACTAGAGAGCACAGAAGTATCAACAAATGGGGCCACAGCAGATCATAGCAGATGTTATGCACACGAGGCTAATGTGTTATGATGCAATTTCTAAATTTGTTTTCTGCTCAACTAGATTAAAAAACACATGACACAAGTAACTGTTTCCTCACGAAAAAGCATAACACTAATAACAAACCTCTTGCACGAGTTGTTGCTGAAACAGAGGAATTAACGGACTAGTTCTTGGCACGTCAATCTGTATCTGTTCAGTAATAATGACAAACTAACATTCATACACACATACACACACGCACAATCGCTTTCCCAACTTATTTTCTACCTACAACAAGTAAAGCATAAATCTCCTGTCAAACCAGCTATTTTTTTCTGTTAAGTAACAACATTTGTATAGCACACTACAAACAAAAAGTCACTAGGTGCTGGAGTCTCGGTCAACCAAACAAATACATCTTTATTGCCCGGCGGAACTGTTGAAGGGTAAGGTCAGACTGTCATATGTTGGACGGAAGACTGTTCCACAGCCCGATCGCCGAGATGTGTGCAGGTACGTGGAATAACAAACACAGCAATGCATACGTTGTGAAAATTTACAAGCACAAAACAGTCAAGAGTTTAAGTACACCATGCTAACCATAGCTCATACATGTCATTACATAACCACATTATAACCAGTTGCTATGATCCTTTTAAATGTGTCCGTAATGCTGTAACTATTTGTTCATTCACAATGTGAAACATCTGGCCAATGATATCAGTGTTTTTCTCCTTTTACAACCAACAGTGCAGATGTTCATTTTCAGGCCTCCTTACACCAGAAAAACCCAGAGTAAGTTTCTGTTACTCAATTACGACTTCCGAAATGACCTATATACTGTGTCGGTGGCACATTAAACTCTACTCGCTCACTCGGTTACTCAATTACATAGGATGTTCTGAACAAAACGGCCAAAAAACCAAACAACAGCACTATATGTAAACAAGCAAGTTACCTGTCTGAAAGTTTCCTGATGGAGTTCCTGTAGCCTTGTATCATAATAATGTTCTACCAAGTTGCAGTATTCTTGGCGTTTCCGATCCATTACTGGTCGACGTCGCTCTAAAGCTGTCGGTACATAGCCCTGCCATGAAAATAGCATACAAGTTACTTCTACTCACAAAACCATACAAAGACAGTTGTAATCAAATCAAATCAAAATCGTGAAAAACTAATTTCTATAGTACCAACAAGTCACAAGTGAATCGGAGGTGCAAATCAGTCGCTCTCAGCAAAAAATAAGAGCATTGGAAAAACATAATAAAATTATAATCAGCCATGAACACAATGTATTACTAATATAATGATGACAATAACTACATAATTTAATTAAACACTACAACTGAAGCAAAATAAAACCTCATTTACCATAACACTCAGCAAGTAGTTCCTTGTAATGGCACAGTACAACAATGAAAAACATCACGAATTATCTCAACAGATCATTGGTCACGAATTCATCGAAAGCTTACTGTGTTGCGACACTATCAACACCATCATATTCTTTTGAATATGTTCATCAACCTGCTGTGTGTTAGCTCTCAGCGAAAATCTTTTTATAAAATTCTGCTTAAACACGCAGCACAACTGCTGAACATACAGAACAGCAGGAGGCTGCAATAATGGCTAATCAGAACGCATTGAAATCATAAAAATAATATTATCGTATAAACATTAAGTGTTTCCTGTATGCACATACAGATAAGAGCCTCCAGGCTTCTGGTCGACACTGATGCGGTATTCCAGACCAACTAAGGCTTCTCAACTCGTCTACAACACAGATATTTCACGTTCACACTCAGAAACTTGCAGGCAAATATAACTGTTCGCTGTAGATTCCTATATTCACCAAATGTCAATTATTAGCTCTGACAAGTGGCCTTATCTATCGCACGTTGCTGATCAACTTATGGGATAACTTCTTTACTGTAACCCTGATGATGTCCCCAACTAATCATCACCAGCACACTTGAACAGTACTTTAAAATGACAGCCACTCAATATTAATCGCTTTTTAGTCGACAATCATGAAGTCATCATTAATACAAATTATTTACACATCTGTCAGCACCAATACCAATAATTGTTTTGACAATTTAGACTCGCACTTAAAAAATAATATTTATCCATTTATGCTGGTAACACTATGACGTGGCAGGTGGAATGTTTATAAATCTTAATCAAGATAAAAACTGTACTTCTGGAGACCAAATTTGTATGACTGCAAGGTGTTGGCAAACAGTGGAGAATACGTGCTTGAGTGTATGTCTTCCATCACAAAATATTCTTTAAACATCCCCTTAAACATCTCGTAACAGCAGCACAAATGCACTGTAATGACAAACTGGTGAAACAATCACCAAAATTAAGATTCGGACTGGCGAACAACGACTTGAATTTGTCGACTTTGGTGACGTCTCGTTGATCGGTCGGCAGAAGCCATGAGCTCAACAGCGAAGACGATCGAGCTGTCGAAGGTGGAATCCGTGTGTACTTCTTCTGCGCTGCACCACGACCACCTGCACGTACAGAGTTTGGTACGTGCGGGCTCGGAAATGGAGATGATGCTACACATACAAAAAAAATTAACAAAAATGCGGTCTAACACCAGACCATAATCAATGCAAAAGGTAACGAGATACTCTGCTTGACTGTGTCCACGTGCATATTAAATCCATATATAACCACGTACATTTTCAAAACATAGAGATATGCAAACTACTGGAACCAAATAGCTAGACGTTGAATGCTCTTAATCCAAAAGAGGGTTCTGAACTCCCATGCCATTATACATAACATATTAGCAGTGCCAAATAACTTTCGACATACAAAAAAATTGAAATTTGACGTTGAAAGAAATTTATTAATCCTGACAAAATGTGCATAACCTGCAAACGACCTGGACCTTGCAAGTAAAAAAATTGCATCGCGGAAGGCAAAAAATATCAATTTCTTTTACATCCAACACTTTCTTTCACATTTTCTTGCAGTATCAGCTATACTACATTATAGCAAAAATTATAACAATACATACAGCCAGTGCCAAAAGTGAACTGCTAGAACTAACCAGAAATGCTAACAGCGGGAGATAAACCATCTGATGCAGATGTGTTTTCATTTG
>Ga0056115_1001166_pt1 | contig 12175 bp, 12 predicted proteins | sample WorMetOlspDAHAB1_FD_77007 | JGI IMG/M metagenome (GOLD analysis project Ga0056115, IMG submission 77007) | Marine gutless worms symbiont microbial communities from Max Planck institute for Marine Microbiology, Germany - Olavius sp. DAHAB.1 ... | reverse complement strand
TTCCGATTCTACAACAGTCGAAGATACCATCAGGGTCTGGACTACCGGACACCTGATGAGGTGTATGAGTCATTCAGAGTGGAGAGAGAACGGACAACAATCTGACGGCGGTAGCTTCCACCTCAGAATTTCAGGATCGCTGTTTGACAATTGGACTCAACATACCTCGGTGTGCCTGTTCTTCCGATTGCCTTCCTCCAACTCTTCATCAAGGTAGGCATCCAGTTCCTCTTTCAGGGAGGCCTGGACAATCTCCTTGATCAGGGGAGTAAGAACCTCATCATAAGCTTGTCTGCGAAAAGCCTTGAAGTCGATGGGATTTCCATTATTTGTTGTTTTTGCCGAGTTGTCCTCCTTGATAATAATACCTTATCGAGGTGTGACACAGTTGGTTGAACAGATCCGTCAATTCAGTTCTCACTTGGCACAGACCACCAGATTCCCGATAATAATGTCATATTTATGGGACACAAATCGCACAAACAGGGTTTCCCATGTCGTTTCATTATCCTGTTGTTTACCATTCTTTCTGTGATTTCTGAAGTGATTGCCAATGATTTAGTGGTTCTACCCGAGGATGTATACATTGAGTTAACCGAAGATTCCACAGGATTCGATTTGTATATCAAAGCCAAAGAACGATTGGGTTCGGTACTGATAACAGAATCTTCGGCCGATCCGGAAAAAAGGGCGGACTCATTTGCCTTCAGAGCGCTAGATTACAACCGCGTCAACGGGGATGAGCGAAGGATACTGAACGGAGAATTTCTCAACCCGGAAAAGGGGCTTTATTTTCTGGTCGATTCAACTCCAGAAGTCAATGAATTACTGGGACTTGCGTTCAGAATACATGTACCGTATCAACTAACCTATGGTTATCCATGGAGCAGACAGGGGGAGATAAAGGTTGTTAGAGGAACCTGGTTGAATATTCGAACCTTTGAAAGGCCATTTGCTGATTATGATGGCCCATGGATGGACAATCCCTTCGTCTTGTCAATGAAGGAAATCCCATTGCCGGCCGTCGTGGAAATTCAACCTGCAAGTGAAAATGAAGTCGGGACTATCAAAGAGGCGGTGGAGCTGATTGCTGAACTAATAGGTTCCAGCGGGGGGGAAGTGGACGTTGTAATTGTAATAGATTCCACGGACAGCATGCAGGATGACCTTGAATATGTTAAAAGCGCCCTTGTTCCCCTGCTGCGGGACAAGATTGAGGGATTCAAATCGTTTCGTATCGGATTAGTTCAATACCGCGATTACAAGGAGGCGTTTTTGACGCGGACATCGCCCTTTGTGCGGAGTTTGAACGAATTTCAGAGGGAGTTGAACCAGATTTCTGCATCCGGTGGAAGGGATGTCCCGGAGGCCATGGATGAAGGCATTTATGCCGGATTAACCGAATTCAATTGGTCTGCTCCGGAAAGAATACTCATTCAATTGGGTGATGCCCCGGGGCACGATGAGCCTCGCGGTACGATAACTCCAGATCTAGTGACAAATGAGGCCTCGAAACTCGGAGTGACGATCTTTTCAATTCGTCTTCCAAATAATCAGGTGAACCCATAGCACTACCAGAGAAAAAAGGCCTTCTGTTTGAACCAAAAGGCGAGCTAAATTCGAAATTCTCCATGGGATGAATCAACAAATCGGCTTTCTCCGGATGTGGAAGGGGGTGAGGTTTGTCTGTGTATCGGGCAGATCATGAGGCCTAAGAAAAACGGAAATCATAATCCTGACCATTCCCCGGGCGGCTTGATTTAGCGCTGTGTTTCTTAAAACAGGGATTTTGTTTCTCAGACGATTTGTTCCGATGCTAATTACCTGTTCAGCATTCTTCTGCTTACGATGCCAGGGCAGCACTCAACCCACTTCTGATTAGTAGCTCAAGAGGATATTTCCTTTTTCAATTCCTACAACTTTGCCAAACGATTCAAATCTCCTGGAGGCGCCCTATGAATAAATCATTGAATGTGGGGAATCGCTATTATTTCTTGCGCATCTGTAGAAGACTGGTTTCAATCCACGCACCCGCGAGGGGTGCGACTCCTTAATTGTATTTCATTTCTGTACAATAGGATAGTACCCAAAATTCACGAACTCTTTAAATAGAATAACCCTTCCCTATTCTGTCAAAGAGCTAATTCTTATAATTATCTATTATAACAGAACTTATAGGATTTGCGAACGGTCTGCAATTTCCTGTTTCCGTTATATTCGCATAGGGAATTTCTTGTTGAGTTCACTTTGGGGAAAACATTGCAAATCATACAATCAAGGTTCCTTCTGGATTATAGGAGGGTTTTGCGCCTACATGCTCTATCTTCCGTTTCCAATTACTTCCTAGGTAGTAGTACCGTAGACTGTCTTTTTCAAAATCAATTGTGCTTTCCAGTTTCTTCTTCATTTTGAGCCAAAGCCCAGGTTCTACCAGACATTCAAAAAGAGAATACTGTACTCGCTGACCATAATCTTCACAGATTTTTGCTATATGGCGTAGCCGCCTGGGTCCTTGCGAATCTTCGGTTGAAACATCGTAACTCACCAATACCAGCATGGTTATCTCCAGAGGAAAGGAGGGTATTCATCGAGATCTCCTCGGATAAATCGGCAGAGCAACAGAGCTTGATATTAGAAAAGTAATCCCAACGGCATTTTTTCCTTCAAAAAGGGATGTGTAATAACTTCCTTTTTTCTTTTCTGATACGCTTCAATCACTGTTTTGCGGGATTTTCCTTCATATAGACTGCACCACTGACATGCTTTTTGAAATCTTTGGAGTTAATCTGCTGCCGATTTATCAGGGAAAGTACCAAGCGGTCGGCGAAGAAGGGGCGAAACTCTTCCATTAGGTCCAGAGAGAGGCTATTTCGTCCGGATCTGTCCCTGTGCAGAAAACCTACTGCTGGATCAAGTCCAACAGATTCACGGGCTGAAATCATATCGTGATACAGCAGGGTGTAAACAAAGGAGAGCAATGCGTTAACTCTGTCCATTGGAGGGCGCCGGCTCCGTCCTGAAAAAGTAAAATCTTTGGATTGTTGGATAATCAAGCCACCGAAGAGAGTGAAGTATGCAGCTGCGCTATCTCCTTCAATTCCTCGCACGGTCTCCAATTCAGGAGTTTTTCTCAGATAGTTAAGAGAGGATTTGAGTCGGGATATGGTTTTTGCTATTTCCCCCTTCTCACCTTTTTCAGGATGATCTCTCAAGAAACGTTTGAGCACTGAATTTGTATTGAAAATTTTCCCGGTTACCATGTTTCTTGCAATTTGCGCCGAGGTTTGGGGTGAATCGGCATAGCGGTACTGCTGTCTTCGCAGAAGAACATTTCCCGATACTTTTCCGCTAAAGCGACCAAGAAACTTGCCATTTTCACTCAGATAGCTGATGGTAATTCCTTTTTCCCCACAGGCTCCGATTAGAAATGGGCTAAGCCTTATGTTTCCGAAACAGATGATTCCATCTAGATTATGCAAAGGAAACCGTTTCTTCTCATCACCTATGTGAATGGCGATGGTCTCCCGTTCCTGAGCCAGATAAGTCTCTTGTGTGGTAATATAGAGCGTATTGAATAGGCGCCTCATAGAGTAACCCCCTCCTGACTTAGAATTCTGTTCATCCAGTTTCGGACTACCTTTGGTTTAGCAGAGAAGTCAGGTTGACATTCCTCCTTCAAAGAACAGGAACGACAATGGGGTTTTTTGACGGGAGGGGGTAGATTCTCTTCCCGAAGCATCTGGTGGATACTATGGACAATCTGGGCTACCCTGTCTCTGAGATTTCGGCTAATTGCAATGGAAAAACGCCGCCTATCCTTGCCGTAGTAGAGATATCCTGTTTCGATATCTACGCCCATCATCTCTTCCAGACATAAAACCTGAGCGCAGAGTTGAATCTCGTCTACCGTGGTTTGTTTAAACTTTCCCGATTTGTACTCCACGGGGTATACTTCTCGGATATTTTTGCCCTCATAACGAATTTCAACGATATCGGTTTTCCCCACGATACCCAGTTCAGATGAACGAATTGGCATGGAGAATTCCGTTCGGGATTCCCTCCTCTTTTCAATCGGATAACTGTCCACCCGGCTGTGAAAAAGATCGCCTTTAACAGTAAGATAATTCTCCGTCCACCCTTGGTCTTTATGGATTAGGGCACATTGCCGAGGGCAGAAGGCGTAGTGCTGTAGGGAGGAGAGCATGATGAACTTCTCTTCAGGATAGGACATAAATGTGCTAGAGCATTTCGATTACATCGACTCCTTGGGGAGCGGATTCGATATCAACGGTTATCCTATAATCTGAAACCGAACGGGGGGGATTCTCCCTATCTATACATTTTGTTTTTACTAGAGCGAAGAGATTCTGAGAGGGCGCATTTCCCAACTCGGAGTCGTGTTTGAATGCTACTAGTTTCTGAATGGCCATTTCTCCCCGCGATGCGGAATGATCGTGCTCGAACATATTTATCAGGGCCTGCCAGAACAGCTGGAGATCTTCTTCGGAAAATCCTGTCTGCTTCGCTAATGGGGCGGAGATAAAACCGTGAGCCCGATAAAGCCCATAGGGAATATATGCCTTTCTACCCATGGTTCTATTATCCCCTTCCTGTGATTTAGCTTCCTTAGCGGTTTCCACAGCCATTCGTGTTATAGTGGCTTCCAGAGGGACAATCGGATCAATGCTCCGGGAGAAAGCAAACTGAACAGGTCCTCGAACCTGCCCGCAGTTGTTTTCCTTGGTGCTCATTACTGCGCCGAATGCTCGGACGTCAAAGAAGTTTTTGCACATCCAACTTCTTGCCTTACTTACCTTTTCCGATTTGTCTTCACTTCCTCCACCGAGTTGTAGGCAGGCTGTCGCCGTTCAGTCAATATGGCTTTCTCCTTGATATAAATGCTGTTGGGTGGACTATCTTCATACACAAGTTCAACATAATTTCTTATTTTCCGCTTAAGACAGACATCGGTGGTAATCCCATGACCGGTTTCCGGATCGATACGAGGCATATTCCCTCCGTCGGGATTGCCGTTTTTGACATCGAACAATAATACGAATTCATAGCGGTTTCTAATCGGTTCACTCATGATTTTCTCCTTCGGTGGTAGTCACTCTTTTCCTGTAGATTTCATTTTTTTGCTGATAGTAGGCGATGGCGAAAAGTCCCTGGTCCTGCAAGTCCATTTGAAGGGGGAAGCCTTCGATATGCTCCACTATTTCCCCAATTCTCTTATCGGAAATTAGTCCGTACTCAGCCTTCTCGATGTGGTGCTGAGAGAGCTGAAGCAGCCTGGGGAAGACACTGCCTGGGGTTGATGCTGCGGCGCTGAAGTATCTGTCTTTAATAGTTGTGTTGATTTCCCCTAGAGCATCCCGCTGAGCCTTTCCCAAGACAGCGAAGAGTCGGCCTAGTAGATAGGCTGTTTCCCGCCTTTCTGTGTTTAGTGACATAGGAATCTCCTTATTATAATTTCGCTTCAATACCGCCTTCAATATGGAAGCCCTTAGATAACTGACACGGCGATCTGCCCTGATTCGCCCTATAACTCCCTGGTAGAGAGACATAGGATATGGAGAACCAGTTAAGATAGCACGCATCAAAGCTCCTCCTAGAACTGGAGAGATATCCTTGGTTTCCCGGGCAGTTTCTTTCAGCAGATGCCAAATCCCCGGGGTTTCAATGTCCTTTTCTGAAACTCTCTCCATCTCTAGGCTGTTAAAATGATCGCCAAGTCGCCGCATCAGTTCCGCAACCGAGCAGACATACCAGAAGCGAAGGGCCAATCGCGCCTGATTCAAAGCCAATCCCAGAATATAGAATTTAATCCCTTCTTCCTTCCTAAGTTCATTGGGCAGAATTCCTTTCCGAACCGCATTCAAAAACTTGCGCACTGATACATTCTCTGTCTCATCCTCGCTCTTCGGATTTAGAACTATTCCTAGAAAAGATTCGGTAGTTGTTTTTTGCTCTGTCCAAAAAAGAGTTGTGGCATCTCCTATACGCAAACGTTGGGTTTTGCTGTCAAGTAGGTATTTTAGAGCCGAGGAGCTTCTAAATTCCGCTTTCACCGAGATGGGCGCGTTTTCCCCCCTGTGTTTTCCATAGGATTCATAAGCCTCTTTATTGAAGGATACTAGAGAGGCGCCGGTGCCGAAGGGAAACTGAGAGTATTGAGTTTGAAGGTCGTGAATCTGTCCATCAACGAGGTTGATTCCCCGGGGATACTCCCTGCGGTCGATAAAGTTTTTCCACAGTTTTCGTACCTCTGGGCGTTCATGGATAAAACCTCCATCTCCCTCCAGCTTCAAAGCCACCCATTTCCCATGTGGTCCGCAAATTTCCTGCCAGTAAGGAAGTTCTTCTGATTTCCTTGGAACCCATTTCTTCAGGAAGGATCTGGCAGCCAGAACCCCTTCATCCTGCGAGTTGCCGCATACTTCATCAATCAGCTTTCTAAAAGAGTTCCGATGCTTATTCTTCTCTGAGGTACCGGACATACCGAAAATATAGTCCGCCTTATCAACCATGAAGTTGGAAACCTCATCAGCATTACTGGAACGGACATTTACCTCATTGGAATAGGGAACGGTAGAGAGGCGATATTCGTAACTCTGGGCATTTTTTTCGTTCTTAGATCCTCGGGTTTCCCCTTAAGATTTCCCTCCCTGTCTATTGTGATGACAAAGCCAACGCCTTCGTTGCTGAAGCACAGGGGGGGCAGGGGGGGGAACTCTCGTTCTTTGGTTGTTCGTTGGATAAGCGTTCGTAAAGGGCTATAAGGGATTGAAAAATCACGATACCACCTTCTGATGGCAGTCGATTATTCCGTTTCGCATCAGGGCCCGAAAAAAGCGAGGTGTCATATTGTCGGCGAAGTCTATATCATGAAGCATGTAACCTAGATTCTGTTCATCCTGATTGACAGATGACGGAATGGTTTCACACCACTCAAAACTAACTGGAAACTCGCGGCAGCCAAAGTAGGGGCGGTGGAAGCACTGCCCTTTTTTAGCCCACCGCTTAAAAGTTTCGATATGCTTAGCCTCGTTTTGACCGGATCCATCAGTTCAAAGTGGGCCTCGATAACATACTCAACGTCCCGAAGAACCAGGGAGGCACGCTGTTGGCGGTCGTCTTCGATAAAGCGACAAACCAGCATCTTTCCTTCTATACCCTTCTTCTTTGCAGAGGCTCGACTTGCCAATTCATTTCGGCGGATGTTTTCAAACAATATAGGTCTAAGCACATGGATGCGATCGATGATCCAGCGGATGGCGGGTTTCCAATAGATGGCTTCCAGAATACCTCGGGCTGCCGAGGGTGTTATCACATCATAGGAAACCCGTTCCGCCTTCATCTCGGGGCGGGTGAATAAGGCATAGTCTCCCCAAACCTTCAGTTTAATTCCATAACTCATCGGCACCTCCTATAAGATAAAAGCTTCTCCCTGAGGAGAGCGGCATTGTAGGTCGGTTTGCTCCGAATAGAGCTCACTGCTTTTCAGAACGTAGGTTCCTTCTATTGGCATCTCCAGCCATTCCCGGATTTCTTCAAGCTGATAGGGATAAATCTGCAATGTAAACTGCTGAAGGCTGCGAAGAATTCCTCTTTCTTTCTGCTTTGAGTTTTCTAGGGATTTCAACAGTCTTAGGGATTCTTCGTTAAGGGCGATATAACAGGCACAGTTGCCGATTCAATCATCTGAAAATTGGCGATTTCCTTGAATTGAATTTCTCCTGTTTGTGACTGACGGCCCTTTGTCAGTATGCCATCACAGTCCATCAGCTGCTCATTCTTCCAGAAATAGTCGTCGAAGTACTCCTCAACACATTCGGGGCTTGTAAGATTACCGGGAAAACGTTCAAATAGTTTTTCGGCTGACTGAGCGGCCTTACGAAAATAAGAAGTTCCTCCATTTTTGGGGAACTTGAAAATGGAGACGGGTTGAGCTCTTTCACTTTTCCCATTTCGATTGCATCGTCTGGCCGCCTGAGCAATGCTGTCGATTCCCGATATCGCCCGATAGACACAGGGGAAGTCCACATCCACTCCAGCCTCAATAAGCTGAGTACTTACCACGCGGCATGGATAGCCCTTTTTCAGTTTTTTCGAATCTCGTTTAGAATCTCTGTCCGGTGAGCCGGATGCATCAGGGCGCTAAGGTGAAAACTGCCCTCTAATTTCTGCAGGGCCTCATATATCTTCAGAGCCTCTTTCCGGGTGTTAACAATGCAGAGTAACTGTGGGTAATCAGACAGTTTGGCTGCTCATCTTCGATATCTAATTCTCCGATGAATTTTTCCTCCGTTCTTTTTAAATTGCCAAAAAGAGTGGGAACATCCCGTATAATCTCTCTAACATTCTTCAGCCCCGATTTGAAATTGTCAGAATACTTTAAAGCCGGCTGTGTGGCTGTGCAAAGCAGGGAACTTACGCCGTAGCTGGCGGAGAGTTCTCTAATCACTTCCAGGCAGGGTTTGAGCTTCTCTACCGGGATGGCCTGTACCTCGTCGAAGATTATGATACTTTGAGCAACATTGTGAAGTTTGCGGCAGCGGGCGGGGCGAGATGCATGAAATGAATCGAATAACTGAACATTTGTAGTTACCACTATGGGAGCATCCCAATTCTCTGCGGCCAAACGAGTTTTGCAGTCCGCCTTTTCATTGACGTAGCTGCAGTGGTGCTCCAGGACAGCGTTCTCTCCCAGCATTTTTCTGAAGACTCCGGCGTTTTGCTCAATGATGCTTGTAAAAGGAATAACGTAGATTATCCGCTCTTTACCGTGTTTTTTTGCGTGCTCCATGGCAAAGGCCAGGGAGGCAAGGGTATTCCCGCCACCTGTGGGCACTGTCAAGGAGAAGAGTCCGGGTTCTTGTTGGGCAGCTTCCTTGCAGTCATCCAGAACAAGTTTGCGCTGCCTGTTGATCGGCAGATTGGCATCAGCTTCATTTATCAGTTGATTAAACGAATTCCAAAACCTATCGTATAGAACTTCGAGAGAAGGCCAAGTTCCCCGTTTACTGGCCCTATCGGCATCCCCATACTGCTCCGTATCTAGGTAGTCTGCGTCAACCAGACACGAGAATAGCATCCGGGTAAAGAACTGTATCTGATAACCAAATCTTTCTTGGTCAGACTTGCTATCATAAATGCCGCTGGGAAGGCCTTTTGGGGAAACCAATTCTGGAAGAGGAATCTCGATGCTAGGGCATTTGTTTTCCAGGCGTGCCTTAAGGCCGCTTCCAGCCGAATCGCCTATCCAGGAAGGGAGCCCTCCATGATGGCCGGCAACCGCATAACTTAGAAGCTTGCCGGCTTCTTTGGAAGACTGATAGAGATAGCATGCTCCTACATCGGCATGCTTCGGATGCTTGTCAAAATCCGGGGAGAACTCATACTCAATGCCATTTACCCTTTTCAAATAGGCTTGCCAAGCGCGAGTTCCCTTTCCCAAATCGTGAGTACGGCCCGCAAGTTCGGCCCATTGGTGAGCTCCGAAGGGTTTTGCGAATTCTGAGGCTCGGCCTGCAACATTCTTAAGATGCTCTTCAAGCAAATGCCAATCCTCAAGAGGTGAATCTTCCTTGCTATGAGCATAAGTGTTCACATATATATTATAATCTATATTCCTGCAATCCTGACTAGGGTAATTGCTTTTGTTCTTGTCGACTTTTCGGACTGGGCTTGTTTTATCTGATTGTCGTTTTAATCGGCTCTGTTCCAACACTACTTTTAGGCGAAATGCCGACATAGGCTCGGCGCTATCTCGACAACCAGGGGGAAAAATATCATCATACAGCGACGGAGACTGGCAAATGGAAAAATCCGCACTGCTTAGCGTATATAACAAAACTGGGATAGAGGACATCGCGCGCTTTCTGATAAAAACTGGGTATTCAATAATCTCGACCGGAGGAACCTTTGCTGCGCTTATAGAGGCGGGTGTGAAAGTGAGTGAGGTTTCCAGGTACACGGGAGCGGATGAAATCCTGGATGGACGGATAAAGACTTTGCATCCCAAAATCCACAGCGGCCTTCTTGCCCGAAGAAAAAACAAATACGACATGGAGTTCTTGGAACAAAACCATATAAATTCGATTGATGTTGTTGTCGTAAATCTCTATCCCTTTGCCGAGAAGATGGAAGAGGGTTTACCGCTTATAAACCTCGTAGATTTCATAGATATCGGTGGCCCAGCTATTATTCGAGCCGCTGCCAAAAATTACGAAGATGTCGTTGTAATATCGGATCCAGGCGAATATCCCTTGATAATGGACGAATGGCGGAAAAATGGCGAACTTTGCATTTCAACTCGGAGGCGACTGGCTGGAAGGGCCTTCGCCCTCTGCAGCGTCTATGATGATGCAATCTCGACACGGTTTTTGAAAAACATGGACAAGCGGTCCCCTGCCGCCCAGGAGAATGGCCTAGATTCTCGTGGAGGTATGTCTTCGATATTTGAGAATACCGCCCTGCCTAGGCCGAGAGGCAGCGATTTGCCTGACAGACTTGAACTTGCTTATAGAAAGGAGGGTGAACTTCGTTATGGCGAAAATCCCCATCAGAGGGCCGCGTGGTATCTGCCTACTGCACAATCCAACTTCGGGGCGCTCAGTGGGTTTATTCAGCATCAAGGAAAGGATTTGAGTTTCAACAATCTAAGAGACCTCGATGCTGCCTGGCGGGCTGTTTCTGAATTCGAACAGACTGCCTGCGTGGGCGTTAAGCATGCCGCGCCCTGCGCTGCCGCCCTGGGGATATCCACTCTCGATGCCTGGGAGAAGACATGGGCGTCCGATTCTCTGTCTCTATTTGGCGGAATAGTGGCCTTTAATGACTTGTTGGACGAAAAAACCGCATTTTCCCTGGTTGAAAATTTTTTGGAACTGATTACAGCGCCAAAGATAACCTTGGAAGCCTTAGAGGTCTTCAAGACAAAGAGGAATTTGAGAGTTCTTACTATTCGGCGACCGCCTGCCGATAAATGGGAGTTTGTTTCCATCGATGGAGGTATTTGTTTTCAAGAAGTTGATTGTGATTTTACGCCCGTTGATGAATGGACGTATCCAACTAGGGTGAAGCCAACGAGCAATCAGCTCGAGGATTTGAACTTTGCGCTGCGAGTGGCCAAGCACGTGAAATCGAATGGAATTGTAGTTGCGGCGGCAAAAAAGACGCTCGGCATTGGGACGGGTCAGCCCAATCGGGCTGGGGCGGTAGAACTCGCATTAAAGGGAAGAGAGCTCCAGGGCGCTGTTATTGCATCGGATGCTTTTTTCCCCTTTAGCGATTCCATCCGTATAGCGGGGCTTGCAGGAATAGGAGCCATAGCTCAGCCGGGCGGTTCCATTCGTGATAGAGAGGTTATTACCCTTTGCGATGAACTCGGTATTGCGATGGCCATAACCGGGCGTCGGCATTTCAGGCACTAGATGTTTGATTAACGTGGGGATACGCAAGGCTGTAACTTTGCAAGTAAAATGAGAAAAATGTGCATTTAAAATGAGAATTTCCGCAATTTCAGTCTTTATGTTGGGGCTGTTGGCCAAGTGATATTGCCGGGGAACGACGCTTGTTGCGGCACATTTCGCAGCTCATGGCGGTAGTTTTTCCAGGCTGTTTTGTCGGTTAGGGGGTAATCCTCAAGCATTACGCAGTCGCTCTCCAGGAGCAGTTTATTCCTTTCAGTCCGGATGCGCCAGGCCAATACATCCCGGGGCACCACCCAAGCATCGTCCTTCCACAGCGCCTCCGGATCCGACTTAGGCGGCATATAGTTAGGCTGAACAATACGGACACCATTAAGTGTTGCACGTTTTAGATCGATCATCCCTTGTGGTTCTTCGGCGATTTCGTATATTCCGTTGACCTCACCCCTCGGGGCTTCCCCAAAAGGATTCACGTTTCCAAGAACTTTTGCATATTCTCCAGATGTCTTATAGTGATACATTACTTCCTCCCCACTCCATAGATTCCTTTTAAGACGTCGTTACCTGTTTCCCAGACATAGACGGTGTTATTCGTACGAAACTTCACACCGAGAGCCGATCCAAAGTCACTGACAGCCCAGCTTTGGTTTGCTGATAGTACGATTAGCGATGTCGGAAAAATCCCAGTGAGGTAGTGAGGTTCACTTTGACCTTCATTCATTCGCGCCACGATGAATATC
>Ga0056115_1001165_pt1 | contig 12177 bp, 9 predicted proteins | sample WorMetOlspDAHAB1_FD_77007 | JGI IMG/M metagenome (GOLD analysis project Ga0056115, IMG submission 77007) | Marine gutless worms symbiont microbial communities from Max Planck institute for Marine Microbiology, Germany - Olavius sp. DAHAB.1 ... | reverse complement strand
GTAGCGACACAGATGAGGTGTGGTGGGATTTTTAGTAATAGTGTTATTACAAATGTTTTTCTGATTATGACAGTGAAATTAGTTTGAAAATCCGTCAATATTTGACGAAGTTAAGGCGTACAATACAAAGTGTGCCTGTATTTTGAGGCCACCCTGTAAGTTATTGTCAGACGTATTCAATGTCGAAAAGGTCCCAAATGTAAGAAAATTTATCTTGGTTCCGTCTATTAACGTGGCGAATTGTACGATAAAGTCGGAAATAAATCGTTAAAATGTCGTTGTACAAATACGCTATTCGATCGCAGATTACAACTATAATTGCAAGCTGCGTGCGTTCACCATTTCTCGGCACTGCGCGTGACTGATCTTGTAATCGAACGGAGTGTGCAACTGTGCAAACATAATCCATTAACATTAAAACCGTCCCTCTACAATTTAAGCTGTTTATTTTCCCCGCCCATCGCTACAAATGTCAGTCGCTCCCCTGCGCTGTATTTTTGGAGTATGGCAGCTGGAGTGCTTTCGGCTGCTATACGGCCATGCCGAGCTGGCTGGCCGGCAGACACACGACGTCCTAAAGTAGGCGGACACCCGGCGAATGAAAAACGGTTCCGAGCAATCAGAGTAAGTGACACCATTGTTCTGCGGCAGACATTGCTGCCGTCGATGTCGTATTTTACAGCACGGCGCTGCAGCGTGACAGCGCCTGTTGCGCAGTTAGCACTGTTGACTGTCGAACAGAACTCCACAACATTACTCAGTCATTTACAATACAATAATTAAGACATTAAGCCATACATCGAGATCGAGTTTTTCACTCTTAAATGCAATGAAAACGAAGCATTGCAGACGTGTAACTTATCTCAGAACTTAAAGCTACAGTAATGTCTTAATGTAGCGTATAGCTTGAGGGCCACCGATTGGTCATATCGAACTGTATACTGTCAAGGTTAAAATGCCAGAATTTACACGTATTATATTTTCACCATCTGTGCACATAATTATTTCATTGATTGTTATAATTGTGCTGCAGGTACTTTCTACATTCTACCGGAAGCTTACGACGTCGACGCCGAACCGTACACAGTGGCCAGGTACCAGCTGGTGGATGATGTGGCGATGACGTCACTCGATGACGTCACGCCGGCTGCTGATGATAATTACGGGCTGCCATTTAGATTGGAGCCAGTGCGTCGTCATGGCTCATCGTTCGACCTACGCCTGATCGTCACTCAACAGCTCGACAGAGAGGTTCGCAAAGAGGCCTTTTTCCTAATTTATGCAAATTATATGTAACCATTGATATCTTGTTGACTTTCTTATATCTTAGGCAGTAGGCTGTAAGCTGCATTTCTACATCACATGACTTACTGCAATACACAACATATGCAAGAAAACAACCACACACTTCCAGTGCAATACAATAATCTGCTACCAGTACGTTGCGTTTTGAGTAGAATATTTAATAGAAGGTATCTATGGTTACATATAATTTGCATAAATTAAGAAAAATGTGTATGTATACTATGTTCGCCACTCTGCTACAGTTGTATATTATGAGCTATTTTGTTATTGTATTCATATCAGTTCAATTATTCGCCGTCAGCATTTTACTGCATAATATATAACAGTTAAGTAACTATATAATATTCTGTTGCGTGACAATCAAGGACGTCCGTCCTATGGGGGGAATGAAGCGCGATGCTTCATAGAATTTTACTCTGCTGGGCGATTCTTGGTATAAAAGTTCGAGGAAATACACGTGGCATTTCGAACTATTGACTATTTTGACGAAGACAGTGTTTTCAGCGAGTTTTATTTCTAATCTTGCTATTATTATTTTGGATATTTGACTCCGGCTTTTCTTAAAACTGTTATATGTTGCGCATCGGCAGGCGCAGCAAAGCGCCTAAAACTGTCCGCATAATTGAAATGAAACTGAAACAAAACTGAAACAAAACAGTTTGAAAACTGTTTCGAAATTGTTTCGAAACTGTTTTGTTTCAGTTTCATTTCAGTTGTGCGAACAGTTTAAGTATAGCCCGTGTGTTGTGTGTTCTTTCTTTCGTTGCCTTGTTAGTCGGTTGAGCGATACAGCTGCCATCTGCTGGCGTTCGATGGGGGCGATCCACCTCGGTCCGCCTCTCTGCGCGTCGTCATTGTCGTCGGCGACGTCAACGACAATTCTCCACGCTTCGACGCCGGCGACCTTTTCACCGTCTCCGTCCCTGAAGACTTTTCGCTCGGCGTCCCATTCCTGCAGGTAATTCTTCGCACCTGCAGCTCCATGCGCCACTCACGTTTCTCATCAAGCACGTCACCGCTGGAACAGAAACGGCTGCAGTGATTGTGACGGCCGTCGAAACTGTTGCCGATTTCGACGTTTTCCGTTTCACTGCATTTTCGTTGAACCGTGAATAACGACTGATAGAGCTAGAGCCTCGTTTTCCAGTTCAATTTCACCGCAATCACGAAGACGTGTGTGACTAAATAAAAATAAAAATGACTTAGACACGAATAAACCAACCTACTTTTACTAGTATTTCGTTGGTTCGAGCAGAGTGAACACACTGTTGTAAAAAAGAACTTCTGTGTAAAATGCAGCGGATGTCACAACACATAAAAATTAACCCAGTCTGGTCAGGTTTGAAGAAGACCGATAGAGAAAAAAAATAGTTGCATATGATAAAAGTTCACATCATGGCCGATCATCCATCATGGTAGCATACCAAGGCACAGAAGACATAAAAAGAAGAAAACGTAAACCGAATTTAAGTCAGTACTACGTAATAAGTAACTTAATAATGTAACATAACTGTGTTGATTTGTATGGCGAACGCAGGTGACGGCGACAGACGTGGATCGCGGTATGAACGGTCAGGTGCACTACGCCATTGTGCCACATGGCGGCCGCCGAAATGTCGGCACCGACAACCCGCTGACGGTGGACCCAATCACCGGGCAACTCAGTCTACAACGATCTCTCGACTATGAACGGCACCACACACACGTCGCTATTGTGGCCGCGCACGACTCCGGACCAGCCTCCGTCACCGCCTACGCACGAGTTGTTGTCCACGTGACCGACGTCAACGACAACGCCCCTCGCATCCAGGTACACGCAACCGGAAACACCGTGGATGACGTCATCGGCGGGGAGAGAGACTGCGACGCTGAAGTGGGCGAGAATCAGCCGACGGGTACCATAGTGGCGCAGGTGACGGTCGTCGACGTCGACTCTGGTGACAACAGACGGACTACGTGTCGTTTGGAAGCCGCCAACAACCGCTCGTCGACGACCGCCTTCGCTTTCCAGCGCGTCCACGCCGCTATGATGATGGTATCGACGGCAGCGATGCTGGATCGCGAGCGGGCGGACGTGTACCGGTTGACGGTGGTATGCGTCGACGGCGGACAACCAGCGCTCAAGACCCGGTTGCCACTGACCGTCTGCGTGTCCGACTCCAACGACAACTCGCCAGAATTCGAGGCGGCGCACTACGCCATCTCGATCGGCGAGGACACGGCTGTCGGCACTGTCGTGCTGCGAGTAACTGCCAGAGATAACGATCTGCGACAAAACGGCGAGGTTCACTATCAGATTCAGCGCAGCAATAACGAGGGCGACGTTGATAATCTGTTTGCGATTGACAGCCACGACGGAAGCATTACGACAGCAGGTGCGTTGGACTTCGAGAATCAGCCCCAGCTGCACTTCGTCATCGTTGCCACCGATCGCGGTCATCCGCCGCTTTCGACAGTCGTGCCCGTTAAAGTTTTGGTCTTGGACGTCAACGACGAAAGACCGCAATTCACGAAGCCGGAATACGAGTTCGCGACGTACGAAAACGAGCCGATCGGTACGGAAGTGGGCGTGGTGAGCGCGACGGACGCCGACTCTCCGCCGTACGATCGTTTCCGGTTGTACGTGTTGAACGTCGCTGAGTCGGCGGGGACTGACGACCTGTTTAGCGTGGATATGCGGACTGGACGTCTGGTGACGCTCGCTCCACTGGATCGTGAAGTGTGCGCCGTTCACCGACTAACGATCGTAGCCAGAGACGATCATCCTCCTCACTTCACGTCGACCTCAAACGTGACAGTTCGCGTGCTTGATCGCAATGACAACGCGCCGCTGGTTGCTGTCGCTGGCGCTCCGTCTGTCGTCAGTGTGTTGTCGTTCAACGTCTCAGCACAGGCGTCTCCAGGACACCTGCTCGGCATCATTCGGGCCGCCGACGCCGACTCGGGCACTAACGCTCAGTTGCGTTGGTCCGTTGCTGGCGGCGACGACCGGCACTTGTTGGTCTTAGACGAGCACACCGGTCGTCTATCTGTCGGACGCCAAACTGACATGTCTCTGATCGACATTGATCGCTTCAAATTGTCTGTGATCGTCAGTGACGCTGGACTGCCGCCAAAAGCAACCGTCGTCGAGGTTTTCTGTCAAAATTATTCCCTATTTATAGTAAAGTGTAAATGAGTTTCCGAATGTTCGTTGAATAGTAATTTATTTTTGCCCACTTTATCATAACCATCAAGTGGAATATCCTTTCGAGAGCATAGTCATGGTCATGGAACCATTTGACAGAAAGGCACCGAATTGAGACAGATGTTGAATGTGACTGAGATCGTCGCATCCGGTTCAGGCGTCCCGACCGCAATGCCATTCTGAACAGAGTCAGCTGGGAGATCAGACGCTGATGACTGAAAGAGGTGACTGTGTCAAGTGTGCAGCGCACGTGACTTCATCTTTGGACCCCGCGTGAAATGGGCAGTGTGCAACGAAAACTCTAAGTCGATTTGCCTGATTAATGATCACATTCTTAACATCGATAAAGCCAGTTGTAAATCAGAGCCGAAGGTATCGCGACGTCCAGCAGAATCTGCCTCACGAGAAACACATTCAAGAAAATTTGTTAAATACGAAACTAATGTGTTTTGCGCCGCTAGTGACGTCGCTTGCGTGGAGGTTGATTTGTATTTGATACGGTTGCTCAGCATGTTTCTGCTGCTTCGACAAGTTATCACATTTGTAATTCGGACGTTTAATTAATTTAATATAATTGTAGCCTAATTGTGACTCTGTCGGTTGGTGATTTGAGGTTCACATTCAAGTGCTGAACCGCACGTCGTCCGTTGAACTGCTGCGTTGGACCAGACAACTGCATCTGTCGACAAAAGCCACTGTCATCATCGTCTCGACGTTACTGATCGGTCTGCTCGTTCTGTTCGTGCTTCTTCTCGTGGCGTGCTGTATTCGACGGTCAAAGGTCATGCGAAGGTCACGCAGAGGTCGCCGGTCTACCGACGTCGTCTGTCCATCGCCCCGCCTACTAGCGACACCGGAAGCTGGAACTCTGCTCGTTCGTGGCCGGAAACCAGCGATGCTGCCGACCGACGGCACCAATAGCGAGTGGTCGACAGCGTACAACTATGCCAGAGCGACACCTGGGGACGATTTGTCGAAAACGCAGAGCCCGACTCCTCAGCTGGAACGAATGCCAACTGTGCCAATGTTTGGCGGCAAAGACGACAGCCTGTCGACTTACGTAACTTTTCAGGTTTGTGTTTTTTTGTGTTCGCTTCTGTACTTAACAGCGTGTTTCGTGTGCAACAGCTACTGTAGACCTGTCAAATAAAATTCTAGTGCTAACTGTTGATCAGTGTATTAACGTGAGAATAAAAGATGTGCGTTATATTAAAATAAACTTGTTTTTGTGTTAGTAGACACGATAGGAATATGATTGTGATTATAGGTTTTTTATTTCGATGTATTTTTATGTACAGTAATATTGAGTGTAAACACACATTACTAATACAGGATGACGCAGCGGGCTTGTATTCGATCGAAGCATATGAAGTCGGTTCTGAGACGAGTATCTGGCGTCGTGCTGACACGCATGACGAAGCCGAGGTATTTCTGGCGTTTTTTTTTGGTTTGACAGAAGTAGATGATAAAATAGCATAAAAAGTAGCAGATACTCCATAAAATAATTATTTTTTTTATTTCCACATTGCATTGTCGCATTGCACGACAGAATCAGTTGATCATGCATAATCAAAACATCATCAACATTAACTTACCAATGATTTTGTGAGGTATGCATATTTTTGCAAAAGAAAAACAGCAGCCTGTTTCTTTCGCTGGTAGTAATTTACTGTCTTTTGGGCGATCTGTACTACAGTCCCTAGGCAATTCACGTACCTTTAACCCCCGCGTAATAGCCAAATGAGTATTTAGTTTCGGGAAAAGTAAGTTAAATGACCTTTTGACGACAGCAGCCTCTCATAGTCCCAAAGTGTGGTCAGGGGTCGTTAGCGGCTTTATCGCTGAAAGTCAGCAAATGAATCCGACTGAACACTGGCTGAGCGTCAGCAGTGTGAAGATTGTCTCGCTTGTGGTGATAATAATGTATACAGCTCTAAAATTTATTTTCTTTTGTACTGCGTGTTACCATATTACATAGCTTTGTATTATCACCACTGACGCTGTGATGGGGAGATTAGTGACATGGTTGGTTGGCTGGTATAGTGAGGTAGCGATGGCGATTGCAGGTTACTCGGTTGCTGGAGCTTCTTCGCCACGACAACTGCGACGACTCAGTCATCTGTGACTGTTCGCTTCCGGTCGGCGACAGCGATACCTCCGAATCGCCGACTGCTGTTTCACGCGGCGCTGTCCAACATTCGCAGCCAAGCGTAGCGCTCTGTCCTACAGGACCGTCGAGCTCTGTCCGCGACTGCGTCGACCAGCCGTCCACGCCTGGTGGCCGAAGTCCACCGAGGTCGTTTGTCGACCGACAATACAACTCCGATCGATGTCGGACGTTCAAGCAACCGGATGTGCAGGTGCGACTTGCGTCGCCTCGGCGGTCCGATGGCGCTGTCACTGCCGTCGTTAGCACGCCAAACGTCGTCACCGAACAGCCTCATTATTCGGTCGTATAGCGTCGTCTCGACCGCTATGTTGCTTATTTCGAGTGCACGTCACTTAACGGCGGACGTGTATAGTTATTGTCGAACTGACACAAACATGCTATAAATACTTCGAAAGCTGTATAGTCATTCTGGGTTTATTCGTTGCGCTGGCGATGACCGATTAGTAAGGGGAGCGTCAACAAAGCATAGCTGCAACAGCAATAAAGGCGCTTTTCTAGCAACACAGCAAATGTAATATACGTCCGAGTTATACTATTTGTAAAAAGCTTCGGATAGATATTATTTGTTGATCTCCGGAGTTGTTTATTGATTTTCTATCTGTTGTGTTCTTTGTTGTTTCATTTTCGTCCTGTTACGTCCATTCTCTTCCTATAGATGTATACCATATTGTGACGACAGAGAGAAAATGGTTATTCCATATAGTATCCATAGGCTAGATTAGTATACAAACTATACAGCAAAACTAAACTGTAGCGATAATCTAAAAATAAAGATTTTCATTTTGTATTATATTTTATATTTTTATGAAATAAACTAGTACTTGACAATGGGTTACGACCGTTTTTGTCGAGATAAAGAAGGTGACCATTAATCGCGTAAAGAAAGTTGTTCTATTTATTTGTGTGTATTTATTTGTTCTATTGTGACATGGTTTTTTTCGGCTGGTATAAGATTGAATTTCCAAAAAAAAATCCTGCCAGACTATTGTTAGTTGACGTTTCTCGAAATTAGTGATCGACAGTGAGTCGTGACTGTCTGCGGCTGCGTAATGACGGGGTACACCTATTTCTGCTGTAACAATTCTTGACAGCGGCGGCAGTTAGCAAGCGCCGTGTATATGCTGCAATTTGTCAGTGCGCTGAACTCATTCTTAGAACGTTGTTGCCTCGGGCGATATTAGAATAGGACGCCCTTTGTGCGCTGTCGCCGTAACGTCCGTTGAATGTCTGATGTACCTTCTATAGTGTTGTTCGTTGCTGTACTACGTAGTTATCTTCGTTGTCCATGTTGTGTAATATGCATAGCGTGGTGGTTATTACGTAGACACCTACTCGTATTGTGCATATGTAGTGCAGAGATATTTGGTGTTTCAGGTCTTAGCAACACGACGCTTATCACTAAGCTGTGTCAATAATTACGTACACGACGGTTGTACCGCGATATCACATCAGCTTGTGCTGCTTCTGTTATTTTTGTGCTGTGCAATATTTCGTCGAGTTCAAATATTACTACGCTTAATGAGTGGAATGTCTATTACTAGGCCTTTTCGACGAGCGTCACTGCGAACTGCAAACCGTCTGTCGTCGTTTCCGTTGTCTTTAATACAGTGATTCGGAAAGTATAAGGTCTAGAAAAATCCTCATATAGTTAGTTAGTTGCTAGGCCAGAAACAAAAAAAAACGCGGCTGTGGAGAACAAAAATTAGGACGGGAAGCTGCGACCGAACACGATCGGCTTCAGTCTCAGTCTCTTCTTCTAAGTCTGTAGATATGGTGCTGAACTGACAGTGACAGACTGTTCCAGACGCACGAAGCAACAACAAAAGACGAAACACATGTAACGGACGGGTCAGCTTCCGTGTTAAAACTCAAAAGGCCAGCAGCGAAATTGTGAGAACCGTAGTATACGCAAATACTGAAAATAAGTTAGTCGAAGTAGCATTATTGACATAATATTGACATTATTGACGATGACATTGACAGCATCATATAGCGCATTCGATTTCGGAAACCACAGTGTCGGTTTCGCAATGGATCTGTCGAAAAGACACGTTACATACAGGTTGTGACACAGACCTAGGCCTATAAATATATATCTATAGGTCTGTGGGTTGCAAGGTTAAGCCTGCTATCACACTTATATTGTGCAATCACATTACATGTCACCGTCAATCACATCATCACTGTTGCTGTTGCTTGTATGGGGCACTGAACTGATGTAAGCTGTAAGCATCGTACAGCATCAGCCAGCTGGATTTCGTGAGATATGATCACGGCGCGCTGTCTCCGACCGTCTCCAATGATCTGTGGCGATAGAACGCGTCGATAATAGTGGTGTGCCAGCTTGCCGAGGACCTGACCTCGGGCGTCCGTCTGGGTGGCAGCGGCAGCCGCGCATCTGGCGTCGATCGTCACGGATAAACTGTCCTTACACGTCGCTGATCCGCTCCCGCGGTGCCACGTCGCCGCAATAATCTAATCGTCGTCGTTCGCACGACCTCGTCGCGCAATTTAATCCCGATCCGTTTTTCGCCGGACGGTCGGAACGGACGGACGGACGGCAATTTCTCGACCGGTCAACCGTGTAACGAGGAGGCGTCATGCCCGGCAGCTCGTGCTCCACCGCAGCTGGTCAGCCACGGCACCGTCGACGACGCCAACAAAGACTGTTTAGTATCGTTTCCGGGGGCGTCACCGAACAGCGCAGTCATCGATGCGTGTCGCGGAGCGCCGCGCGCACTGCCTTCGTCATCTGGCCTTCTCCCTCCACGACGTCCTTGTTTTCATCGTTCACAAACATAATCACGTTATCTACGCTGCCGTCACCGCCCACCCACGGCGCTGTCGCGGGCGCCGGATGGCGTGGGCGTGGTGGGCCGACGTTGCGAGTGAATCAAGCAAAGTGACCTCTCCCGACGGATGGTAAACAGACCACAGCAATGTGATTATACTTCCCAAGAGATCAGCCCATTTCGAAAGCGAATATAACGTTATCAACTTCTCAGTGTATAGAGACAGCTCGTAGCAAAATAATGCTATAGTCTCTTTAGAACACATCCAATTTTTGTAGTGAACAAAGAAAAACTAGCTGTAGGCCCTATATCAAATTTTAGGCGTTGGTTTAAACACGAATAAACATAAAACGTACGAATTCGTACGTTTTGTTTATTCGTGTTTGTGTGTTCCGCCTCCGAAATGACCTATAGGCCTATTGTGTCGAGTGGGGCGTTAAACTCTACTCACTCACTCACTCGTTTTTGTGTTTCATTTTACGTTTTGCATTAAAATGACTGAGAACAGCAACACGGGTGAACCCTTCGATTTTTCTTTGTTCCGTGCTAGACATCGGACCAAATGACAGGATTCGATAATGGTGATTGGTGACTGATGCTGATTGATGATGATAAACAGCATGTAGCGCAGTTGCAGCCATTCACGTTTTCTTTGTTTCAGCGCGCACGCTGGAGCTGGAGCTTTGTGTTGGTTGGCATAGTAATGATACTGATAATGATAATAATTATTACCCAAACGCGTTCGCGATCTTTACTACTCTCAACAAGCAACCGAATGTATCACTTCGAAGGCAACGTACGCGCCAAACGAAAGGAACGGACAGGACAGGGTCCCCTTGCTCGCTCATATTGGGGACGAAACTGTACCTTAGTCTTTACAGGGTGTTCGGAAAAACACAAAAAGCCGATTATAAAACGGCATCATGTCTTCAGATTCGGTATTTTCTCATGCCGCCGTTAGGGAACACTGTCGAAAATGTTTAATGTGACTATACAATCGAATTAAAAGTTATTAGAATGTTTACAACTTGATGGAGCTATGTTGCGCAGAAATTCACTGGTGACGGCTATACTTAGACTATAGGCCTACGTTATCAACACTACAGGGTGGCCCCCAAAAAAGTAAGTCACTACCAACTGATCAAAAAAATAGTGTTAAATCGTATTTAAGCCTTATTATCTAATTAATGTATGAATCAAGCACTATAATATTATTGGTTGGTATTAGATATTCTATGCGTGACCTACTTTCTGACCTAAATAATCATGCCTGACCCGCAGACTAGCAATATGCGTCAGATACAGCACATGATGTTAGCGCTTCCTCTGTCATCAGCTCGCCTTAGCAAGCTGTGAATTCTATGTCTAAACAATCTTTTTGATGGAGATTTATGTAAAAATATCTTTTATTTCCGTATATTCTCTTTTTTTCTGGTTTTCAAACATGATTTTATCGGATGCCTTGATTTTGCCTTTATCCCAGCAAACACAACAAGTGTTCAAACACAGCAAGTGATGACGTCATTAATTAGGTCACACATAGAATATTTAATACAGACTTTACATATTCTTGTTCTCATTTTGTAGTCTAAATCGATAAAAAAAATCTAGCCTTAATGGCAGGTTTTGATACGATTTAATGATGATTTGTGAATTGGCTTACTTTTTTGGGCAACCCTATATATACCAAAACACTAACTCTAATGTTGTCAATTAACGAGGTAGGCCTATCGGGAAAATGGCGAGTACAAATTTACAATTCTGTACCTATAATCTGCATAATATCATCATGTGTTCATTATATATGGTCGTACAGTCGTTTTCTATTCTCCGAAAAATTGACGCATTCGCCTCTGCGGGCTAAAAACTTCAAAACTTGCCGCTGACAGATCACAATTCCGGCTGTTTCTGCCGTGCCAATAATAACAATGACTGTAAAGCGCCACACTGAGAGACCTGTAGAGAAATGAAACCATGAACACTTTGAGGCCAAGCAGAAAAGGATGAAGAAATGACGGCAGTGCAGTTCAAACTTTCGTTCATTGCTGTGATATTTCGGTAACATTATGTGAGGTTGAGAAGTTTGAAATGTCAGGCATTTCGGGGTGATGCCGGCCGTAGTTTGCCGTGGATTATAGGCCTATGGACAAAGGTGACCCGCAGCGAGAATAGCAAACGCTATATGGAGTGCTGACCTCGGGGTGAGTCTGTGGTTAGACTTTCGGGACGAGACGGCGCAGATGTCGCTGTGTGTGATGCTGTCTGTAATTAGTTTCATTGCGATGTCTGTCCGGATGACGCCGGAGGCCGCGACAACTCGCCGTCACCATAACAGTTCCCTCCATCGCTTTCTGCTACCGTGTCCGTTATTCACTGGAGCATTCAACTTTTCAACTGTGTTCTGAAAGTCTCTGGTATTTTCACGGATTGATTTTATCCAACCACATTTTATTACTCTTAATTTTCATCTCATCCGATGTGATTTGTGTGCACTGATAGTTAACATAAGTAATAACACATTATTTTTAAACCACTTTGAATAAACAGCGTATACGCTTGACAGCGCTCCTCGGCGAATTCTTACTCGTTTCAGCGACTAGGTCAACGCATTAAGACTGAGCCCTATGTGTTTAGACACGAACGCTGCATATTTTCAGAAGAACCACCAACATCTAGGCTATATATATTTGTTTTTTATTTTTTGTTTTTTTTTTTTTTTTGTT
>Ga0056115_1001163_pt1 | contig 12180 bp, 11 predicted proteins | sample WorMetOlspDAHAB1_FD_77007 | JGI IMG/M metagenome (GOLD analysis project Ga0056115, IMG submission 77007) | Marine gutless worms symbiont microbial communities from Max Planck institute for Marine Microbiology, Germany - Olavius sp. DAHAB.1 ... | reverse complement strand
TCTTCGCTCGCACTTCCCGCCTTTTTGGCTTCTGCGGCAAGCACACAGTCCCTCCAGGACGACATCCTGACTGACTGCGTCCAATCCGAGAGCGACTTTCTACAGTCATATTTGGCAGTTTGGACAGCGAAATTTGGTGATATTCCAGACGCATTACCGACAAAACAGCCATTCTGGGATCGCCCTGGTGTGCTCGAGGACAAAGCTCAGGTGGAAGCCAGCCTGGTTTCAGCATATTATCGGGCATCATTCTCAGCTACTTCCTGTCAACACAGCGGAGATTGGCTGTTTGCACTACCCATCGCCTCGTGCGGATTGAAATTAGATGACGAGGCGGTCAGAGTTGCAGTCCGCTTGAGGTTGGGCCTAGTTCTATGCATCCCACATCAGTGCCAATGCGGATCACCAGTGGACGCTCGTGGGCTTTCATAGTTTTGTTTACAGAAGAGCCCCGGGCAGGTCAGCAAGGCATCACGCCCACAACGACTTAGTCGCTCGATGCTTTGCCTCAGCCGGAACCCCCGTGACAAAAGAGCCAACCGGGTTGTTCCGCACAGACGAAAAGAGGCCCGATGGTCTAACACTCGTCCCATGGCAGAGCGGCAAGACTTAATATTTATGCTTGGACGTGACGGTCATATGCCCTCTAGCCGAATCATACGCCATTGGGTCCGCCGCGAGGCAGGTGCTGCAGCGGAACTCGCCGCTTCTCGCAAAGAGGAAAATGTCAGCATTGGAAGCGAATACCTCTTTGCGCCCATCGCGGTCGAAACCTTAGGCCCGATGAACACATCGGCATGCCAACTGTTTGCCAATCTGGGAAGAAAAATCTCCTCGGCGTCAGGCGATGACAGGGAAGGAGCTTTTCTGTTCCAGAGAATTTCGGTGCTGGTGCAGCGCTACAACGCTGTATTGTTACATGACACCTTGCCAGCCACTGACTGCACGAACAGATGACCTGTACCCAATTGTGTATTATCTTAACTTTTATACTCCCTCGGGAACATACCAACCGAGGGTTTTAAAATATTAATAATAATAATAATAATAAAACGACAATTTATAAGGCGCAGTAACATGGCTTGAGTCACTACAAAGGCGCCGTACAAAGTTCGCTGCTCGTACTCTGGAAACAGTTAGTCAGTGAAGTAGGAACGAGAAAACAGATGTATCTTGAGCATGTTTTTGAACGTTGATAATGTAGGTGCCGAGCGAATGCCCAGTGGCAGACTGTTCCAGGTGATCGGACCAGCCACACAAAATGCATGGTTTCCGAGTTGTAGCCTTATTCTGGGTACGACCAAATCACCACGAGCAGCAGAACGGAGGTCAGAAAGGTTGGGAACAGGAGTGCACATAACATGGTGCAAGGCCGCGAAGTGTCTTGTTTACCAGTATGCAGAGTTTGAACGAGATGCGTTCCCTTGCCCGCAGCCAGTACAGATAAACGTGGAGTAGTGGAGTTACATGATGGCGACTGTCGCCACCAAATAAAACTCTCGCAGAACAGTTAAGCACCCGCTGCAGCTTGTCAAGAGTCTGCTTGGTGCAGCCTGCCAGAAGGCTGTTGCAGTTGTCTAGCCTTGTGACAATCAGGCTGTTGACTACCGTCGCTGCAGTGATCCGGGTGAGTGCGCGTCGGCAGCTCTTGATCATTGATGCGACGTAGACAGCTGTAGCAACGGACTGTAAGCTGACTGACATGAGCCTTCAGTGACAAGTCAGTATTTCCGGTTCTGCCGCTGCCGCCATGTTGAATTTAATGCTAAAAGATGCAGTCGCCTACTGTCGATATATTGTGTTGACGTGGTCGACGACGCCATTCGTAAAAATCGCTATGTTAACACTACTTCTGGTTATTGTCCCCCATCTTTGATATCAGGCACATGATGGTGTCGACCACGATCCAACAATAAGATCGTAGTCGGACATGACAAAGGCAACATATGCCGTTCTATAAAAAGGCTTACTGCATGACTAAAACGCTGGTAGGTAATAGTGGTGTCAATTTTCGTTAAAATTTTCGAGTTTGCGGTGACGTTATAAATGATGCAGAAGTCAAGTAAGAATTTGAGTAAGACGGTCATTATTCCCGCATTAGGTGCCAAAAACTTCATGTTAATATATGCATTGGTTCAAAAATTACAGCAGGGGATAATTTACCCCATGCCCCCGTTGCCTATGTAAGATGTCCAAATTTTGTTGCCAGCCTAAGGGTTAAATCAAAGAAATTGTTGTACCCCTATTTTTTGATTGCTTTAAGTGTTCTCCATTTTCATATTTTTTATTTTACCAAGCAATTAATTTGGTATACGAGAACGATGTCTCTGTGCATGCGCTTGTTTAGTAATTCATGTTGGTTTGTTTTTTGTTTACGTGCATCACATACAAACGATGGTGCTTGCTCACAATCTTTCATATTCGTATCCATATGCATCCAACTAAGAAGTCGGACAAATCACAGACAAATGACAGTCTCATGCTGCTTCATTGTCCGCTTCGTCGGCGTCTCGTTCACGTTGGACATGTTTCAAGTATCTCATTTTGATAGTCTGAAAATCACTCTAGCGCGACCCTGCCGCATTGCATTGCTACAGCGTTGAAGAAACCTCCTGCTCGATTATAACCTGGTCGGGGACGCCAAACAACCCATATTGTGGTTCGATCGAGACAGCGTCATAACTATAATGTCGATACTTTCAGTGAACAACAGCAAGTTGTATAAATGGGGGACAGTGACATCATTTTTTCACGGTCGTTGCAGTGCCATCTTGTAGGTCAAGTAGAATACGCATTAGAAGTGTGACGTTGTAAAGTTAACTATGCCTATACCAACCCTGTGTGTGGATGTACCCCGCTTGCACGGCAGGTGCCAACTCAATAGGGCACGGGGGCACGTGTCCCCACTTTTACAAATGGCTGGGCACGTGGAGCACCGTGAGTAGAAAAACAACAAACAAGAAACTGACCAAACTGTACTGACCATCATGAAAGCGTTCACCAAAACAATGAATTGTACTTGTAGAGCCAAAAAGTGGAGGGGCACGACAAAAAAAATTCCGGCGCTTTGCGCCGGACGTGTTATGCCCCCACTTTCAATTCGTTCCGGCGCGAGGCAACTGAAAATGCGGGAGTGGAAAATGCGATACGGTCAAAAAAGCAAGGGTGGAAAATGCGGGAGTATAGGTAGCAGGGGTGGAAAATGCAGGAGTAGACTAGCCGAACCGATATTATACAGTATACGGCCTTAAGATACTTCTTTAAAATTGTCTTTAGACTTCTGAGTGAATAAAGGGTGATTTTTATTGCATTTTAAAATAGTGGCGGCCTTTCTTTTTATAGTGGTAGCTTGCTAGATGCGGCATTCGTGATGTGATGCAAGGTGGGTTAAAGGATACCTAGACGCTGATTTTTAGTTTCACTGTAGTTACATGTATTTGATACTATCTAACACAAGCTTTCAGTCTAAAAAAAGCATTGTAATTACAAAGAAACATATATGTGCCAACATGAACAAACTTATGACATACTAACAGATAGTTCGATATATACGTACATATCTTATGGCATCTCTTCTGAGGGATTTCTACGCATTATCACTCCCGCATTTTCAGCGCCCTCTCCGGCGCCACTGCCCGTATACGAATGTGGATTGAGATTCTTTCAGATCTCCGCACTTTAGCGCGGCCTTGCTGCATGGGGCACAACGTGATCTGTGCTGCTACTACCGGGTGGCTCCGAAAAGTGAGCCACTACTGAATAATCAATAAATCACATTAAATCATATAAAGCCTGCCAGTTAGGAAAGTTTTGTTCGTCAAATTAGAGTGTCAAAAATACTCTATAACATTATCTGTTGATATTAAATATTCTATGCGTGACCTAATTTATGACGTCAGTTACTGTGCGTGAGCCGCGAAGCTGCGATCTGGGTCAAATAAGTGTTAATGATGCTGCGCTTTCTCTACTTGCATCAGTTTGCCTTAGCGAGCTATGAAATACATTCTTGGACCATCTTTCGTTGAAAAATTCATATACAAACATTATTCTATCCCCCATCTTTTTCAATTAAAATTTATCATTTACACTTATTGTACCTTTATCACAGCTTCAAGCATATGCCTTCACATATCATGTCATGCATAGAATATTATTGTTTTTATTACACTCACAGTTGACGAAAAATCTAGCTTGATTAATTGATTATTCGGTACTTTTTTGGGTCATCCTGTATGCTTTTGCTCAGTTCTTTGCTATTTAATTAGGTAATTAGGTCAAGTGATGTAACAGGTGGACATTGTAGGTTTACGTACATAACTGATTGTGCTATATTGGCAATAATTTTATATAGGTGTATAATTCCATTTGACTTTCTTGTGCTATTTCCCCATTTCCTGGAGCTGCAGGGGTTCATGATGTCCAAACCTTAAGTAGCCTACATACATAACGCTGCATCCGATGACACAATGTTTATCCCAGTTGACGCAGTTAGGATCTCACTCTTTGCACTCATGAAAAACTTGTTAGGCTACGTATTCGTAATTTCGTACGCATGAGAAGAGCGTTATAGTTGAAAGAAAGAAAAGACACATGGTTCACCGGCTGCAATGGCCAACATTCATCGCTGTTCTTTCTTATGACGCAACAAGGCAGCAAAATACACTATGAAAGCAAAATAAACAGACAAGACTGTGAGTGTAGCTTTAACGCTGTTTTCGTGTCTCGTCCAAGTTTTCGTGTGCTTTAAAGAACTTTTTTCCGTTCGACAAACAAGCACCAACACGGACGGACGGATCGGTTCAGTGTCCGACATGCAAATGCGTGAATCGTTGCATCTGTCTATGTGAGACTGGTCAATTCGCAGAATACAGTAGTCAGTTCTCAGATTGGTTTACTTTTGACATAAAAAGTTGACAAGCAACATAACTGTAACCGGGCACATTGATTAATTAATATTGGTCCATTAATACATTCAGCGCCTCAGCGAAACATCTAGTTAGCGAATTAATCGGCGAATTGACCAGTCAGCGAACTGATTTGTTCGCAAATAGTTCGATAACTATTGCAGTATACTGACAAACACTTTGCAGCATGATAGGACCAACTACATCGCTTTCATGCCCGTTTGCTACCAGGATATCATTGCAGATGATTACTAAAATTAATGGCGGTAAATGGACATAATTATGCATGCGAAAGTCAAATTTTTTTCTATTAGGCCGCGTCTTTGTCGTAATTAGTGATGTCTGTGGACTGTAGCAGCTAACGTTGTTTCCTTTCGTGGCGATGAAATTGCAATTACAATGTCAGGTCAAAACGCGCGCACATGCACACTCTCGCGTTCTCGTGTCCTGCTGTGTACTATGACAGCGTCGGACCAAGAAACGAATGCAGCTTTAAAGGCGTTCGGAAAGTGCGGTTGTCCGTGGTGCGAAATATCCTGTGGACCGTGGACGATAGGATGGAATATACAAGTACAATATACTGGTATGGCGCGAACGATGCAATGGGCTTCACACGTCGATCGGTTGATTATTATGCGTGCTTTTCATTGAGCACGCAGTCTGCACTGGAGTTGCGCTGCAGCGCGAGCGATAACATCGCCTCACAATCTACGGAACAGTTTGCGTGTGAAAACATGGGCGTGTCAGTGGCGGAACAGCCGAAACGTGTTTCTGGCCTCAGCAGCAGGAGATGACGAAATCGAGTCTAGTCTTCGCCAGCACATCCCCATCTTGTTTCTTTATCACCCTCAAATGTTTGCATGCACCTGCAGAGGACATCAAATGTTGCGCGTTGTGGTTCCCATATCACTTCGTTTCAGACGATTTCAACAGTAGGTCATATCGGCGCTGTCGGGGAAGGTATGATCTACCTGTTAAGGTTCGCGACCCGCAAAGTAAATCGCATGCAGTCACCCGACGGAATAAACGTCGTCTTGACGTTTACTGGACAATTCGCCAACAAACCAGTCACTGTCAGTCAACTCGCCGACAGCGAATATTTTTTGATCGCGGAAAGACAACACGCTAAACCTAAACCTAACAATAATCCTAACACTATCGACTATTGAAAGTGTTCAGTATAGAGTAATCTACCGCAAGTCACATTTATAGCGATTATTTACTGCAAATTTTAAATCAAACATTTCGACAAGTATACTAGTTCGCGAGATGACCGGTCTGCGACTTGACTGACCGCGAGTTGATTGTCGCCGAATTGTCCCATTACCGTCTTGACCACGCACGCTTTGCGATTTTAGGGCGGTGTATTCGCGAACTCAAGACTGTCTGCGCTCGAGTGGCATTATCACGTTCTCATCGTCAACATTTTAGTGGCCTCAATTTCTTTCGTCGTGATTAAATGTATTTACGCGTTAACATTCAAATTGAGGCCAATTGTGCCAATTCAACAGCTTGTACATGTATATGCTATACTTTCTACACCTATCTTCGTCAAAAACGATTCAGACGATTGTCTATAACAGGGCGAGTCTGTAAGTTAGTCACCGAGTTGTTGATTTACGCACAATATTGCATGCATTTCGCAGCACAGCATATATACTCTATAGCCAAAGCTAAGCAAAATAGACCAGATTTAAGTTCAAACGCTAGACACAAGCAACTCGGAGAGCCGGGAAGGTCGGTGGCGGCGGTGGAGACAGTTGATGTCTGTGATTGCAGTCGGCATACGACGTTGTGCTGATGTCATTGCCGAGACAATCACTCAGCGTTCGTGCGGGTGTCATCTCCGACTCAGCAACGTCCAACTCGTACCCAGCACTACAGCAACTGTTATCAGCTGCTGCCGTAGCAGACGCCGTCTGTTCGACCGGACGTTCGACATAAATCGTCGATGCTTCCAGCAGCTGGTCGGCCTGTTTCCGTTTCCGGTTGTTTCGGCCACTGGAAGACGAGCAGCGCGACTGGCTGATGCAGAGCGCCAGGGTGGCTAACGCAGCGTAAACGACAGCACCAGCCGCTGCCACACCACTCACCAAGTACCGTAACCTCGAGGCGGTCAGTGCCGTGTCCAGTCGCCGTCGGATGTCGTTCACCAGTCTTTCAACCTCATCGACGCTCAACTGATCCAGTTCGTAGAACCTCGTCTCGTTCTTGCGCACGGCACTGCACAGCGACGGATCGGTGGACAGGCCGATGTAGTCGAGATCCGCAATGATCTCCAGTCGACAGTCAGTCATCTCAGGGAAGAAGGCGCGATGTTCGTCGGTTGCCCAACCGGGACGTCGTGGTTCGTCGCCGGCGTCCAGCGGGTACGAGTGTCGATAGAGACGGAACACCGCCTCGCCGGCGAACGAGAAGTTGGCGTAGTAGAACGTCTCGCGGTGACTAAAGCAGACAAATGAATGAAACACGGAGCAGAGCGCTTGCTCGGCGCCGATGTAGCTGACAGCGGCCATCAGGTAGCCGTACGCCTGCAGGAGACCGGTCAGTCGAGTATCGGCGACAGAGGCAGCGAGTTCGGAGGTGGAGGCGGCGGCGAGTGGCAGATAGGCGGCATGACTCGAAGTCCACACGCGACCAACGCTTCGGTCCAACCAGCCTATGAAGACGTCTATGACGTCGGCGTAAAACTGAATCTACACGAACATAAGTACAGCAACAGTGTGGAGAAAAGGACGCATATGTGTTTCATCGATATTGGTGTCCGATATTGGTGTAGCTTAGTGTAAGAGAACTGTGAGCAAAATTACTGTGAGGTTCACAGTGGTGCTAATGTTAAAAGGAAAGCCGAAACGAAAATATTTTAAGATGCTTCTGCAAAAACGGGACAACACGACGTTCTTGGAAATTAGCAGTATCTATAGGCTGCTGGCGGTAGAAAATGTGTATTGAGAAACAACCAACCGGACAACTACAACAACAATAACATACAAACCAAACAAACAAACAAGAACGATTAAAGTGCCTGAAATGGCAGTCACTGCGCAGGCACTAGAAGAGTACAAGTCACGGGAAGGACTGCTTGAAAAGGTGACTCTTTAAGCGGCTACAGTAGACAGACATCGATGGAGCGGAGGTGACATGACGCGGCAGACTGTTCCAAACACGGGCAGCAGCGACCGGAAACGCTCGGTCGCCGACAATCGACAACCGTGTACGGCGAATGAACAATGACGATGCCGAACGAAGCCGTGTCCTGGTGGTAAGGTCCGCCGGTTGGATAAATTCATCTGCCAGATACGACGGTGCCATTCTGTTGAGGCACTTGTATACCAGAACGGCGAGCTTATACTGGATCCGTTCTGGAGCCTTCAGCCAGTGTAACTGACGTAGTAGCGGACTGACGTGGTCGCGCCTGGGCGAAGAAAACACCAGCCGAGTGGCGGCGTTCAGCACAGACTGTATATATAGTCGTTTCAGCTTGTACATCGGGATGCCAACTAATGTAGCATTGCGGTAATCCAGTAGTGGTAGTACCAAAGAAACTACCAGCTTCTGGAGAACGGGTCGAGGCACGGATCGGCGAATGCTACGGAGCTGGCACAGTACCGCAAAACAAGCAGATACAGTCCGCGCGACATGTCTTCATTGACAAATCGGCGTCAATGAAAACTCCAAGATCACGAACCGCCGCATAATAATAAATTAAGAATAGGAAATAGAATAATAATAAATAGATGAGCATATATTTGAATGGCGTTTTCCTGAATTCATAGTGATAAAGAACAGACGATACCTCGTCCCAGAAATAAGCACCGACACGGACGGATGATCTGTGTCCGGCAAGAATAGCGGCGAACATATGACGTGATCTGAACATGGCGGGCACTTGGTCGGCGATGGACGCTTCGCTGTCAACCGGCGGCCACATGACCAGCTCACTCAGAGACCGATCGGTGTTCCTACGGGCTGCTTCGAGGTCCGTCAGAGCTGCATGTTGGGTCTCACTCGTCCGCGCCGTCACGTAGATTGCCGTCAATTCTGCCAAACAACACAACTCGATCTGCGCCTTCGCCAACAGCGTACTGCACCGTACGCTACAAGTATAACATATAAAGTAGCCTACAAAATAAATGTGAACGTTTTTCTGAGATAGACTATCCGCGACAATACTGAATGTCTGATGCCGTCGCGCTGACTACAGGGTGGCCCAAAAACTGGCACACTTTTTCGTATGTCTTAACTTCTTACGCCTTAACTTCATCAAATATTGACCGATTTTCAAACTCATTTCACTGTCTGAATCAGGAAAACATTTGTAATAATACTGTCACTAAAGATTCCACCACACCTCAACTGTATCGCTACACTACCTTGTGATATGTCTGTGTCTTATAAGCAACAGCTGAAAACAAGACGACTTCTGTAACAACACATTTTAAGAAATTAACAACCGGAAACGTCGTGTTTATTGTCTAAAAGTAATTGTCGCATCCTACAGTTTTTACGTCATATGTTCAATGTGTCCGCCTTGCTGCTGGACGACACACTCTTAAATGTGTTGTTACAGAAGTCGTCTTGTTTTCAATTGTTGCGTCTAAGACACTGACATTTCACAAGGTAGTGTAGCGACACACTTGAAGTGTGGTGGGATTTTAGTGACAGTATTATTACAAATGTTTTCCTGATTCAGACAGTGAAATGTTTTAAAATCGGTCAATATTTGACGAAGTTGAGGCCTACAAAACAAAGTGTACCAGTTTTTGGGGCCACCATGTAGATCAAGTTGCCAGTGTTATGCCAATTATTATCAGCTCAACGGCATACCTTAAAGGTGAAAATTTAAGCATGGTTTTGCTAACAATACAATGTAGTAGCTGTTGATTCAGATAAGTTTGTTATGTTTGAAGACAACTATCTTCCCCGTCGACCTGTAAATAGATAATTCATAATGTTCGAATCCATGAATACATTACCTACATGTGATGAATATTTGTCAATCAATATGAGTTAAGATAGGAGCAAGAAGTTGACAACGAAGTCAAATTACTTCAAATTACTACGATAGTCGTCAATAAAAACACGAAACATGAAGACAAAGTAGTAGGCCTGTAGAACAAAACTAACAAACGTTATATTATACATTTATCTCTAAGCTTGGACCGGAATGTCACAAATGTTAATTGCCACGATGTACTGTACTTTTAAATTTGCGCATGATATCCCTGCACTCGCTCTTTCATTATAAAAAAATCAACTGATGCCGCGATGAAGGTCTCATCACTGTGATTGGCTAACACGATGACCAAAGCCATGGTGTGACGCCATCAACCACAGTTTCTGCGAATTCTGCCACCCACGCCCTGTAGATCGCCGCCCTTCGCCGTTTCGAAGCCAGATGCATCTGTGTCAACGACTGCGGCAATGCTTGCATGCAGTCACTGCGTTGGGAACGGTCGATGAGCACCTGCTCACAGTACGCTGCAGACATGATCCTGTGATGGGTAAGCTCCAGCAATGCAGCGAAATATCGTCACCAGGTCTTCGTATATCATGAGCGCTTGTTCCATGAAACACGTCTATATAGGAACTTGCATGGGGTGACAAACGCGTCATTTAATCTACGCTGGGTTTCATCGGCATGATCGTGCAATGCAAAAATGTGTTATCGCAGTATAACGTCGTAAACCTATACATGTAGCAACACCAGCCAATTCTTGCGCGTGCAATAAAACAGTTTGCGAAGAACTTTCGTGCTAATATTTTGTTGTCGAATGCCAAAGTTCTTTGCAAAGCGAGCGTGCATTTTAACTACGAAGTCAAGCTTGGTCCTTACGATATGATATTACAAGCTCTGTGTGTAGTATTTGTTTTCAACATTTTACTAGTGGCACCGTGATGATGTGCCATGTTCCGTTCATTGGCGTCACTGCAACTCATGTGTTGTCACGGTTGTCAGAGCTTGTGGGTCATAAGGCATGACTGCCTCCACTGACTGAACAGTGGGTAAAGTTGAGTGAGCTTGTGTAATGTACAGCAAAAAAACTGTTTTAGTTTTTGTTGTCAACATACATTACAGCTCAATCATTAGTTCATTGTTCAGTTAATGCTACAGAAAATTGCCACTAGAAAACAAATACTGGTTATGGATTCGAACCTGATACAGAATAGCAAAAGTCGAGATATCGAAAATCGCGACAGAAAAAATCGGGAAACGAGACAGCGACGACAAAAACTGCCATATATAACGTCCGAATTGCGATGGTTCGCGTGATTGGCGGAGGCGGCGCCACATGCAAGGTCAAGCGGCGCGGTCGGTCGTCGTTTCCGACTATTCTTCACGGTCAATTGGCGCTCTAGTAATTTATTGTGATTCAGGTCAGCGCCTGCTAGGTTAAACACCGATCCACCGGTGTGCGCTATGGTGCTGCGTCGTTGCTCGATGCACTTTCACAACTCCGGACAGATGCAGCACTGGCAACTCTGAGAATTCATGGGGTGCAGCGACATCAGTGAAATGAACATAAAATCATGTCGCCACGTTGTACGGTAACTTAGTGTAAAACGAGCAGCAAGAAAGATCTGGAAAAAAATTCTTATGCCAAAGTTCGTCGCATACAATGCATAACGGCTGCTGGTGTATATACAGTGTAGTTTCATCATGCGTTATGCTTTTAATAAACAACACTATCAGACATCACTTGCGCTACTATAACGTGAGCCATCTCAAACATCAAGAACTGCCAGAACGCAGAAAAGGCTGCATTCGTCGGGGGCGCTGAAAATGCGGGAATGGAAACTGCAGGACTGGAGTGGAAAATGCGGGAGCAGACAGCAAGTTTAGAAAATGCAGCAGTGGAAAAGTCGGGAGCAGGTCGCAGGGGTGGAAAATGTAGGAGTGGAAAATGCGGGCGTAGATAACAGGGGTATTGCGAAAAACGAATTGAGCAGATAATGTTATTGTGTTACTTACGTCAAAGACACAAAAGCCGCGCCTCAGTAGGCCTGCATGCCTAGCATATGTCGTCTCCAAGAACTGTATAGAAATAAAATCAATTCAGCACTTGTTCGGACATTTGCCTTTCGTTCGCTTGAAAGCTTGTGTTGGATAGTGTCAAATAATTACAGTGAAACTAAAAATGAGCCTTTAGGTATCCTTTAAACCGGTATATAATTTGTGTTCACTACTATTTTGCATTACATCACGAATGCTGCCTTTAGCAAACGAAAACTATATACAAAACAAAGGCCGCCACTGTTTTATAATACATTTTTT
>Ga0056115_1001162_pt1 | contig 12180 bp, 6 predicted proteins | sample WorMetOlspDAHAB1_FD_77007 | JGI IMG/M metagenome (GOLD analysis project Ga0056115, IMG submission 77007) | Marine gutless worms symbiont microbial communities from Max Planck institute for Marine Microbiology, Germany - Olavius sp. DAHAB.1 ... | reverse complement strand
TGATTAGAGTATGTGAAGTCAGTAGGAGATGCATATGCTATACATACATAACAACTTACCTTTGAATTGGTTACCTGCTGACTTAAGATACATTACTAGCTTAAAACATTGTGAATTTTAAAAATCTTTTATGAAATATTTCATCAAATATAGCAAATCGACCGCTAATGAGGCTGAAGAACCCACTTAAGCATACAGTAGCATCTAGCGGCCGGGCACCTGTTCTCCGCCGGTCACGTGATTATTTCCTATTCCTATTCACGACCAATCTTTTTTCTCTGGCAACTCTATCAGAACATGTTCACAAAGACAAAAAAAACAACAGCTTAAGATGATTCATGCACCATAAATAATCAAACCGGCGATACATGTTACACATCATTTCTGTTGCTAGTTTAAAAGTTACTAAAAGTGGGGGGGGCGCATTGGAAACAAAAACATGAATTTTAGTTTTAAAAGTATAGGCCTCCTAGGTGACGCAGAGTTTGACATGTATTGGATGCATTCATCGATTGGATTGGATTGGATTGGGTTGGATTGGATCACGATTTTCAGGCAACTTTATGAATTTGATTCGGTGGGATGTTTTTAATTAGAAATCATTGCAACGCAGTTGATGCTGTTTGTGTAAAATTTATAATTGATGGACATTTAAGTATTCCGGGTTTACCACGATTAGAAGTCAGCATTAGAATAGTTTAGTGGCACATAGTTTACACGTTCGATTCAAAACCTGCTAGATTGGATCAAATTGGGTCAGGAAAAGTGGAGCCATGCCTAACCATGAGATGACCTCCACTACTAAACAGTGGCGCTGGAACGAATTTGAAAGTGGGGGGCACCGGTCCGGAGCAAAAGTGGGGGCACCAATCCGGCGCTGAGCGCCAGGATTTTTTTTGGTCGTGCCCCTCCACTTTTTGACTCTAAAAGCACAATTAGTCGTTTTGGTGAGCGCTTTTGTGACGCTCAGTACCGTTTGGTCAGTTTCTTGTTTGCTGTTCTTCTACTCACGGTGCCTCCATGTTCCGCCTCAAAAATGACCTATATTGTGTCGGGTGGGGCGTTAAACTCTACTCACTCACACCCCCGTGCCCAGCCATTTGTAAAAGAGGGGGCAGGTGCCCCTCCCCCGTGGCCCATGGAGTCGGCGTCACTGCTACTAAACGAGCTGTGTGTATAGATACACAGAGAAAACAAAACGTTGCGTTTTGAACTTTTCTTTTAAAACAACAAAACAATAACGGAATCACTTAACGTCACATTGAACACACTCCATCCAGCACAAAATAACAACGCAACCCAAACACAAAAAGACAGCGCACACGACCGGTCACGTCCACGCGCGATATACGCGCACGCCCCCGAGCGGCGGCGACGTCACACCGATGATTAATGCGAGACCGTGACAGTATCCTTCTTACGAATAATTCAAGACGAGTCAAGATATTCCTCACGTCCCTATACACCTGCATCGGTCGCCGTTAGGGACCTGCTGCGTGCGGAACTGTCTCTCGCAAGAACCGAGACGAATTCCAGATTTATCAACTTTCAGACAACGTCGCAATACTGAACTGTCCCGGCTGTCATATGCTCCCGTTTAAACACTGTTTTGTAAGTTTGTATTTTTATAATTTCCCGCTTTTACTGTTTGCATTTATTACTATTTTTACTATTTTTGCAATTTTTTTTGTTTGTGTCAAATTTTGTTAAACATCATTTTATTGTTAACCGCCTCCGTCCGCGTCCTCTGTATAAAGGTAGGCCTCGACAAATTCATCTCGATTGATTGATTAATTTGACCTAAATAGTAAACTATTACACTACTAACACTAACACTACTTTTACACAATGGTGGCAACAAAAATCACGTTATACAAAAAATACAAAATATACAGTCCACTGAATACCAAATGTGTTGAATACTAACGATCAAAATTTACGGTGGTGTAAACTAAACGGTATGTTGTACTCCACACCTCTTTCATTGGTGCCGAGTGGAGAAAAACTGTTCAAAATGTATTAAATGTAAAGCATCTGTAATACTAAGTTGTAAGTTTATTCGCTGGAGTATCATGTACAGTATTACCAAGGTTAGTCCATTTATCTCGAATACAGAGCGCGCAAAGGCTAATTCGCTATTAGCCTCAGGACGGTGGCCAGCTATGCTGCTATGCTGCTAGCGAAGGGGCCACGGACCCTCATGATGGTCTATGTTTCCTCCACAAAATGGCGGCTCCGTTCCCCTGAAAGCTAATAATTTGCCTTGTTGTCCTTTCTCTCCACTCCCCTCCCCAACTTGAAGTCTCTGCCGCACACACAATGTTATGGCTGCGGGCTTGCTTAGCCAGCAAACTCTGCAACTTTGTTTAATGTCGAGAGTATAAACTCCTGTGGTAGGAAGTTCAAAATCCACGTCTCTGGGTCATACTAATCATCAATGTCAAGAAAACTGACGCCGCCGTTAGTGCTGAAGTAATCGATGGTGAAACGTGTCCAAAGCCACTTGATGCATCCGTGTTTATTGCTCGCTCCGTGGCCGTGGTCGTCATATCAACTGTTGTCGTTGCGACCCGGGCGCCAGCGTACGCGTTGTCAATCTCTGTATATCAACGACAGAAAAAAATATATAACTTCGATGTCTGATGACAATTACGACCTAAAGTAGCACAAATACATGTGCATAACAACTTGCCAACCAGACAGGAAATCTAATCCTAACCATAATCCTTGTCCTAACCCTACCACTAGACAGCACGCAATGGTGAACGTTCAACTAGAATAGTCACATGTCCTACGTATCAAGATAAATTCATACCAGACATGTTGTTACGCTGTACTACGTTAGGTTGTAAATGTCACACTCTCGTTTTATTATCACAACGAAGGTGTAAGAGTTTGCCAGTTTGTTTGCGTAAATTTGTGTCAGGGCTCCTGTAGCGATTGGATTTCCACCCCAATACCAACGAAATCCACATACCGATACCCGAGTAAACAGCATCCTGATACTACCCAGTATCAGCGCTAGACCGGTTCTTGGGGGGGGGGCTGAAATAGTGGCGTTGTTCCAAGCGTCATGCTCTCGAGACTGGCATCATAACCACTGGGCTACGCCGCCAAAGTAGTATCGGCTCGTGTGACTCAACTTCCGGCACAACACAACAAGAAAAAAGGTTATCGAGTGCCGGCAATCGGCAGCCGATCCCATGGATCGCCTGCCGGCAGTTCGCCATGATTGGCTGGCAAGTGGCACGTTACCGAACGGCAGGCGACGGAGGACGATGCGGATCGCTGTTATCAAGATGGCGTTGACGTTTAAGCGATTAGTAATATGACGATCGGTTTTCCTCTTTTTCGGAACTGGAAGCTTAGTTAAGGGTTAGGGTAAGGGCTAGGGTTATGGTAGGATTAGGTCTAGGTTTAGGTGCCAGCGAATCATTAATAGCTGACTGCCGGCAGAGTATCTCTGGGGATCGGCTGCCGGTTGCCGGCACGCGATACAGGACGAACAACATAACATCAGACCGATGGTGCAGTGGTGATGATACGCGAACTGTAGCGGTCGCGTGCGATTCTGGATGAACGTCCACCAGGCGTCAGCAAAGTCGTCACCGCAAACGCTCCTCAGAACGCGTAGTTGACAGTTCAGTAGCGCACTGAAACCTCTGTTCACACAGTACCAGTTTCACCCATGACACAATTTCTTTTCCTGTCGCTCTCTTTTGACGTAACCTTCCTATTTTGTTTTTCTTGCCCTTTTACCTCTTTCTGGTGGTGTCAGCCGACACTAGGAACTTTATACCCAGACTCTTGCATCATTACGTTTACCGATCTTCCATGATCATCACATCATTGTACACTGCATTGATATCCATATAATGTGATTCTACATATCTGTTTCTCCTTTGTGATAACGAATTTGCCTGATCACTTTTTGACATTATTATTTTCGTATATATTTTCACATTTTGTATCATTGTCAGTAGTTGCGGTCTGGCAACTAGCCTATGTAATAAACGAATATTGAGTGATTGCGTGATTTACCTTTTCTGTTTCCAACTTTTAAGTGCTCAACAAGCAACCCGACACGTTACTAGTATTTGGCAGCCAAAGCAGGTTTAAAAGTAATGTCGTAAAATATTATAACATCTGGAAGTCCACAGCAGTTTCATGTCATCGTCTAAGCGGTCACTTCTCCATAGTTTCTGTCATTTTTGCTTTTTCTTCTCAGCCACCGGTGATAAGTAGTAGATACAAGTACATCCTTATGTGTCATTACGCAATATCTGCTATTATGCCAGTACAGTATATTCATTATATTCGTCATTTTACTCCTTTCGTAGATAACTATCGCTCTGACCACGACCTCGTCTGACAGACTAATGCATACTCTAATGCTTGTCGATTACAGCAATGGCCATCGTGAACGACGGGATAGTAATATAGCTAGAGAATTATCATTGCGGTGGCGTAACGAGAGAATACTGTTGAAACGTATTCGTTGACAAAATGAGGGGAGGCAAACGGTGTAATTTCAGTTAACTACAACTAAAACTAATACAACCATAACTAAAAAACACTGGAGCGAACACGCTTTGTAAAAATGGTTAAAACACACGTCGTACAGCTGCGCCAGAGAAGTACTTGGTATGTATGCCATCAAGCAAATGAGAACGTTTCTGTTCCGCCCGACTTTCGAAAATTGTGACTGCTTAGTCAGTTAGAACGGGGCGTTATAAATAAGCATTGGTTTATTTCGAGTTGCAGCCAAAGGCTGGAGAAGTAAGTAAATGATGGATACAATAAAAGAATACAGTCCAGATCAAAAACAATACACCACGATAAATGAAATACATAAATACTACGATTCCACAAACGCTGTTGTATCAATGTCACATAGTTCATTATGTGATGATAACTAATGCTAACAAATATCACTGATAATGTTATAAACAGTGAAGACAAAGGACGTACTAAAACATGCGTGATAATTATCAGTTGTTGGAATGTTTTTGGATGTCGGAGTTAACTTAGAATGTCTGGGTCCCGTTTTTCAGGAAGTAGGTAATGCAGACAGGAGGTATACGGTGTTACGCACCTGTTAAAGAATCGCTCCGCTTATCCGAACTGAACTGAGCTGAAAATATGTTTTCATTGTTTTTAGAGTGCAGACTTGGTGTCGAATAGTCGGTCATTAAAGATCGTTTATAGAAAAACGGGTCATGTTTCTTAGAAGAAGAAAAATCTTAATTTCACTGCCTCTGATTCATTTACGACACAATTTTGGCGACAGGTCCTTCAGTGCAGCTGGACCTTGAGTCTGAAACAACCGGCCGACGGATTTCAGACAGCCGGACTATATATACAGCCGTTTCAGACAGTCGCTGACGACATTTTTATTTGGTCGCTGGGACCAAACCGTAGTGCGAATCCCACTTTAACCGCGTTCCAGAAATAATCTTACTTACTTACTTACTTTAGTAAAGTTTAGTAATAGTAATTGTGGTTGTTGTTGCTGTTACTGTATGTACTGCGTATACGATTCTTATAATAAATAAATAAATAAACTACATAAATCCGTTTACTTACTTTATTTGCTTAAGTGTAATACGTTAGCAGCTGCACAGAATGGCGTTTCGTACAAAAAAGCTCGTTGAACCTGCATTTGACTGCGTTATCGGACGACTGTAGATCATTTTCGGATTCGGCGCTACAACGTTGTGCATCTGAGTTTGCTGTCTCGTTCAAAGCATCGACAGCACATCGTCCCACGCTCGTGTACACTGTACACAAAATATACACGTCGATTATTTTGTGCGTATTCACAAAAAAAACACGAAAAATAGTCAGATGTTAAAGATAGCGTGGCCTGCATCGGTTGCATTGCAGAAACACATAAAAAGTTGGTACTGCGTGACAGCACACTATAAAGAATTCGGAGATGTGTCAGTTGCCATTAAAGTGCGAAACTAGGAAAACGACAGAGAAAATAATGACGCAGTTCAGTGACCGGGGGCCCCGCGCTGCCAAAAGTCAGCTTCGGCTTTTTAAACATTTCTATGGCGACTGAAATTAAGCCAATAGCATACGTTAGTATACATGTATGCTCCACCCATGAAACGGAGAAAAGAATTGGGCGTCCGATTCTAAGTAAAAGACAGCTTAGACTCCCCCACCCGAATTTGTGACATGAGAATCAAGCTTTCGTCTCGAAAATTGGTAAAACAAATGTATAGGGTCCTGCTGTGTTTACAGCTGTCAATTATCGAAGAACAATCAAATGCAAATAGTAATTCTCGCATGTCGTTTTACATCTTTAGATGTTTAATGTGTTTTTGTGGTTTATGTCAGTTTCGTACTCAGTGCATTATCTATAAACTGTGTGTGGCTGCCAATGGCGTAGTAGGCCTAAATAATAAAGCTAAAGATGTTCACACAATTGACATACAACCTAAATAAAACAGCTTTATTTCTGACAAAACAAAACGCTAAAACAAACGTAAAACGTTTTAGCAGTTATAGCCAACCACAGTCGGTATCAGCTTGACATGTAAACAGCGGATAACGATTGTGATTGGCTGAAACAGCTAAAAACGTTTCACGGCTGTATTAGCGTTTTTTCAGCTTAAATAAACTGTTTTGTTTATCTTTTATTTCAAATTTATTTACGTTTCATTTCAATTGTGCGGACAACTTAATGCACATTGTATGCTGCAGGCCTACCTTGACGCGTGTCGTTTGAGCAGAGATCTATATCCGATTGAAGGTTCGTGATATGCTGCGAAAAGGTCTGGTAATGTTCATTGATCGGCGAACAGTTGAACGCTTTCAAACATGACAGCCCCGCACTAGTTTTCCTACAATAACAGTCACTTAACCTTTCAGAACGAGCGACAAACTGTCTCAGTGTTCCTCTGCCCGTACAAAATGGTCCGCTTTGTTTCTCAACTACGCACTAAAAGAGACAAGTATCAGAAAAAACTTAGCTCATAATTCCCATAGACACCAATATCCTTCAGTATTTTTTAATTTGTGTCGAGTATGCCTGTGATCAGATATTTCAAAAATGCGTAAGACTCTCGACGATTTTAATAACGTTGACGTGGCGTGTGTGACAAGTGCACGTAATGAAGTCACAAATTAGGCCGCACATAGAATATTTAACACCAACTGATATTTTTTCTTTTATACTCACAGTTGATGCAGCAGGCCGGCTATAGTGGCGGGTTTTCAATAACGAAAATTCCGATTTGGCTTTTTTTCGCGGGCCACTTTGGTATGACTGCAAGGAGAAACTTAATGCACCTATCAGCGGAAGCTTTTGTTTCACTGTATAAAGCTCTAGTTAGATGTCATCAGGAACATGAAAATACTGTATGGGATCCACGCATAATTGGGCTGATTAATATTAATATGAGAGCCACCAAGTATAGTAATTGCAATAAAGCACCTCAAGTACAAAAAACAAACGAAGACTTCAGAGACTCAGTGAATTTACCAACGTTACCGCTTAGACGTATACGCGAGGACTTATTCGCAGTTTATAAAATATTAACTGTCATATAGGCTATTGCAAATACGTCAATTTACAAAAAATACTCCATCAGAATAATGTAACAAAAGGACATACTATGAGCCTGTTAAACGTATCCCCATCCTACAATTGGATATTTCCTCTCAATACGACGTTAACGCAAGATGTGACTTGATAAAGTACTCCATTTCAGTTAAAATAGTGCATGTATAGCTTGTCAGTTGCCAGCTTCCGTTTTCAATGCAAATACTGTTAATACATTCAAAAGCAGATTAGACGGTCCTGGGCCTGTCAAGAATTGATTTCTGATTACAAAAGTATTAACCGTGACAGTGACAATAATGATAGTAGGCTACCATTTTTTAGTTTCAAAATTGCACGATTACACGTTCGATGCGTATAATGGCTTCGATCTTTACTTTGTTTTGTTTTGAGTAACCTGTAACTGTGGCACGAAAATATAACGGCGTACTAACTGGCAGAACGAGTCGAGTCCGGCAGAATCCAACGGAGGCCGTTCTTGGAGTATTGGGATGTTGGCTACACATCCGATTAACTGGAATCTCTCTGTGTCGCAATCTGCTCGCGTCCTTCGACCTGTGTCACGAACACGGTACGGACACCGAATACACAGGGTGCTGTTTGTAGTAGAGGATGACACGGTAATGGGGAAAGCGGTAATATTGCCGCGGTATTACTGCGAAGATGGGGATAATTTCAAGTTAATACCATGGGGACGGTAAATATGATGCGGTAATAACGTTTTTAGGGCAATGACGTTATGCTGTAACGACATTCAACGGAAAAATTGGACTGCAATCATGTATGTAGCTGAAGAACTATGGTTACTCTGTTGAAGAAGTTTTTATTTTACAGTGGCCTACACAACGAAAACAGCGTACAAAATACTAAATTTAGAGAAAAAAAACTATGCAAGACCAAAAGAAGTGAATAGGATGGAAAGGAGGACAAAAATTCAGACAGAATACAGACAGCCAGGCGGGGATGGAAATGGGGATGGGGACAAAATATTTTATCGTGTCATCCTCTAGTTTGTAGTTCCGCTTTCAAACTAATGCGTTTCAAGCCGCGTTTCCCTGCGATTGCGCCCTGATTCTCTAGAGACTACGGCACCTTATAATTTTTTTACTTTTTTACTTACTTAATTTTTCGTCGACAGAATGCTGCGGTTGTCTTGCGATTTACGCTTTGATCGCGGTCAGTACCGTTCTTTCGCGGTTTTCGCGGTATATTTGCGGTTTCCTGAGGTTCTTTGAGGCTGTAGAACCGCTAACACAGAATCTGTGGCCATTGCGACGAAAGACCTTCGGTTACCGTCCCATAGTTTCGGAGCATCGCCGCCCTTTGTAACATTCACGGGTAACAGCTAAGGGGGCGCGGAAAATGGCAGACCTGAAATGGCATACCAAATCTTGAGAAAACTCGAGTTCTTGGTCTACCATTATCAGGTCTGTCGATGTAGTTTAGAGCACGGCGAGCTGGCTGAAAAAATTAATGATAAAAGATGGCGAAAACTGGTGGTTTGCTGTCGCTTTACAAGCGTCGAAGTCGTACAATATAAGTCAAATTCTAAATTTTATTTCCACTGTTCCATCATTTAATCATAACCTCCTCTAATTAAGCTAGAAATGGACTGTATTTAACTATGCCCCACTCGACACAGTTTGGTAACAGTTCGACGACCACGGAAAGTACTACATGAACATGAATTCATTCCACCACAACAACAACAACAGTGCAGATGATTATGTGCAGCTCAACAGTTGTGGCTGCTGAATAGTCAGGCTAGCTAGACCAGCATTTAAAACTATCCAGTAGACAAAGTGAGAAAGCAGAGTGGAACAATAGCATGAAAATATACTACAAATACATGTGCATAACCACTAACCAAGAAATTATAATTCTGGGCCTAATCCTTATCCTAACCTTGCTACTGAACAGCACGCAACATTAAGCTATAAAATGAATATGCGCGTTCTTTGTATACAGAGACATTCATACGAGGCAGTGTTATAGCACCATTTCTACTAATCTCCGTTTCCTCGTTTTAACACAGTTTAGGTCATTTCGGAGGCGATATATCATTATCCGTCACATGACTGATAAGCCCAAAGTCCACTTATCACGTCACGTCACGTCACGACTTTTTCCTGTGCCAAAATGCACGGGCTAGATAGCTTGTCATGACGTGACGTGACAGGCCAAGTGGAAGTTGGCTTATATTGACACAGTACTGGCATATCACTATTTAAAATGTATTTAATGTGTCACGCCTGATACACAGTGTAACAATCTGTTGTCGACCGCAACTAAACTGTATCACTAATAGCCTGTACTCACCGCATAAGCTAATTGACAGCAAAATCGCGATAAAACTTAGAAGTTTCCGCATCTTAGTAGCCGGGTTTTCGCTTTGCACACCCGCTTTCATACACCGAACGATTTGCAGGAGTACTGCTAACATTCGTTTAAGTGCTTATAGAGCAAAGCAGGTTTGTGTAGGCTATTTTAATGAGAACAGGGCTGCGCAGAAACGAGTGATTTAAGTTGTCGATAAGTAACGTCGTGTAAAAAATTGCACTGAGTAGGAAAAATTGTATTTGTTATCAGTTTGCGATCAGCTAAAGTAATTAAGAAACCCAAATTTTATACAGTACAACATTTGTCCACCGGTAGAATTGCCCCCTTCCCTGTATTAATCGTCATAATGATCATTATCATCAATACTCACAGCGCTCCAACCACAAGACGAACGCACGCGCATTACAGTTGTCAACAGCTAAAGCGCATGTGAAACCTCAAGCAATATAAACTTCAAAATTGTATAAACTAAGATTTCAATATTAGTAAGTTTGTCGACTAATATTTTGTTATGATAGTATCGAATGAGCATATATCGCTACGGAAAAAAAGCACGCACCAGAGAATATCTTGTCAACATCCAAATATATGGTAAATAAAGGTATTTATGCCGGGTAAGTTGTTCAAATATGAAATTAGTCTAATATTAGTGGGATGACCTAATTTTAATAACACTGACAGTATGCCTCTTAGACACTAAAAGTTGGGTTAAACAATTCGATTTCAAGCCAAAAAAATCATCGAAAGTGTTCGAAATGTGGTGCTGTATTATCCGGTACTCGGATACTCGAATACTGCGCTCAGTTTACGCCCTGAACAGCTCAAAACCGGACACAACGGTGTTTAGAGAAAGCTCTGACGAGGCCCTTGCGGTCACGCTTGCTGTCTGTGTGACGCGAAGCGTAAAAGATGTGACTCACGGCCAGCACGACATGACATACTTTACACACAACTAGATTGCAGTGCTGTTCCATACGTGAGCAGTGTCGGATAGTAAACTATAACTGTAACTATAAATATGACTATGACTAAAAAAGACTGAATTAACTACACTAATAACTAATTCCGATTTCAAAATGCATGAAGCTATTGACACGGATACATTATACATATCAGATGTGAATTTATACTATACTGCTGTTGCATTGCGTATTCTAGCAGTAATGAGTCTGCTCAATGACGTTAGCCAGTATTAAGAAACAGACGATGTTACGAACGAATATAACGAACTGGCTATACAACCTCAGCCTATAACTGTAACTAAATAATAACTAAATAATAATAAAAATGATTAATGTAAAATTAAGTATAACTACTACTGAAATGATGTACAAAACTAACACTAAAACTAAATAACAATAAAAATGAGTACTCCAAAAACTAATAATAACAGTAACTATAATGATTTTCATGACAAAAATAACACTGCACGTGAGTATACGTTGCACTGCGATGTGTGATCTTACGTGGCCGCTATACACGCTCCCCACCCCGGCGCTGTACTGACGGCGAGTGGTGTAATGTCGGGGGAGTTAGCTTGCTTGGTCAGGATTTAACGGCCCTTTCAACACAACAACAGCAGACTATATGCGAGAGAAGAAGGATAGATAAATAAAAACATATGATAGTAATGAAATAAAAAATAGCCAGAAATTTCAGCCAAATAAAAAAGTGCATCAACTGCGATGAATCATTTATTTATTTATTTACTTACTTATTTAAATGCAGCTAAAATGTGAGCCTGTAGTGTAGAGTGTAGACGCCGCCTGGGTCTTCCGGCACAGGGTCGTAACAAAGCGAGCTCATGAACAATAGCGTCGGTATGAGATCGTGACACGGTAGTAGAAACACTTGCACTCTCCGATCGAATGTTCAGATATAGTATGACGAATTATTGCACGAATCAATTATAAACTATTAGTTTCTGTGACTGCCTCCACGGCGGACATTGAGGGCTGTATTGTGCTTGGGGGATCAGGGGATTCAACCCCCTTTAGGAAAAGGCTGATCCTTCTGCAGTACGTTGCAAAAATATACAGAGGGGTCAATGCAATGGCGTCATAACACGAGTATATACTTTATATATTCGATGTTTCAGTCAAACACTGTGTTGCATGCTATTTGTAGGTTTGGGCGCCATTTCCAAAAAATCTGACCCACCAATCACAAATTGACAAATGTGGACATTAGTTTAAAAATGGTAAATGCAAGGCCGCCGAGAGGTTAAAAAGTCCCCGGTACAAGTCACAATTTGCCCCCCCCCCATC
>Ga0056115_1001161_pt1 | contig 12181 bp, 8 predicted proteins | sample WorMetOlspDAHAB1_FD_77007 | JGI IMG/M metagenome (GOLD analysis project Ga0056115, IMG submission 77007) | Marine gutless worms symbiont microbial communities from Max Planck institute for Marine Microbiology, Germany - Olavius sp. DAHAB.1 ... | reverse complement strand
GCGTTAAACACAGCCTTATGATAGATATTCAAAAATACTGCACATGTAACTAAAACAAAATCTTTATTTATTAAGCATATAATTACGGAACTCATGTATTACACTCCAAACACGGGATCAAACACGACATTAGAAATTTTGCAATCAGCAGAAAACACTTCATCATCGTTAGAATGTAAAATCATTTCTAAATAATGGAAAAACACACAGAATCCTAAGCTACTTTTTTTCAATATTTGGTTTTGAGCAGAATCTGAACCAAAGTTGCACAGAACATCAAAGGAGTAACCATACGTTGGCCAAGACCATGTTGTTAATATATATTACATATTACCGTCAATAACTGATTGTGTACAGAAATTGTTGGCGCAGTAACAGCTGGGGCCATCATCAATATTACTCTACTTTCCAAGGGCATGGTTTATTACCACAGAAGCCATTCTACAGAAACATGAACTGGCTGCCAAAAATTTGGTTAACATACACTACAAGTGCCACTTTTCAGGGTCAGGTTACCTATCAGTATTACTGTACATGTGCCTACTATCTAACCATCACTGAGCAGTTGCAGCCTGGGCCAGTCAGAGGCAATCATATTGCAACTCAAAACAACCTGTTTGGAGACCTACTATACCTAGTTATGCTCAGTGGAATGTGACCTGAGGCCTTGGAATATTTGCTGATTAAAATATCACACTGTAGAAAAGCTACTGCTCATGAGAAATGTAGATTTGTGGAGTGAAGAGGATAACTATGAATTAACTAGCTGGCCAAAATGGTATATCGATCTTTGGCCAACGGACTTTCTCTGACCTGTGCCCAATCTACGGTTGTCAGGTGACCACTTCGTGGGTAAACTGTCTGCTAAGGATTGCAAATTTGCCTTCCATCCTTCAATGGTCGGGAAATGAGAAGTAACCTAAGTAATTTTTGGGGGTGAAGACCATTATACTGCAGACTGGGGCTATAAGTAAGTAAATAGCTTTATAGAATAAACAGTGGGCTGTGCATGACTGCATGGTCCAGAGTCTATGTATGCAAAAATGGCTGTGGCCTACGATGAACACCAGCCCATCTGTGACCCACAGTGCCGCTGCAGCAGCAGTATGTGGCACGTGGTGCTATGTGTTAAGCTTTTACCTTTGAATTTTATGTTATGAACTGAGAGATCTACACTGAAGATATGCTCAGCAATTGCCTCAGTTGAACACCAGAAGCATCCTATCATAAGAACAATCGATAGAAGACTCAAAGCAACAAACCTTCAATCTGTTTAGTTGTTGAGAAGCTGGATGCAAAGCTAGTCATGCCAGCTCCAAGGTGACCACCGCCAGAAGCACTGTTAGCATACTTCATCTGTGCCATCGACTGGGCAGACGCCGAGTTCGAAAACATCGCTACAAAACCATTAATCAAACAATTACAAATGGTAGTACGTGCTTGTCAAAACAGCCCTTCCATTGCCCCTCAACGTACCGTCCACAATTTCACTTACCGAAAAATATGATGCGCGAAAATGCGTAACATGACAAAAAAGTTGTCCAGAGGCTTTATCAGCATAAGTGTGCCACTGCTAACGAGAAAAAAAAACTGACAATGCCATTGTACGATCAGACGCCTTTGCAGGTTCAGGGGTCTGCACAGTGTAAGTAAATAAATAAAATAAATGATTATAATGTTCAAAATGACGAATGGTCCACTGTGCACAGGCTAAGACAATGGATTACAACTGGTGGGAAATCTTCAGCACTTGTTGGCATGCACGTGTCATGTGCACTCAGAGCTAAAATGGTCAACCACTGCAACATGGAAATCCAGGAGCGTCACAGAGCAGAGACATTACATCATGCCACACCAAAGACTCGTACGTTGAGCCACTCACAACCTAGACAAATCCACACTACCGGTACCTATTGTAGCAACGAACCAAAACAAATATTTCCCAAGCATAACAGTAGCCAAAAGCTAGCTCATCAATTAACACTTCCTGCTATACAGCATGTGTCTGGCATTTGTTCTCTTTAAATCCACGGTTACTGCTCTACTGCTTGCTTAAGTAAATCAAAGCCATCATTGTCCAGCAGATCATGTAAGCTAAATAATGCTGCTGAAAACATCACTGCTCCCTCAGGTCTATGGGAAAAATATGATCATGCTCTCATGACTGCTATCGGATGTAGGAAACTAGCATTATAAATATCTGAACTGAATTGATAAAGCTTCTGTGTGATGATAGTAGACGAACACTTCCAGACTAAAGAAAACACAGGAAAATCAAACACTATTAACAGAATGAAATGGCATGCCTGGATTCAGTAATCCTGAGAGTCCCGGACCAGCCGTGGCGCCATACTGCTGCATGGCCTCTGCTCCTCCGACTGCGCCACCACTTGCCGCACAACCATTGCTACCACCGACTGCACCCACGCCACCTATAGAGTTCATCGCAGCACCTGCAAACATACAGCTCTGTTCAGCTACATGGTCCAATCATGTTGTCATCATCGTATGCTGCAATTGAATAAAGTCAGCAACACCGCAGGACAACCGCAAGTTAACGACAGTCCATACATCGAAAGTAACCAAACTCCAAACAACGGAAAAGCTATATGAATATTGTGACAAGATGACTCGACAGCGTATATGTGACATAAAATATGTGAAAATGTAGATAAGATAATTCACACGATGTCAACAGTCATGAACCTGGCTACGTTAACATATCAACCAAGCACCATAAAAATTGCGGGTTTCCTAAGATAAATAAATAAAGCTATATGCATTTTCAATCTCGTCCAAATAAAAACCACTGCGAATACTAACATCACAAGCAAACATCATCTTGACGAGATATATTAACATGAGATTATAATGTACCTGGTGAATTGCCCATGGCATGCATGCCTGCTGAGGCTGCTATGTTTCCCGTGTTGTTAGCACCAGAACTGTTGTGCTGATAAGCAGCCATGCCAGATGAGCTGCCCCCGGACCCCATTCCTACAATCACCAGCAAACCAATGGAATGAGTGAGTACAGTTTAACGCCCATAGTTTTGTCACTTCAGAGGCAGCATGACAGACCAATTGCTTGACTGATTGATACCGACAAAACTAAAGATTACAGGAAAAATACACAACTACATATAACTCAATAAAGATAAACAGCTAAATAGTTATACAGAAAGAAACTCCGATTCTGTTGCCTCTTACGACACTCGGTCAGAAAACGAGTTGAACTAATTCATTCAATCGCGAGCGCCACACATGGCAGCCAACCACCAAATGCCAGGTAGCCAGTAAACACACAGTAAAAAGGTAAAAGGTAAAGGCATAACACTAATATGGCACCACTAGCGGCAACTGCAGCTTCAGTAGCGCTGTTCGTCACAGGCTAGGGCGGATGCTGCAGCCTATAGGCTGTAGGCTACGCCTGCACACACGGGCTAGCCTCACAGCTAAACGACAATTACACACACAGTCCAGCCTGCCGTTTAATGGTCTCCACCTCCATAATCCATGTAATTACATGGATTACTACTCATACTGACCCCAAAGGGATGGAAGGCTGAGTTGGATTGGATATGGGTTGGTTAACTCATAGCAGACACCTAACCCACGAAGTGGTCACATGTCAACCATAGATCAGGCATAGATCAGGGAAAGTTCAACAGTTAAAACCGACATTCAAACCACTGAGCCACGCCGCCAACTGCTTCCCACCGACAGACATCTGACACAACAAAACAGTTCATACCCGGACTGTTAGCAGCGAATGCCGCCAATGCTGCCAAGTTCAAATTTTGCAGACCTTGCAAGTTATTTGCATCACCTAAACACAAAGCACTCTCAGCATTTAAAAAAAATCATGCGTACAGTACATGAGCGAATCAAGAACTATACTGAAGAAAACAAAGTGGCACCATAATGAAAGTGCACAGTATGTGTGTGTTACTTGCAACTAATCTCACAATAAAGAAACAATATGTCAACTGCACAACTAAATTAATCACGGAAATCAAATGTTGACGATACTGAATGGTCAGAGAAGAGTATGTGCCGGCAATAAACTCCAGATTTTTTAATGTCTTCAATAAGCAAAAGCAAAACTGGCCCCTGTGTAGAGCCTGCGATTGAAAATTAATGAAGAATAGAAAAAAATGACTGCAAGTTTTACATTTTGCATTAACTGTCCCTTAATTACAAAATGCCTACAGCAGCAAATACTACAGATTAACAATAGAATCATCAGATGACAGACCATAAGAGTTTGGCATGGATGATGGATTAGGCCCAGTACCAGCAGCAGCATTTAGAAGCTGCAGAGCATTCAAACCTAGCACACAAACAAGACCAATCAACAGCTCAAATGGACTGAACAGTCACTATAATAATCAATACACTGCAATAAAGCCATGCAGAATAATATAACATATAACAAAATAACAAATAAATGTTACTAAAATTTTCAGACAGCATTTTGTGAACATGAAAAGAAGATTATATTCACATATTCAGATGAATATGAAAGTATCTGCTGGAGACAAGTACATGGTTTAGTGCAAACAGTAGTAATTTAAAAATAACTAAAGACATTGCAGAGATAAATTTCATAGTGCAAAAACAACATAATAAGTATAGCAAATATCAAGAAATGTGTTAAACAGGTGACTAGCAGACTCACCAAGCCCGAGATTTCCAAGATTACCAAGGGTGCCCGCATTCGGGCCAGAACCACTCTGCTGTAACAACTGTACACACAATAATGATAAAAATTGCACACAAACCCGATAGTCCACAAACAAACTTCATCACTAAATTGACATTCATATTGTTCATGTCAAATTAAACTCGTTCCTCTCTTTTCTGTCTGTATGTTTTTCTGTCTGCAGGTTCTCTGATTAACGTTCACAGTAATTGTGTTTACATTAGGATGGCTGTGAGTGCTTTAGCCTTGTCATTCCTGTTAAACATGGTAATAACTGTTACTGTTCATTTGTAGTTATTGTTGAGCAAATAAACATGATGATGATGTGAAGTATGCACGTCCCCCAAATAATCATCCATCCAATGGCTAATTCTCCATGGAAGACTTAAGATTTTGGAATTCAAACTGTTTCTGGCCATTTGTACATCCTTTTTCCACATGTCTGCAATATTTCATTAGTTTTTTGTCCATGAAAAAAAACAGTTCTCGTACAAACCGATGCAGTTATTTGAGAAATGTTTCCAAATCTCTGTGCATTTTAGTATGACTTTGCTATTTTTTATTTGATACCAAATATAGTTAAATAATATTAGAAAATACCACACAATACTCGACTTCAAAAGATATCTGAACACATGGCACAAACATTTTATAAAGTCTGCCCAAGAAGTGTGTACAAACTGCCATATAGTTTTCAATCATTGCAAATACTTTGAGAATAAACCTTACGGTGTCTACTTTTGGAAAACCTATACTTATAACACACTATACAGCTTCAATACAGTATTAAAAATAGCATCAGCTGTAATCTTAACCCAAAGCTCCTGCATCTATTGACCAACAAAAACTAAGGCCTTTTATTCAAGCATTCAAGGCCCTTGATTCACAATCTATCAATATAGCATACTACAAAAGTAGTCAGTTCTTCTACACATAGCAATAAAAATTTCAGCAGCCCTGTGGCTGCCATCAATTTTTAATCAGCTTCCATCAGACGTTGATTGGCCCAGCTAAATTCCAAACTTTTCAAGGTTTTCTTCTCATTTTCAAAAACACTTCAAGAAGTTTTGAGCATTTTAAAATTTGACGCTATTTACAAAGCTAGCTGTGAATTCAAGGCTGGGGCAGGAACCCCATTTAGCCACTCGACAGATGCAAGCACCGATCAGCCGACCGGCCAAAATACGTGAAGTGACACTAACGGCAAGATACTGTTGACTGAGAGCTCCAAGGCCGACCGCACCAGCACCATTCAGCAGCTGTGCTTGCATTTGCTGCAATCGCTTCATCTCTTTCTCTTTCTGTGAATCGGCAAGCTTAACGACCAGCGGAGACCGACAGCCCTGCATTGCAGAGTTCCAACTCAGCAAAACAAATTCTGTATTGACCATGAATAATTACGTTTTCGAACAAAAGCCTCAGTAAAACTACGCATGTAACTTAAGAGTGGCATCATGCATTGTTTTAATTCTCTGTTTCAATAACACGACTCTTCAAAACACACTTGCTGGCTCAAACTTAATTTCAAAATTATATTTTGGAAATCAAAATGCCACACTAAGACAATCATGACCCTTGCTATTGCCAATCATATACAAGGTGCTAATGTACAATCTACTGCAACTGAGCTACAAAGCTAAATGACAGCCATATGCATCCAGCCGTACGAATCAGTACACATTTGCACATAACTTGTTCCTGTTCTTTTTACATGGCAATGTTTCTACTGAATGCACATCACTATAAGTTATTACACAGCGCACACCCAGAACAATTACATTGGAACACTAAACATGGGAAGAATATGACAGGAAATTTAATGATTCTAAAAATACAGAACATATATACTAATGGCGGTATTTGTGACTAAAACAGTTACTAATCAGCATGGATGATTACATTATGCATATTAATAGATAAACATCATCTGCAGCTGATATTAATGTTACGTATAATGCCACAGATAGTATTTAAGCCGAACAGACAGCGAAGGAGCTCACTTCAAGTGTTCTCGAGTGATGTAGATTGCGTATGGCATTCTGTGCACATTGCCGGCTCGAAAGAGTTACAAATGCACACCCTAACGAGGACACACCAAGCTCACAGCTCAGCAACAGCCTCACACAGCTTTTAAGCATATAAAAATATCAGTAGAACCGCAAAATGAATGAAAAACTTATATTTTAGTTGCAATAGCCAACTGCAGTGTGCTAGCAGACATTTATTGTCAGTGGTCTAGCATCAAATATACCACGATACTGTGTTCATCAAATACACACAAAATTTAGAATCTTGCACTGTATTATTATTATTATTATTATTTTAGTAGAGTCAAGTAACACTGTTATAATAATTTGTCGCAGGGGTACTTTACATAAAAAGCAAGTCATGTAGGTATGACGATGTGAAAAGTTCCTCTTGAGATGGCATCAATGTCATTTAACTGTCTCTACTCGAGTATTATAACAAAGTAAACCTCCATTTCACATTTCATTAGAAATCTGTAATAAGCTGTTATGAAAACAGCACTTCTGAACTTGGATATGACTACCAATATATACACAGATACATCAACTTCAACGTCTACTTTAACCTTGCAACTCCACCATTCATCAGACGACACTGACCTCGGCTCTGGCCATTCTGTTCCCTTAGTATCGTACACTCTTCGATTGTTCCGAACGGTGCAAACATCAAACGTACATCACTCTCGCTACATTTCTTAGATAACATGCCAACGAACAGCTTCCGTTCTTCTACTGTAAACGTACAAAAGAACACATTTACAATCAACAGAATGGTGGCAAGCTAACTAAGGATGCTAACTCCACAGAAATTGTCTGCATGTAAGAACAAAAAACAAAAGTTTATTGTTCTGTACAATGAACTGGTTCTCATCGGTTACAGACTGTGAGTATGAGATGTAAAAGCCCCTTCGATTCCTCGCAATTATTACATGTACAACGACACAACAACTTCAAAACTGACAGTGCCATAGTTTCTTTGTACTCTGTGTGAAGTTGAAAGCAGACTATCTTCCACATAATCTAAACAGTCTGCCGTCTACACATTGTTGAAATATTACAACACTTGTCTATGGGTGAGATGAATGAAAATGATTGTCCGGTACGTTGTATCACAACATACGGCTCCTCCTGCTATGTGGTGAACAGCCATTGCTCATTTCTCTACTCATAACTACCACCACCAATCTGCCATTTCTCAAGGTATGGAACACACTGCCAGCCACAGTAATGGCAAATTTTCTGAATCTACGTTTGACATCGTTGTCCAGCATACCGCTTCAACTGTATGCCGTGTATGACTGCATTTAGAACCCTGGGGCCCGATTTTCAAAAAGGCTTATAATGAATTATGATAATAAATAAATACTAATTTTCTAAAGATCTTATGACGATTTTATGCTTGTAAGTTATGACAAAGTTATGATCACATATCTGTGACCACAGGCTTTGTCATAACTTTTAGACTACTATAGTTTTAGCAAAACGTATAAGTTTATATAAACAAACACAAATGGCGCATTTGCCCACTCTCGTAAGTAATGAAAAAAGTAAAAAAAGAAGTAACACATATATAAACAAATTAGTTTCAGAGCTTTTGACAGATTGCTATTTTTATTTACGATCATAACTTTACAACGAAGTTATTATGAAGTTATGACGAATTTGTGACGATTTTATGATAATCTTATGACTTTCTGAAAATCGGGCCCCTGGTGTGGTTCTAGACAGGCTCAGACCTAGCCACGTCACTGAACAGTCTCAGAAGTTTGGCTTGCAGTACGTCAGAAGAGGAGATTAGTAGGTTAAACTCGGCACTTTTGCATTGGAGACATGCTCTGTATGCTTGTCTTCACTAGTAGACAGAGATGTAGTTCTCGAGACCACAATCTTGGTCTCGAGACCGCTTGAGACCGACTTAAGCCGGTCTTAGTCTTGGTCTTGAAAGCTCTGGTCTTGTATTGGTGTTGGTCTTGATACTTATGGTCTTTGTATTGGTCTTGGTCTTGCACGGTCGGTCTCGTATGTTTTCAATACCACGTTGCTATTAATTATAAAATTTAAAATGTAAAATTTAAATAAGACTACGAATCCTGCGATGACAAAAGAAACTATCAATATTTCAATTTGTTGTTGTTATTCATTACATACTTGTATTTTCATTTTTCAACGGACCGACTTACGGCTTACGTAGCTCTGTACTTCCGGTGTAAACAAACGATTTGTGTAGTGGTTTTGGTTAATGTTTTGGTCAAATTTATTACACGATGGCATCTGGTGCACCTATTGCATCTTCTTCAGATCAAACTACATCTCCTAAAGCTGTAAACCCGCCTGAAATAGTGAAGTTCGCATTTAAGGAGTTTGCGGTTGATCTAAAGGACAATAAATGGAAAGCGATATGCGGCAGTTGCCAGGAAACCATCCACAAGACCCGTGGAACAACTACGTCGTTTTCGCGGTACGTAACACAGTGTAGTTTTCTAGTTTTTCAGAATAAATTAATGACATTTCTAAACTAAAGTGTCTGACTAAACTGCCTAGCAAAAGGCCAGTGATGATCGGCGACCGTGATCCAAAGCATCTGGATAGTAATTGCCAAGCTCAATGGGATAACACGGCAATGGGGGATTGTATATGTTAGGCAAAAATTCAAATTCATTCAACCGGTTGTCCTAAGGTTTTAACTCGTTAATTTTCATTATTACCCTGTTCTATGGTGTAATTGAACCCCCCCCACCCCCCAGTTGTCAATTAATTTTAAAATGCTTCAATCTCACGCTACTAACTGAAAAATTGTATTAATGGTATGAAAGTGCACTCTGATTTTTATGCATCGTGATATTTTAGGCACTTGAAACGAAAACACAAAGATCTTTAAAGCCTATGAACAACATCGTGACGGTGGCAACAATTCAGACCAGCCAAATTTGCAGTCCTTCATAGCCAGGTCACTGAAATATGGAAGTAATAACCAAGAACAGTAATGCATCACCAGCAGATTAGTTGAAAATTTGATTGCGAAGGGGAGTCTACCATTGAGCATAGTGGAAGCTGATTGGTTCATCGACTTTATGAGCGTAGCCAACCCAAAATATTCGCTTCCTTCAAGATCACGTCTCGATGAAGGTGATCCCGCAGTTGAAGGCAGCCACTGAACTAAAAGTGTCGTCTCACATTAAGAAAGCTGAAGACATTGCATTAACAATTGACATATGGACGGACAGACTCCTTTCTTGCAATTACGGGTCATACGTTCATCGGTTATGAGTGTCAATCATTCCTGGTGGCATTTGAAGCGTTCCGTAGCTTGCACACTGGGCAAAATATTGCAGATGCAATCGAGAGATGTGTGGAAAAGTACAGCTTGCGTGAGAAAGTGACATACATTGTCACAGACAATGCCAGCAACATGCGTAAAGCCTTCTCGGTAATGGAAGAATGGTCAGCTGAGGTCAACGTTGACTATGGTGGACTTGATGCCGAGGATCTATGGAATGATTTGGACTCTGCTGATTTGGATAACGTAAGTTTAGTTATTATTTGCGGTACTTTATTTGTTGGTATTTCTTTTGTTCATATTTGTTGGTATTTCTTTTGTTCAATCAATTGTTATACTACTCCATTTTCAGGGCTGTGGAATTCAGTTAGGACCACTCCTTCTCAGAATTCAATGGTAACATTTTCAATTCTGTATAGTTTCTCCAAATAGACTTTTGGACTCCACTTGTTAAAAATCTTGCTTTCACATAAATAACTTTTTACTTTTTAGTCATATAAATTTGACCTTTTGTTTCAGGTTGATGTGGTGATTCGGAAATCCTGTGAGAGGCTGGCTTGCTTCGCTCACACGATACAGCTGGTCGTTAAGGATGGCTTGGATTTGGCAACTGCAGTTCGTCCGGTGATGGCAAAATGCACGAAGTTGGCAAACCTAACCCACCAGTCCGCAAATTTTAGAACCGCATTTGAGGCAAAGTTTGTTCCTGGTTCATCGATCCGAGCTGCCAATACTACTCGCTGGTCCAGCATCTATGCACAGGTCTCTGCAGTGTCATTGCTTGATCCATGCAAGCTGTCTAGTGTTCTCCAGGAAACTGACCATGGAAATCTCATTCTTAACGCCAAGGAGCGGTCATCGTTGGAGTAGTTGGTGGAAATATTACAGCCTTTCTCTAAAGTCACTGAGTTAATTCAAGGCGATAATTATGTCACAATCAGTTGTGTTGTACCATCTGTTGTTGCACTGCTCAAGTGCTTGGCTGGGCTTAGTAGTCGCGCACGATACCACGGTGCACTGGTAAATTCATGATTGCATCCATCCACAGGCGCTTTAGTGGACTCCTTCATTCTATTCAGATGAAACCTGGAACAACTAGCCAGTTGGAGTCTGAGCCATTCGAACAGTTGCTATACCCAGCTGCTGCTGTTATGGATCCTGCCTATGGATTTGTCTGGCTCGAATCGGATCACCCAGGAGACGAAGAAGTCAAAGCCATTGTCAAGGAAACTGTTATTGGTAAAATTAGACAATTTTATGTGCTCTGCCTTAAAGTATCATTTCATTCAGTTACGTTTAAAGCTCACCAAAAACACCTCAAGCTTAATACGCAAGAGTCTATTGGGACTAGACTGAACTATTCATACTGCTTCATTGCTGAACATTTCCGTTATTTTTATGCGTCTTTCTAAATTCTGTTAACAAATTAAACTGCATTATAATTCAGTATAACCATTTATTTATTCCCGGTACGTTGATGTGTCAACAGATTACATTGTGCGAGAAGCCAATAGGCTGCAACCTATGAAACAAAGCAACACAGATGGAACTTCAGCAGACGACACTAGTGAACCTCCCACAAAGAAGATCCGGTCTTCGCTGTTTGCATCGTATGCGAGAAGGAACACTTTGACGATTGTTGTACCAACAACACCTCTTCGTTGCACACTACAGGCTTACCTCGATTTGGCATCTTCTTCACCAAAGGCCACTATCAAATCTCTCATTGCCAATGCACAATTCAAGGCCCTTAATCGATTTGTCAGTTCCATCTACTGTGTCTCTGCGACCTCTGCCCCTGTCGAAAGAGTGTTCAGCCATGGAGGCATTTTCATGCATCCCCATAGGGCACGTCTGAGTGATGACATGCTGTGTAGTTTAGTATTTTCAAAGTGCAATGCCCATTTGTAGAAATGCTGATAATTTTTCTCATCTACTGTAGTTTTTGCGTTTTGAAAACAAATGTTCTACGGGGTGCAGAGTTCAAAATAAATATTTGTGTGAGATACGAAAAGTGCACTTGTTAAATTTGGCAATTTGCGGTCTTGGTCTTGATTTCAGTAAATCGGTCTTGGTCTTGGTCCTAACAACAGTGGCATTGGTCTCGGTCTTGGCTTTGAGAGTGCTGGTCTTGGTATTGTCTTGGCCTTGGTACTTATGGTATTGGTCTTGG
>Ga0056115_1001160_pt1 | contig 12184 bp, 9 predicted proteins | sample WorMetOlspDAHAB1_FD_77007 | JGI IMG/M metagenome (GOLD analysis project Ga0056115, IMG submission 77007) | Marine gutless worms symbiont microbial communities from Max Planck institute for Marine Microbiology, Germany - Olavius sp. DAHAB.1 ... | reverse complement strand
GTACTATAGCTCAAAGTTCAAATTATTTTATGCATACTAAAACGTATATGCATTAGCAAAACTAAACTTAAAATTAATATTGTCCAAATAGCCCCAGTTTGTTTCTACAAGCGAGTTCACGTGTATCTGTTGAATTCCTTGGATAAACGATTAATTTTGTACGGTGCGGCTCTCGTATACAGGCGTAATACTGTAAAATCGCCCGAGTCCCACGTTTCTGGCAAGTTACGACGCACCCTTCATTTTGAGGGAAAACCAAAACACCATCTCATATAATAAGTAAATAAGTAAGTAGTTAAGTGACTTATGTAATGTTTTTGACAAGGTTATGTAAAACTCCAAAATCAGCCAGACATTTTACGATGTTCCTAGCGTCGAAAGCCATTTAGATACCATCACAGCTTTAAATTCCGACGCATTTTCCTAAGCCCCTCCATGTCGAATATTTTCATTTTATACAGGGTGGCCCAAAAAAGTAAACCACTTTCACAAATCATCATTAAATCGTATTAAAACCCACCATTTTTCATCGATTTAGACTACAAAATGAGAACAAGAATATGTTAAGTCTGTATTAAATTTTATATGTGTGACCTAATTCGTGACGTCATTACTTGCTGTATTTGAAGCTGCGATACGGGTACAATCAAAGCATCCGATAAAATCATGCTGAAAACCAGAAAAAAAAGAGAAAATATGGAAATAAAAGAAATTTTTGCATAAATCGCCATCTAAAAGATTGTTTAGACATAGAATTCACAGCTTGCTAAGGCGAGCTGATGACTGAGGATGCGCTAACATCATTTTCTGTATCTGACGCATATCACTAGTTTGCGGTTCAGGCATGATTATTGAGGTGAGAAAATAGGTCACGCATAGAATATCTAATACCAACGAATAATATTATAGTCATACTTTAATTTGACAATAAATCTCATCTCATTGACAGGCTTTAATACGATTTAATACAATTTTTGATCATTTGGTAGTGGCTTACTTTTTTGGGCCACCCTGTATATCCGCCATTTGAGTGTGTGGTTTCCAATGTAATTAGGTTGGTCAATGGGCCAGCGAAGTAAGTCTAAATCAGTGGATAAGGTAGTATGGTTTGTGTCTGTGTAGACTGTGCATGTGCGATCTGTATGTTTGTTGTAGGCAACACAAGTACAGAATCATCTTGCGTCGATTCAACCGGAATTCAAGTCCGAATTGCTCGATGGTGTCGCCGAGTTCAAAGTCTCTGTCGACCAGTTTGTCAGTGACTATTGTGAAAGGTGTGCGATATTGCCAACATAGAGTTTTGTCTGAAACTTTCCTGCACTCCAAAATTACTCAAGTTTTTCTACTCTGCTGTTCTTATAGCGCCAGGACTATATTATTGACTTATGCATCAGACTGGAAGTAATGAGAATAATTTCACGAAACATACGCAGTTTACGCACTGACCTGTACTTTGTAGTGGACCGATGGTGCCCGGATTGTCGCCTCGCGAAGCCAGTGACCGACTGAACATCTCCCAGCTGCACTTCGACGACTTGTGGCGCAAATACCAGACGTTTTCCGGCGGCGAGCAGCTTTTTGGTCTGGAGGTGACCGAATATCCGGAGCTACATCAGATCCGCAAGGAGCTGAACCTGCTGCAAAAGCTCTATCAGCTGTACAACAGTGTGCTGGACCGAGTACGCAGCTACTACGACATAGCGTGGGTTGACGTCAGCATTGAAAAGATCAACGCCGAACTTCTTGACTTCCAAAACAAGTAGGCACACGTACACCCATAGTCAGTGAATTGCAGTAGTCCAGTCTGATCACACATTGCCTGGTTTAGCTGATTACTGTAGTTAATTGTGATATGTAGGATGATTGTGCACCCTAGCAATTTGTTGATAAGTGATACATCCGGTCAACTACAGCTCTGAGCAATTGTTAAACACAAACTCAAAACATACGTTATTAAGCATCCTTTCATCTGTTAGTTTTTACCACACTCTGTTTTCATTACTGGCTTTTGTACTTCACCGGTGTTTTTGCCTTGCGTTAGAAATCGGCCCAGCACTATAAATTGAATGATGACGACGACGGCGATGATATGATGAATGTGGTTTACTGAGCCACTTTTTCCGGATCTCATAAATTAAAAATTGCTAATGTTTTTTGCTATTTAGTTGAATGTGCAACTTGAATGTGTATCAGCATAGGTCTAAGTGAATTAAAGTGGTGGTTTTAGTCAGAACTGCGGAAGAATTACCGTTCATTGCATTGGCGCGGTATGTAGGTGTCGCAAACTGCCGAAAGCTCTGAAGCAGTGGCAAGCGTACGAAGATCTGCGTAAGACTATCGACGATTTCAACGAGACGTGCCCACTTCTCGAGATGATGGCGAACAAATCGATGCAGCAGCGACACTGGGAACGCATCTCAAAGATCACCGGTCACGCTTTCGATGTCGAGTCCGATAATTTATTCCTACGAAATCTGATGGAAGCGCCGCTGCTTGCGAATAAGGAAGATATTGAGGTTTGCTGATTCTGCTCTGTTTGTTGTTATCTCTGTAGTTGTCTCCACGTGTTATTCATTTCCCCTGCACATGTACACGTATGCGCAGTTTGTACATCAGCTGTTTAATGTGTCCACCTTGCTGCTGAACGACGCACTCTTAAAATGTGTTGTTTCAGAAGTCGTCTTGTTTTCAGTTGTTGCTTTTAAGACAAACTTGAGGTGCGGTGGGATCTTTATCAGTAGTACTATTACATATTATCTCCTGATTCTGACAGTGAAAAAAGGTTGAAAATTTGTCAATATTTTATGAAGATATAAGGCGTACAAACATGTGCCAAACACGTTGTATTGCAACTGTTAAATATTAATCTTTGGTCCTGTTGATATATTAATTTTGCTTAAGAATATTTAATTGTATGTGTGTCATGAGTTACACTGCAGTGTAAATGTGATTGCCTTTAGGATGTGTGTATATCAGCGACTAAAGAGAAGGACATTGAGGCAAAACTGAAATCAGTCATCAATGATTGGAACAATCATGACTTCAGATTGTCGAACTTCAAAGCTCGCGGAGAACTACTTTTGAAAGGTTTACTTACACTGTTAATTTTTAAGTTGTACAGTTACAATTTTTATCATTGCTATAATTATCATCATCGTCTTAATTCAAGTTATACAGGGTGGCCCAAAAACTAAGCCTCTACCGAATTGTCAGTAATCGTCTTAAATCGTATTAAAGTGTGCAGATGATTTGTTCGCCAAAATAAGGTGTCCAACAAGCACTGTAACTGACGTCGTCACTTCTTCTCGAACGAGGTATCAATTCGCCTTAGCTGTGAATTCCACTCCAGAATGTTCTTGTTGGAAATTTATGCAAACATTTATTTGACTTTCATCTTTTCTGGTTTTTAATACGATTTTATCATATACACTTATTTTTATTATATTACAACTTCAAGCACAGTAATTGATGACGTCACAAATTAGGTCGCACATAGAATGTTTAATACCAGTTTGTAATATTGTTGTAATTTTGTATCAAAAATTGATAAAAAAAATCTAGCTTCGTTGACGGGTTTTAATTTATAGATGATTTGGGATAGTGGCTTACTTTTTATGCCGCCCTGCACATGTATATACGAAAACAACATACAGTGAATCGAAACTAGGCCTATATAATTATAAACATGCGCTTCCACGAAATGTATAACAGACACGACTAGTGTTTCTATACGCATTGTCGTATTATTGTAAGTTCTGTCTTGCTACATCGCTGATATTCATTGATGTTTTTTTTTCAAATTGTAGGAGACACAACGAATGAAACAGTGAGTCTGATGGAAGACAGCCTCATGATTCTAGGCTCTCTACTAAGTAACAGGTTTCCACACACTGTAAATTTTGTTTTCGCTGCAATTCGTCGATCAGTTAGAAACAAACATGCATAACTGAATTTTTCACAGAATGGATATGCAGCATTGGGTGTTTAATTGCTTTTCCGACACAATTTGAACTGTTCTGCCAGCTACATGGGTCATAGCCAATTTTTATGCCATTTTTAGGTTTTGTGGGGTTTTCGTTTTCGGACGGGAGAGACGGACTAAAGAAGGAAGACATCGTGATAAATATGTATTTTATCACATTTCTGTGTAATGTAAGTAAGGAAGTAAGTAAGCATTTTATTACTCTTAAAAAACAATATTTTCAGTTGAAATAGCAACCAAAGATTTTGGATTTAATGAGTATAGAAACAGAGCCGGGACAGTATATTTTGCAAACGCGCAACTCAAAACAATTCTGAATATTCAATAGAGGATTGGAACCCCTAACCTTCCCCTTTGGGTACGCCAGTGAATATGTTGGACATAAAACTATTAGATAGTTCACATTGTACAGTATGGAGGTGATGCATTTTTTAAATTTTAACTTATTTTATGGTTTAGGTACAATGCTCCATTTCGTCCGAAGATACAGGAATGGGTTTCGAAGCTGTCGTCAACAAATGAAATCATCGAAAACTGGTTGATTGTCCAGAACCTTTGGATCTACTTGGAAGCCGTGTTTGTTGGCGGAGACATAGCAAAACAGCTTCCGCAGGTTTCTTACTTATATGGGGTGGTCCAAAAAGTAGACGCTCTCGCCGTTCAGCGACGCTTTTGTTGATAAGGTGTTGTGAGAGTTTTCCCGAGTGTAAGCTTGTAGGGCCTAAGCTTGTTTCAATTTCACCCGCTGTTATCGACGTCTTCATATATTGCGATATACATACACATACATTTAAAATATTCAATACCAATTTTTTAACAGTGTGGTGCTTCTTTGACGCTCAAATTTTTTGAAACAAAATCGCCTCATCGATGGGTTTTAGTGTGATTTAATACGATTTCTTGATAATTCATTCGCGGCTATTTTTTATACCACCTTTGAATCCAAGCTGTATTAAAAGTTTTATTTTGTATGTGAAAATGAGGCCGCTGCGACGGTTCAACTTTAGGATTAAGAGTACATCATCAGGTATTTCGAGATAGAATGTTTTGCTGGCAAATGTACTGCGCTGACACTGTGCGTGTGGCGGGTGGACAGGAGGCAAAGCGGTTTTCGAACATCGACAAGTCGTGGCTGCGCATCATGCAGAGAGCGCACGAGATTCCGAACGTCGTCGAGTGTTGCACCGGCGACGACACGCTGGCGCAGCTGCTGCCGCACATACTCGAGCAACTCGAGATCTGCCAGAAATCGCTCACCGGGTATCTGGAGAAGAAGCGCCTGCTGTTTCCGCGATTTTTCTTCGTCTCCGATCCCGCACTTCTCGAGATTCTCGGACAAGCGAGCGACTCGCATACGATTCAGGTATGTGTATAGTTTTTAGCTTACGAGACTCGTGCTTCTGTAAATTCTGATGCTTAACTAACTGTTTCGTAGTAGTGAGAGTAGTGTTGCATTCCTTCAATTGCTTGCTCGTGGGCTAGGAGGCGAAGTGAAACTTTTTAGAGCACGGGAGAAATTTTGGCTGGATGCTTTTCGTGTTGTCGTTAGTGACTGCTGTTCGACACACGGTGTGATAGTCTGAGGCATTACAAACTGACAATAATACACGAAATACATAATTGAAAGTAAAAGCCTATAACAAATAACAATATACTACAAAATACGAATAAAACTTAATACAGACATGCATTTAAAGCAATAAAAATACTACTACAGTTTTAAAGAAACACTGTAATAAAACAACTGAACTATATACACACATTCACAATGTTCACAGATTGCAACATATGAATGTGAATATGATTAAAAGTGGTTTATTCATGATATATTGTGCGCGATCCATATTGATGTGCATACACTTTAAACTTCAATACAAAACGGAGTTATTTAATAGTGTCATTGTATGTAAATCTAAGCCACGCTAAGCCACAGCCGGCCAAAGATTTGTTTATAAACGTAAGTGAAGCATATTAATAAATAATAGGACTAATAAATCAGAATTTTTAACGTGGCTAAAATAACAAGTATATTAGTTTGTACTTATCTCCGTTAACTTTGATGGTACTTCATTTTCTGTTAAATAATGTGTTTTGCTGTTTCAGGCACATCTACTGAGTGTCTTTGATAACACAAAGACTGTAACATTTGACGAAAAGAACTATGACAAGATCGTTGCCATAACGTCGCAAGAGGGCGAAACGATTCGCCTGAAAGACTACGTGATGGCAACGGTCGGTGCTTGACAATATTCAGTATACTTTTTTTCAGTTTGATTGAGTTGCTCAAGAAAATACCGTAAAAGGAGTACAGCTTGTTTTAAAGAGTTTCAAAGATAATTTTCATTGTTGACAGTAGTTGCAGTTTGGCAAATCTTTTACCTAAATGTTTGTTTTAATTGCTATTAAATAAAAATAAAAACTACTCTGGTATGTACTTGTGAATAGAATTGTTCCCTGCAGTTAACGAAACTTAAAAAAGTGTCTGTAAAAAAACGCCTTCGTCGTCTGTTTCTATATTATGTTTCCATGTCTAATGCTGCGTTGACAGGGGAATGTTGAAAGTTGGTTGGCTGACCTGCTAAAAGTTACCCGCTTATCAGTACATGACATTATCAGGTCTGCGTCGATAGCTGTCACCGACTCAAACTTTAAACTACTTGACTTTGAAAAAGCCTTTCCAGCTCAGGTTTGTGGTTGATCCATTGTTATTACTAATAGCTGAGTTTAATAGTTTCGGGTTGAGTAATAATTGTATTAATACATATATTTTCTGTGAGAATTACAAGATTTTTGTTGTAAGGCAGAGTGTAAACACTGAGGTAAGCCTTGATAATTGTGCACGCGTCTCTGTATGTACGTATCACTTTAGTGTGTTGCAATGCAAGAAAGTTTGTAATGTCAGGAATGACAGCACAGTTGTTACGAAATTAACTTTAAACTGTTTCATAGTGACGTGTAGACCGGCTAAAGTGATGAAGAGTGTGAAAATTGTGTTGCTGTTAACGCGAGAGGGAATAAGTGTGGATGTTACCGGTACCGTATCGCCTTAATGGCTTCATTTAATGTTGCAGTTTGCAGCAACTCAGTTCCAGCGCATCTGATTCATTGGTGACGACTGACGCTGCACAAATGCATTTACTCGCCTGTCAACGTACTTACTGACTTGGCGGCTGTGCAGGTTGGCCTGCTCGGGCTGCAGATGATATGGACGACTGTGTCGGAAGTGGCGCTGCGGGACGCTCGCTTCGACAAGCGCGTGATGCCGGCGACCAGCCAGAGATTTCTCGACATTCTGAATCAGCTGATCGACGTCACGACGCAAGAGCTGACACGAATTGAGAGAACAAAGTTCGAAACTCTTGTCACGATTCACGTGCATCAGAAAGACATCTTCGACGACTTGGTTAACGCTCGTTTCAAATGCTATTATAGTGCATGCATTTCGTGGCATATCCCGATAGTGATGTCGACATATGTTAGTTTAATTGAGATTATCCCTCGCCCCGACTCGAAACATTTCTTGCTATTTGACACACCTGTCTTTCAGCTATCGGCGATCGAGCTTTTCTGATTGCCACTGTGGAGTACTCTTCCACACAACATCACGTCGGCACCATCACTGACTGTTTTTAAGAAGCGTCGAAGGACATAATGATCTCTTCAATCGTTCTCTTTCCTCATCCAGTGTAGTGTCCCTGCACCCTGCAGTGACTTCATCATTTCGGTCACTATAAATGGCATTTTCACTTACCTATTTACCTACTTACTCGCACCAGACCTTCTTTATCTATGTGATGTTTTCTTGCGTGATTACGTTGTCTCCTCCATCAGTTGTGCCAGTGTTTTACACCGCAACAAAGTCGGACGCCAGACGAGTAGATTCTGTCTGTTTATACCCGAAGCAGAATGGTCTACGCCGACGTTTTCTGTCTCTTGCTTGCGGTCCTTACAATCTTAGAATCGCCGTTTAGAGGTGCAACTCGGTTGACTAGTTGCTTCAACCTTTTTCCGTTGGTTTTTTTTGTGCCTGTGCAGCGTGCATCCTTCCTGGCGAGACCAATTTTTATAGCGCTGTACAATGTTATTTCAGTAAACTGAAATAGAAACTGAAATAGCAAAATAACTGAAAAATAAATTTCAGTTAAACTGAAACTGAAATAGAACTGATTAATGTGAATCATTTAATAACTGAAAAAAACATGCAGAACTGAAAAATCATGGTAGCATAATGTTAGATGAGCTGATAGCTTCAGTTACCTGCTTTAGAACGTGTTTTTAGTGTCTGTGGCCACCTCACTGCAGGAAAGAGAAATCGTCTCTGCAAGAAACTAGCTAACAGAGCATTTCTGAAAGTGAACAATAAGTATTATGATTGACTTTGCTTTCCTGCCGAACATTGGGTTACGTGCATAGACAACTGAAACTGGAAAATCACAATAGTAACTGAAATATAAACTGAAATAAAATAACTGAAACTTAATATTAACTGAAAAAACTCGTGGTCCAAAACTTTAACTGAAACTGAAACTGAAAAACAACAACTGAAATAACACTACTGACACTGTGACACAATTTCACCCTGTTTTCGTCGGAAACCGTTTCTGTATAGCACAATGTGAACCCATTTACGCAGAGTTTTTTGCCAGTGTGAATCCAATTTTGTAGAGTTCTTGACCAGTTAACGTTGTTGTTTACTTCTCCGTGTTCTATCGTGTCGCAATCGTCTGTAATCACCAAACGTGTGGGGGTTCCAAACACTCAGTGGTTCTATACTACTGTCTCTGCCGTTCAGAGAGAAGCCAACAAATCCACTGAAAGACAGTATAGACTAGTGAAGTGCTTTGTTCCCAGTGCAGATCACGTGACCATGGCAATGAATGGCTGTGCCAGGTACGTTTGCATGTAAAGTCGCCGGCTGATTTCGAGTGGCTGAAACAGTCACGGTTCTACTTCCACGAAGACGACGACAGGTGCTCGGTGTCAATCACTAACGTCGGCTTCACGTACATGAATGAATATCTCGGCTGCACCGAGCGACTCGTCATCACTCCACTCACCGACAGGTTTTCATTTGACACGTACCCTGTTTCCCGAATATTAGCCATGGAACCTGAGCGCGCCAAAGTTGGCTAAATTTGCGACACAGTGTATGCTGTTTCGTGTCTTCTGCGTGTTTATCAGTTGCGTTCGCTTTCTCGGTGTGGTTTGGTGTCGAAGTGGTCACGGCGTTTGACTTGCGATTGGCAGATTGCTTGCTCAGTTGCCATCCGATCCCCGTAGTGGGATTTTGCGCAAGTCGTTCCTACACATTTGCCAGCGTATGCTGCAAGGTGAACAGGCACACCACACCATCACCATGCGACGCATTTGGCCCAGTGTGCATAGTAGCTGCGAATGTTGGCTGGTGATGGCCAAAGAATCGGAGAATCGGAGAATAGCGCTGCACTATGGCCATGGTTAATCACCTGAACATATCTGTCTATAAACCTAAGCCGCTATATTTTGCTGCGCATTGCGCATCAGTGTTCAGCAATGTCGAGTAAATATTGTTTGCCATATTTAATCTCAGTGTCTGTCCATTCGTTATCCACATTTAAGTGATTTTCACTTAGGTGTTACATAACGTTGTCGCAAGCTCTCGGCATGGCACTTGGTGGCGCACCTGCGGGTCCAGCTGGAACCGGCAAGACTGAAACCATCAAGGACATGGGCCGCTGTCTTGGCAAATACGTCGTCGTCTTCAACTGCTCTGATCAGATGGACTACCGCGGTCTTGGCAGGATCTATAAAGGCATGTTCTCACACGCTGCCAGGAAAAAATAGTAACATTTATTGAAAGAGCTGATAGCGAATATTAACCATTTTTTTAGTTCATTGTGAAGTATGTTACCATATGCAACAGCGATTAGTTTATAAATAACTACTAAGCGATGTGATACAAATATATGCAAGCATATATATGCCTATCATGCACAATTCATGTGTTATTGGTGCAAAAATGTAGATGTTGCATCACGTTAAGTGAATAACGGTGAATAACATAGGCCTACTCTTGTAACGTGGTTTACTCAATACAGGTTCGTAGGTGTTGCTATGGGCATATTACCATGTAATTCGAGCTAATTGGATCACGTTCTATGTATTTTTGTCTACTCCTTTGAAAAAATAATACAGCAGGCCACCGCAGTTCATACGGGAAATGTTTGCTTTTAAAATAAAACAGCATCGTGGACTAGTGAAAGTCCTGTGGATAGAAACTGTCATCAGTAAAAGCAGCGAAATATTGAGCCAGAAGAAGCAATTATAAATCATTGTAAGCATTGTGAACTGTAACCTACGTAAACAGGATCGGTTCGTTAAAATGATTCAATGAATGACCTGCTCTTGACAATATAATGCCAAGAGGCCGACTATTTGGTCAATGACGTCCAAATAGACGCTGGTGTGATTTAATAAACTTCGATTTCCGGTGCTGGAGACAAGAACTTGACAGAATTGCGTGCAGTTTATTGGCGTCAGTTCAAACGACTTTGAAAGTTGTGTAGAATACGACCGACTCTGTTGTTCAGAGACAGCATGAAATAATTATCATAGTCGACGGTTACTGCTGGTGTAGGCTTGGCGCAGTCTGGTTCGTGGGGTTGCTTCGACGAGTTCAATCGCATCGAGCTTCCAGTGCTGTCTGTTGCCGCTCAGCAGATCGCCATCATTCTTGTCTGCAAGAAAGAGCGCAAGTCGCAGTTCGTCTTCACCGACGGAGATGTGGTGGATCTGGACCCGGAGTTTGGCCTCTTTCTTACCATGGTACAGAGTCTGCTGCCCTGTAAGTCTATTGGGCCTTCATTGGCAGTTGAACGATGAAAAAAACCTTTCTGCAACAGTACAGCGTTGTTAACTGTCAACGAAATGGACACTATTGGATTAATTGATATGTTTGCATTTTAGTGCTTGTTTTTACTGTAGGCTATAACCTCTAATGGTGAATGAAGATACTTATTTTCAATAACTATTGCGCTAAATAACTCGCTTTGGTTATTAGCATCTGTTTAGTACTCGATTGTTTACGGTATATGGCTGCGAATGGAGCTGTGTGCCCACTTATGTTTGTAGAATCCGGGTTACGCAGGTCGACAAGAACTGCCAGAGAACTTGAAGATCAACTTTAGAACGGTAGCGATGATGGTCCCAGACAGGGCAATCATAATTCGCGTGAAGCTGGCCAGTTGCGGCTTTCAGCAGAATCTGACGCTGGCCAAAAAGTTCTACACGCTGTACAAGCTGTGCGAGGAACAGCTCAGCAAGCAGGCAAATATAAACACACATTAAGCTGCATTTAGAATTACTCTTAGCCAAAAAAGCATAAGTCGATACGAGCTTGGAACACGTCTTATTCATTGTTAATTTATTAATTTTAGCGTGTCATGTTTAAAAAGGTATATGCTGCCTCCTTCAGTCGTTCCTTGTATTCATAAATAGACCCGTGACACAACTTTAGGCCTATGTTACTTCTAATTTATGGGCTATATTCTCATTCTCGCATTAGAGGCACTGTGCGATAATGCGCTATATGAAACAATTGGAAATACAGATTGTCGAAGGTTAGTGAGAAAAGCTGTTGCTCAATGTAGGTGCATTACGACTTCGGCCTGCGAAACATCCTGTCAGTTCTTCGCACTCTTGGCGCCGTGAAGCGAGCAAAGCCGCAGGACAGTGAACCGACAACTGTGATGCGAGTCCTTCGTGATATGAATCTGTCCAAACTCGTCGACGAAGACGAACCGCTCTTCATGTCACTCGTCGATGACTTGTTCCCCGGCATGGCGCTCGACAAAGGCAACTATCCAGACATCGAGGCAGCCATTGTTAGCCAGGTAACGAAATTGAGAAATTCCGAGAGCTGAATGTTAGCTTTGGAGTGAGATTTTCTTTGCTGAATTTGTACATTTTTACGTCGTAAAACATGAGAACTTGCAACCTATCTGTGAAAGTAACGCAGCGACGCTCGATGGTTTGTCACGCCGCTGGTGCTGCCGTTATTATAGCCTGCTATTGCGATCGTATTACCCAACTTACGTTTACTTCAGTGATGGGCAAATCCAAATCATGATTTGATTTAAATCATGATTGAATCACACATAATGATTTGATTTGAAGAATAATGATTTGATTTGGAAAACGTGTGATTTGATTTGGATTTGATTT
>Ga0056115_1001159_pt1 | contig 12185 bp, 10 predicted proteins | sample WorMetOlspDAHAB1_FD_77007 | JGI IMG/M metagenome (GOLD analysis project Ga0056115, IMG submission 77007) | Marine gutless worms symbiont microbial communities from Max Planck institute for Marine Microbiology, Germany - Olavius sp. DAHAB.1 ... | reverse complement strand
GAATGGCAGCGGGCGCATCCCGTCCTTTTGAAGAAATATTCCTGGCAAACTTGAGAGGCGAGTTTGCCGGGCTGATTGCTCTGGAACCACAGATCGGCAAATCGTCTACCGCTGGCGACTCAGGTTGCACCGACTGCCTTGTTCTGACGCCTGATGCGGCCCTGATCGGTCACAATGAGGACGGCCCGCCGGCAGGATTGGGAAACATGTTTGTCGCACGCATCGCCGTCAATGATTGTCCCACTTTCCACGCGCTTTGCTACCCCGGCTTTCTTCCCGGCAATGCTTTTGGTTTCAATGATTCCGGAATTCTGCATTCGATCAACCATGTGGCGCCGCTGCCCATAAAGGTGGGTTTGAGCCGGCATTTTCTTGCGCGTTCTCTGCTCGATGCCAAAACCCTGGATGAAGCCCTGCGGTGCATTACCCTGTCCGGTCGGGCATCCGGGTTTAATTATAACATCGGATCGCTGTCCGAACGACGGGTGGTCAGTGTCGAAGCTGCTCCTGAAAGCCACCACGTCCATGAGGTACAAGGCTGTTATACCCATACCAACCATTTTTTCGAGCTCAAAAATCAGAAGCAGCAGATTACCCCGTCCAGTCGCAAACGGCTGGAACGGACCATGAATCTTTGCCGGGCGACTCCACCTGCCGATGCTGATCGTGTATTGGCTCTGCTGAGTGATCAAACCGATCGCGATTATCCGATATATCGTGACGCGACCCCCCCGGATGAAGATGCCACCCTTTGTTCGGCCCTTTACGATTTGGATAATCGTGAATTGCGCATCTACTGGGATCATCCGGTTAAACGACCGGAAGAAAATATAAAAATAGCCCTTTAATCCAGAATTAAAATCCTGGTGCTCTGGGCCGGGTCACAATTAATCCGAAGGCGGATCGATAAAATAGAACAGGAGTGATGGCGTATTGGGGGGGTGAATATGGGAATGAGAAATATATGCTGCGCAAGTTGTACGTTGTCGAAACGAGGGTTAACGGCATGTGTCCCACAGATAAGCGTCTGTTGAAATGATTTGGATAGTAGCTGGAGTGGGTATTTCATTAATTTTCAACTGAAAGGAGAAAAATCATGAACAGGAAAGTATTCGGGGGAAAAAACATTTTCTTAATTATCGGCTGTATGTGTGTTGCTTTATTACTATTTGGATCTCCGGCGCTGGCCGAAGAAAAGATCGAAGGCCCTTTGCATGTTGAGTCCTGGGGCGGGAGTTATGCTGAGGCAGTTAACAACTACACTATCGAACCCTTTAAAAAGAAATACGGCATCGAAGTCACGCATGGGTTCTTCGGCAATAATCCCGAGCAACTGGCCAAACTGCAGGCCGGCAAATCGGCGATCGATGTTTCATTTTTGAGTCAAAATTTTGTGTATCGGGCCAAAGAGGCAGGGCTTCTTTTACCGATTCGGGTCGAAAATGTGCCGAATTACCAAAAACTTTTCGACACATTTAAAAATCCCTCCTATGATCCCGGTCCACAGGCTTTCTGTATCAGTTATTTCTGGGGCGATACGGCCGTTGCCTGGAATACGAGGTATGCCAAGAAACCCGCATCATGGGACGCACTATGGGATCCGCGCTACAAGGGGCATGTCGCACTTTACAACGACGGCGCCCAGGCCATTCCACAAACAGCAATTCTTCTGGGTCAGGATCCGAACAACATCACCGATCTGGATGTCGTGATGGCCAAGCTGAAAGAATTGAAACCCAATTTGCTAAAATTCTGGTCCAGCGGGGCGGAGCTGACATCACTCTTTGCAACCGGAGAAGTATGGATCGCCGACTTCTGGCGAGGACGGGTAAACAATTTAAAAAAAGACGGACAACCGGTCGAATACACGCAACCCAAAGAGGGCAGCATCGGCTGGGTGGATACGATCGTGATTCCCAAGGGGGCCAAACACCGTCGGGCGGCGGAAGCATTTCTGGATTTTGCTCTGACCAAAGAAGTTCACACCAATTTTGTGACCAAAGGAATCACCTATGCGCCCTGTTCCGAGTTGGTTGAATTGACGCCTGCGCAAAGTGACCTGTTGGGTGCCAGCCCTGAACTGCGCGAAAAAGTAGTTTTCATCGATCCCGGCTACCAGCTCAAGAATAGCGACAAGTGGAACAGTTTGATGAATGAGTTGATGGCCGAGTAGACCGCGCCTGTCCATTTGCGTGCGTTAGCTTTGCTTAGCGCCGCTTGTATGGGCATTATCTTGATATGCAGGGGCGGGGGTTACCCGTATGTGTCTTCTGTGAAGGCAGACCTACGCTCCTGTATAATAAAATGAAAACTAGCAAGAAATGCTTTTTATCAGCATACATGCCCCATTAACGGAGGCGGCCAGTCATATGAGGAAACGAAACCCATGAGCCGGATCGATATCGAGGTGAGAGATGTCACCAAACGTTTCGGAGACGTAGTTGCGGTCGATAATGTATCGTTTAATATTGAAAAGGGAGAGTTTTTTGCGCTTCTGGGACCGAGCGGCTGCGGGAAAACCACTATTTTGCGAATGATTTCCGGATTTGAGACGCCCAGCGAAGGCGATATCTACATTGGCGGTGATTTGATGACCACCGTGCCCGCTTTTCGCCGACCCACCAATCTTGTTTTCCAGCAACTCTCGCTTTTTCCACATATGAGTGTTTTCAAAAACATCGGCTTTGGTCTGGAGATGAAGCGAACCTCAAAGGAAAAAATCAAAAAAGCAGTTTATGAGGTGCTCGAATTGGTCGAACTGGAGGGTTTTGCCGAGCGTAGGATCCATCAATTGAGCGGCGGGCAGCAACAGCGGGTGGCAATTGCCCGGGCCCTGGTCAACCATCCCACTGTTCTTTTATTAGACGAGCCCCTTGGTGCACTGGATTTGAAACTCAGAAACCAGATGCAACTCGAACTGAAAAGAATTCAACGGGAGGTGGGCACCACCTTTATTTACGTAACCCACGACCAGGGTGAAGCACTGACTATGTCCAACCGAATTGCAGTGATGAACAACGGCATCATCGAGCAGATCGGTGAAAGCGACAATATCTATGAGAAACCGCAAACCGTTTTTGTGGCCAATTTTATCGGCGAGACCAACTTGATAGAGGGCCGGGTCAAGGCGGTCGAAGAAAATAAGGCCGTCATTGCCAGCAAAGAATTGCCCATATCGGTCAGCTTACAAAAAAGCCTCAACCTAAATCAAAATGCATTTATCTCCGTTAGACCTGAAAAAATCCGGATCGGGGAGCAGCTTTCCGGCCTTGAAAATATCTACAGCGGGATTGTTGAAGAAGCAATTTATCACGGCGAATTAACGATGTACACCATTGCGCTGGAGAATAGGCATCGGCTCAACGTAAAAGTTCAAAATGTAGATATTAAAGGCTCCTTTCCGCAAGGGAGCCGGCTGCAGGTCGGCTGGAGAATTGAAAACGGTATTGTAATTACTGAAGATCGCAGTGGATGAATAAACTGCATAAGGATCTAAGATGATGGAAGGCAGGACAAATAGAGACCAATTAAAATTTCTTTCCCAAATGGGACCGGGCGTATTCTGGCTGGTTTTCTTTTTTTTGATTCCAATTCTACTGATTCTTAGCTACAGTTTTTATCAATTCTCGGACGGTGCCATGCAAAAAGCGTTTACGTTGGAGAATTACGTCCGCGCAGTAACTCAGCACCTTTACTTTAAAATTTTCACCAAAAGCCTCTGGTATGGGGTGATGGTGACCTCTTTGTGCCTGATCATCGGGTATCCGTGCGCCTATTTTTTGGCCCGGACTAAATATAAACGCAAAGAAATTCTCTTTCTGGCGCTGATTGTCCCGTTTTGGACCAGCATCGTCGTTCGGACCTACGCCTGGAAGGTCCTGCTGGGCACCAATGGCCTGATTAACCATTTTCTGTTCGAGTTTGGCATCATCGAATTGCCGATTCGATTTTTGTATACCGAAAAAGCCGTTTACATCGGCTTGATTCATGTTTTCCTGCCGTTCATGATCCTGCCTTTGTATGCATCGATTGAAAAGATCGAGCAGCACCTCGAGGAAGCGGCCCAGGATCTGGGGGCCAATCGGATAAAGACATTTTTACGGGTCAATCTGCCGCTATCGTTGCCTGGAATCAGTACCGGCTGCCTGCTGGTGTTTATTCTGACGGTGGGCTCATATATCACGCCGGATCTGCTGGGCGGCCCCAGTGAGATCATGATATCCAATGTCATCCAGAAGGAGTATTATGTTTCCTTTAACTGGCCATTCGGCTCATCCCTAGCGATGCTCCTGTTGTTTATCATCCTTACCCTCATCATGTTCTATAACCGAATTTTTAAACTGGATAAAATTACAGGTGCCTGAATGTCGGTACGAGAAGTTCTTTTGAAAATATGGGTGGTCTGTGTATATGTGTTTCTATTCGCACCGATTCTGACCGTGATCATCATGTCATTTTATACATCGAAGTATTCAACCTTCCCGCTGGGAGACCTGACCTTGAAGTGGTATAAACTGGCCGCAACCGATCAGAATATCATTTCGGCCATCAAAAACAGTTTTTTAATCTCCCTGGTGGCAACCTTTGGAGCCACCTCTATCGGAACGCTGGCTGCCATGGGATTTGTTCGACAAAAGTTTCGCGGCAAAGAAATGTTGAATGCATTTTTTCTGTCACCGATGATTATCCCTGAAATCATTACCGGAATCGCGCTGTTGAGTTTCGCCACCATTATGAAGGTGCAGGGGGGGATGATGTTAATCGTAATCGGCCATATCCTCATATGCCTGCCTTTTGTCCTGACGGTTGTATCGGCCAGGCTTCACGGATTTGATCGCTCGCTCGAGGAGGCTGCGATGGATTTGGGCGCCAGTGAGACCGTGACATTCAGAAGGATCACCCTGCCGCTGATCATGCCCGGCATTATCGGCGGAGCGTTGTTGGCGTTTACGGTATCTTTTGACAACTTTTTAATAACTTACATGCTGGCAGGTCCAGGCATTACTACCATTCCGATTCAGGTCTATTCGATGGTACGATTCGAAATTACACCAAAAATACATGCCTTTTCCACTTTTATCGTCCTGATTTCAATGACCCTGATCATTATCAACGAACGGGTGATACGATCACGGAGCAAAGCATAATATCAGGTCTCAGTGTTCAGCGTTGCCGACGGACAATCAAACGACCGGTCAAATCGAAAAAAAGAAACTAATGAACATTAGAGCGTCCAACATCGAACATCGAATAATGTATTCCGGCCATTTAAACAGGCTGAACAGGGCGATTCCATAAATCTTCAATCTTAAATTTCGGCTTGCCAGGGATGGATATGGAGGATTCAAAACATGGCTGACTCAAAACCGCATCCGATCATTGCAGATATTATAGGACGCTTCGCCGAACGAACCGTCCGGTCCAAAAACCACCACGACAGGGCTAAGGAGCGTTTGCCCGGCGGCGACACCCGCACGGCGACTTATTTCACGCCGTATCCGGTTTATATGGAATCCGGCAGCGGCTGCTACCTGCGGGATGTTGACGGCAACCAATATCTCGACCTGCTGAATAACTATACCTCGCTGATTCACGGACACGCCCACCCCCCAATTATTGCCGCCACCCGGGCTCAGCTCGAAAAAGGCACCGTGTTCGGGGCGGCCGGCGAAATACAATACCGCCATGCCGAACATATGTGCAGCCGTGTGCCATCATTGGACCGGATCCGCTATTGCAACTCGGGCACCGAGGCGACCCTGTTCGCCATCCGGGTGGCGCGTGCTTTTACAGGCAAGGATGCCTTTATCAAAATGGACGGCGGCTATCATGGATCTCACGACGCCGTCGAAGTCAATGTTTTTCCTGATCCCGATCCTGCAGGTCCGCCATCTCTCGTAATAGGACCGGGAGTTCCAAACAGCGTTCGAAAGGACGTTCTGGTGGTGCCGTTTAACGACCTGGATGCCATCGAGAAACTCCTCAAAGATCATATCGACAAGGTAGCCGCTATCCTGGTAGAGCCGTTTTTGGGCGCGGGAGGTGCCGTACCTCCGCAACCCGGCTATCTCAAAGGACTTCGAACCCTGGCGGATAAATATGAACTGGTGCTTATTTTCGATGAAGTCATATCGTTTCGCCTGAGTGCCGGTGGCCTGCAGAAAATTGAAGGCGTGAAGCCGGATCTGACCACATTTGCCAAAATTATTGGCGGAGGACTGGCGATAGGCGCTTTCGGCGGGTGCCGGGAAATCATGAGCCGCTTCGATCCGGCCCACACCGAAACGATTTTTCATTCCGGCACTTTCAACGGCAACAATATCACCATGGCAGCCGGCCTGAAAGCCATGGAACTGTATGACCAGCAGGCCGCCGATCGGCTCAACCGGTTGGGTGATGAACTGCAAAACGGCTTCACGGCAGCTTTAACAGAATTCGGGATCAAAGGATATGTTTCGGGATACGGTTCCGTAATGCACCTTCACTGGCGGGACCGGCAGCCGGTCAATGCGACGGATTCGATAGTGGGACAGATGAATGCCGGTCAACTGCCTGCGTTGGTCCACCTGGAGTTGCTGAACCGGGGGGTCTACGCGGCCAGCCGGGGAATGCTGGTGATGTCTACGCCCATGACCAGCGAGGATATTGGTAAAGCTGTCAATGCGTTCAGAGAAACATTGGAAGTGGTCAAGCCTTATATCGTTGATACCGTTCCTCACCTCTTAAAATAAGCAAAACTGATTGGACTTTTGAAGACTGTGCCGCTGATTCTTTACCGGGTATCCTTGACCTCCCGATGATATATGGCTAATAGTTTACTATTACCAATTGACACTCAGTGAGAATATAGATTCAGGAGGTATTTATGCGAATAGCTATATTTGGATCGGGATCCGTCGGCGGATACTTCGGCGGCCGGCTTGCCCAAGCCGGGGAAGATGTTGTCTTCATAGCCCGGGGCGCGCATTTGAATGCGCTGCTCAATAGTGGACTACGGGTGGATAGTATCAATGGCAACTTTGTCGTGGAATCGGTTCAGGCAACAGATGATCTGTCGACCATCGGGAAAGTCGATTTGGTCATAGTCGGGGTCAAGGCCTGGCAGGTATCAGAGGCCGCAGAGGCTATCCGGCCCATGGTTGGACCGGAAACAGTTGTTCTGCCATTGCAAAACGGACTTGAAGCACCGGAAAAATTATCCGAAGTAATCGGCGACCAGCATGTTTTGGGCGGTCTATGCGGGTTGTTTTGTTATGTTGCCGGACCAGGTCATATCGTCCACGCCGGAACGGATCCTTTCGTGAAATTCGGAGAACTGGATAACCACCGCAGTCAACGCGTTGAACTATTACTTGACACTTTTAAAAGAGCAGGGGTAACTGCTGTAATCCCGCCCGATATCCAGGTGGCCATGTGGATGAAATTTCTGCTGATTACAGTTTGGAGCGGTGTGGGTGCGGTGACGCGTGCACCGGCGGGAATCTGGCGCAGCCTGCCGGAGACGCGCCGGATGGCGGAGCAAAGCCTGCGGGAAATAATTGCCGTCGCGGAAGCTTGCGATGTTGCATTGCCGGAAAATGCTTTGGAAATGACAATAACGGTCTATGACGGTCTGGTATCCCAGTCAACGGCTTCACTGCAGCGTGACGTGATGCAGGGGCGTCCTTCGGAGTTGGACGCGCAGATCGGGGCGGTCGTGCGTTTCGGGCAAAAAGCAGATGTGCCAACCCCGTGGAACAATTTTATCTATTACAGTCTGTTGCCCATGGAGCTGCGAGCACGCGGTGAACTTCAGTTCGATATGTGATCTTTCCACTATGTTCAGTTGCGCTTTCTTTAGAGCGTAGATCGCTTTGTGGATTTTTGGTGCCTTATATTCCTCTTGACATTTCAAATCAAATAAACTAAACATTACCACATAGTGGTAATGTTTAGTTTCAGCAATCCTTCAAAACTCCCATAGTTCAGTACGACTTCTTTATGCTGCTGATTTGTTATTTGATAGCCTGCCTGCGTTAATGTTTTTCTGTTCTTGGAAGACACAGCAATAGCAACTGGAACAAAAATTTAATAGGAGGAGGTTGTGAATATGAAATATCATCGGCAAATTCCTATTGATGAAAAAATTACAAATATTGCGGCAGTATTGGCTTTCATTTCAATGCTTGCGTTTGGGTTCGTAAAGGTTGGTATGGCGCAAACAGCTGCCGAGGACGGTCAGGAGGTCACGGTTACCGTCAGGGGTGAATCCTGGGATGCGGATTCAAGAGGATTCGCAGCCATAGGCGCTCTGACCAAATCCGAGGGCGAAAAGACTTCGGCCAGGCGGGGCTCGAGGATTTCAGTCGACGGGCAGCCTGACAAGTTTACGATCGCAGGCCCGGGGCCCGGATTCGAACTGACTTTTACCACCCGGGAGCCATCTTTCCGGCTGGTTATAGATGGCGACAGGTTTCCACGTGTTCTCACCCAGTTCTATTATGTTCCCGAAGGCGGCGGGGAGCTGGACATAGGCCGCATCGATGCCCTGCGAGCTGAGGGTCCGGAGCACACCTGGCCACTTGTGTTGGCCGCCAGCGAACTCGGCTACTCGACGGCCTGGGAGATGCTGGCAGATAAAAAAGCGGCCATCCGGCTTTTGGTGCTCGGATCCGGCGAGGAGGGCGCACCAAAATGGACTGAGGGCGCCACAATTTCAGTTAATACCGAGGGCGGCTCTCCGGCTAGACCCGGCACTGAACCGACCGGCTCGCCGTTCTTGTTGCGTCTTGTCAAAGATGCCTATGTTTTTCCCTTCGACATGAATAAAAAAGATACTTTTCTTCTGATGAGCGGACCTAGCGCCGCAGCGTTTATTATTATCGTTTCCTTCACTGACGGAGAAGGATCGGATAAAGATGTGACGATCCAAATTACGGATCCCGTGACCGACGAATTGCTGGACCCACCCCGACCCTGGATTTACGCGCCGCTAGTCATCTCGGTTCGCGATGGCTTCACAACGCCGAGCATCCGGATATATCCAAAGATCGATTAGTTAATTTTGCTGGTATTTTTCGATGGCTTCCAATGATCAGCTTGAGCGCAAGCTCAGCGCAATCTTCAGTGCCGATGTCAAAGGCTACAGCCGCCTGATGGCCGAGGATGAGGCTGAGACCATCCGGATGTTGACAGACTACCGCGGTTTGATGATCTCCTTCATCCAAAAGCACCGTGGACAGGTCATCGACACGCCCGGCGATAACCTGCTGGCCGAGTTCAGCAGCGTGCTGGCCGCCTTGAGTTGTGCAATGGAGGTCCAGCGGGAGCTTGCCAAACGAAATGCGGCCCTGCCTGACCATCGTAAGATGGAGTTTCGCATCGGGATCAACCTGGGAGACGTGGTCGTAAAGGGGGATCGGATCTTCGGAGATGGTGTCAACGTTGCAGCGCGGCTCGAAGGACTGGCGGAACCGGGTGGCATCTGCATCTCAGAGGCTGTTCACAGTGCTGCGGGCAAGCGGCTTGGGTTTGATTATAAAGATATGGGAAAGCAACAGGTCAAGAACATTACAGAAACCGTGCGCGCCTACCAGGTCTTGCTCGATCCGGACGCAACATCGATGAAAGTCCGGCGCTTTAATGGTCGCCATTTTATGGCCGGTGCCGCTATTGTCGTCATAGCCATCGGCATCGCAGTCGCAGCCTGGCTTGGAAACTGGAAACAAAAAGAAGAACCTCCGCCCAAAAAACAGGCCACCACCATGCTCACCGGACCACCTTCTATTGCCGTGCTGCCTTTTCAGAATTTAAGCGACGATCCCAAGCAGGAATATTTCAGCGACGGCATTACCAACGATTTGATCACCGACCTTTCGAGATTTTCGAACCTGTTTGTTATCGCGAGCAATTCCGTGTTCACTTACAAGGGAAAACCGGTCAAGGTCAAGGAGGTCGGTCGGGATCTAGGCGTTCGGTACGTACTGGAAGGAAGTGTCCAAAAGGTTGCCGACCAGGTGCGGATCAACGCCCAGCTGATCGATGCCGTCACCGACCATCACCTATGGGCCAAGCGGTATAATCGCAAACTGGATGATATTTTTGCAGTGCAAGAAGAAATAACCCGAGCGATCGTGGCTGCATTGGAGGTTGTCCTGACGGAAGGCGAACAGGAACGGGAGGCCTATCGATACACCGATGTTGTCGAGGCCTACGACTTGTTTTTGCGCGGCCGGACCTACCTGCGGGGTACGAAACAGACCCATTTGAAAGCCCGTAAACTATTTGACAAGGCCATAAAATTAGATCCGGATTTTGCGGCAGCATACGCGGAGAAGTCCTTTACTTACTTTTCAAGCTTCATCATGCCCATGAGCCGCAACAAAAAGATCATCAAGGCGGCGATAAAAACGGCGGAAAAAGCCGTGGCTCTCGACGAATTCCTGCCTCTGGCCCATGCCCGCCTGGGCTGGGCTTATTTTGCAGCACGCCGCCACAAGGAGGCCATGGCCGAGGGAAAGCGTGCGGTCGATCTGGGACCCAATGATGCGGAAAGCCATGCGCAGTTAGGCAACCTCATGAACTGGACGGGCAACCCGGAGCAGGGAATCGCTCTGATCAAGAAGGCGATGCGCCTGAATCCTAATTATCCCTACTACTATTTGTTTTACCTGGGGCATTCCCATTACCTGCTGGAAGACAACGATAAAGCGATCGAACTGATGAAAAGGGTGGTCACACGGGCGCCTTATTTTCTGCCGGTCCGCCGTCACCTGGCTGTTCTTTTTCAGGAAAAAGGCTATAAGAAAGATGCCCGGGCCCAGGTCAAAGAAGTGCTGCGAATATTTCCCGGTGCATCGATCGAAGACGAACGACAGCGCTGCTATTACAAGTGGACGCGGCCCCTGCAAAAAAGATTCTTCAGCGGCTTGCGGAAATCCGGCATGCCGGAAGGTCGCCGGGGGGAAGAGCCGATGACCATGGATTGAGTGCCGTCATGCTCAATTCCAATGCGAGGGCAAAGAAGGCAAACCACACGGTCGACATCCTTATTGCTCACCACAACTTTCAGTGCCGACGTCAAAGGCTGGCGACGCCTGATGGCTGAGGAAAGGCGGGCCGTCGCTCTCGGCCCCAATGGTGCTTAAAGTCATGCCCAGGTAGGCATCCTTTTAAAAGAGCCCGGCAACCCGAAGTAGGAAATCCTTTTGATCAAGAAGGCGATGCGTCTTAATCCAAATTATCCGTATCACTAATTGTATTACCTGGCAATTCTTGTTGCCTGTCGGATGATAATTAGGAAGCGATTTATTAGCAGCTTGCGTAAATCGTGGCTTCCCGAATGGCAAATACCAAAAGAAAGGAGTATTACGGCAAAATTTAGCTTGGAAATGCTATAAGTTTTGGGTAAAGTACTAATATTCGTTATTTCCATATGGCAAAAGGGGATTATAAAGCATGTCCGGAAAAAAGAGGACCATTTCAAGGAGAAATTTTATTAAAATCGCCGGTGTCGCCGGTTTGGGATCAGCACTGGGAACCTTAAGCTCAGTGACAACGGCTTTTGGAAGCGATTCTACAAAAGCTGCCGGACCCATGACCGTGCCGACGCGACCATTTGGGAAAACAGGCATCGATGTCTCCATGCTTGCCCTGGGAGGAGAATTAAGTGCTTCCGACCTGCTGGTATTCAGACAGGCCTTTAAAGTGGGGGTTACCTATTGGGATACAGCGGATGTATAAAAAAGGATTTGAAAATGAGTAATTGTGAAAAATGTAAATTTCGAGCCAAATACGACAACAAACCACGATCAATTCTGGGACGGATCTGGAAATGGCACATTCGCTGGTGCCCGGGGTGGAAGGGATATTTGAAATCACTTTCCGATGAAGATCGAAAGAAGGTGAGGGAACAATATTCTTAATTAATCCGCCTTGAAAGATAGCACACCCAGGATATTTCCAAATTATATCACAACAGAAAGGGGTGAATCTGGCGCTCTGGATTTGCCCTTTTTTCTTATTTCAATTTGACAATCGTTTCTTCGAAAAATTAGGGTTCGTGTATCCAAAAAGTATCTGCAGATTAATTAGAGTCTGCTGAAATAAAGATAAACTATTGAATAAATTATAATAAAGTGCTATATTTTCGGCCAAAAGTGATAGAAAAACAACCGATAACCTCAAAAAGCCTTGCACTTTATTTC
>Ga0056115_1001157_pt1 | contig 12188 bp, 5 predicted proteins | sample WorMetOlspDAHAB1_FD_77007 | JGI IMG/M metagenome (GOLD analysis project Ga0056115, IMG submission 77007) | Marine gutless worms symbiont microbial communities from Max Planck institute for Marine Microbiology, Germany - Olavius sp. DAHAB.1 ... | reverse complement strand
TTGTTACTTATTTATAGTTTTCATGCAAAATAAATGCTTATCTATGTATCTGCTCATTAATATTCATGAACTTTACCAGTGTGGCAGTAATGTGATTTACGCACTGGCTGTGAAGTGACGACCCATAACGACGCCGGTAAAAGATGGCGTCTTCGCTAGGTTTTGTTAGTTTGCGCAAACTTTGTGTTGAAACGGGTATAATTTTATTGTTTAAGCTCAACTGACTGGTTTTGACCATAGTGACTGCCCGACTTATTATTGTAGCAATGTATAATCTGTAATTGTGTAATTTGTACAGTAATTTTCACTGTGTCCGCAGTGTATGGGTCCCATACAGTCTGGCTCGGTCTGTCTAAAAACAGACGGGACAAGACGGAGCATCCCTCCCGCAGCTGGCGGCCATATTGTCGCCCTCGAGACGGGGCATGTTCTCCCACACAAATTAATGAGTCGACGTGGCCGGAGCAGACCTAAATTTCGTTACTGAGCCTGATGACTGCGTTGTTCAATTATTAGTGGTAATTAAATGTGACAATCCAGTACAGCGCTCAGCCGCTAACTGTATTGACAGTAAAATGTTTGGTAATTGTGCAGTTAAACTAAGCATGGCCAGATTTGCCCAGAACTGACTGAAATCAGCTGAATGTGTGTTGGTGCGAGTGTTTTTGCTCTAATTTCTGTTGGGAAATGTCAGTTGTCTGTGTTATCGGTACCCCGAGAATAAACATGGGGTTTTAGGTGGGGACAAGATTAAAACAACGAAAAATGCAAGGAATACAACGATGGATGTGTGGTATGAGTAGGTAACGCTAAAGCGAACGTTTACCACATTCAGCTGACTTCAGTCAGTTCCGTTCAGTTCTAGACTGGTATACCTACAGAGAAATGTCGAAAAAACGGTGTTTAAGCACGAAATACAGACACATGTACCTGGCAACGCAACGACTGAAGCAACAAGAAGTCTACAAGCTGCTTAATATATTTCGCAAAAACGCTGAAATCCGGTATATGCTGCAGGTAGTACAAGCTATACAACGACATGCCATGAAGTGAACGCACGTGGCGATGTGACTGTGAATGGCTAGCTGACGAGACAGCAGCACTCGCGCATCTACTGACCTATAAACGTGTCTGCGTGTCGGAGGTCGACCAAGATAGGTCAAATGTCAGCGGTTAAAATAGACAACCAACTACAGTGGCGCTGCCGGTGAGACGGCATGGCCTGAGAATAGACGCCGTGGGGCGGCTGTTGTAAGAGCGTATAAGTATCGATGGATGATACGCAATAGTTAGAACAGCTGCGTCTGCATTGGTTGATTTCCGTTATGTTAGGTAAAGTTAAATAGTCTATTGTTGTTTATATGTGACAATAACATCCGGTTAGTACGTCATTTTATAAAGTGCATTTTATTCACATATTTACAGTTGCCCAACATAAATTTTGTCATATATGAATCGGAACATGTGACTAGGTATCATGCATGTGGTATGACATAAATTGCTGCTGCGGAGTTAAGCTGCTCTAGTACCAAATGTTTTACATTTTTTTTTATTATTTTGTCAATGTATATAAGTATTTTATTGCAATTCTTGTTGTATGTTTGCGGTTTTGCATTCATATACGAAGTGTGTGTGTGCATGTGTGTGTGTGCATGTGTGTGTGTGTTCCTATTGCATTGCTTTTTTAGTAAAATTAGATGTACACATTTACTCAGCTAACTTGAAGTATGATAAAAATATGGAACAGTCGTTGGTAAAGCTAATACATTTTGGGGAATGATCTTTGATCAACATAGTTGACAGTTTTCAGAGAAAAGCAATAGAACTAATGAATAACATGAATAAAATAATTAAGATAAGAAATACACTAGATTTAAGAAAAGTAGTCTTCAGTAACAGGGTATACTTACTATTTGTAGCATACATTTCGTTTAACAAGCACTTTTCAAAAAATACTGCATGGACATCACATTTAAGTTTGTCCTGTCGCACCGACAACTAAGCTTTCATTAATTGGCAATAATGATGCTCCGTCCTGTCTTGTCGTCCCGTCTGTTTTTAGACAGACCCGTCTGGCTGTATTCCAACAGAGGACGTGCCAGTGTATTGGATGCAGTTTGTTTCATTCTTGAGGTGCTCACTTAGATATTGCATCTGAGGAAATACAATGAATTTGTGGCATTTGATGTATGGTGTCGATGTGTTGATCCCAGCGAAGATCATTTGTGATGGTTAAACCTAGGTACTTTACTAAGTCAGTGTGCTTCAGTTAATGTCTGACGTCGATTGCGTCGAACGTTTTAGACTCACTTTGAGATTTTTCGACGGTGTCATAATTTACTTTTTTAATTCTGACTTCCAATTTTTCGACGATGCGTTAGAATTTTCAGTCTGTTCTTTCTATGTTGTTTTTATTTTTTCTTAAAAGTTCATGTTAATTTTTCTTCAGTTTTCTGTAGGGACTAGGCTGCAGTAAGTAAGTAGGCCTTGCTGCCGTAATGCACCACTTACACTTTCACTTTTTATCAGAAATATGCAACGGGCAACCAGAATTTCTGTTTGCGTTATTGATGTAAGTAAATCACATGAATTTTTGTTGAAAGTTTGTCGACTTTCTTCATTTTTTCGATGACGCCTTCACGTCGACGCATCGTAATTTTTTCCACAACAACGCAAGGGATTCGACTTTGACGACGAGTCGGATGTTTTTTCCATGACATCAGACACTAGCTTCCGTTCCTGGCCAGAGTGAATATGCGTACTTCATGGGTTTCCTTTTCCGAGTGATACTGACACGGTGACAGAACGTTGGTTTTTTCAGTGTTATGCTCATGTGCGACTATTTACCTGCGTTCAATTAACTTGATAGTGGGAACAAAATTGGTTCGCTATAGTCACGGTTTTTGCTCGTTTCAGGATCAGCACTTGTCGTCATTAAGCGCTTTCGCCTTCATGTTCCACCAGTTAAACCACTAAAACTACCTGCTAAATATCCAGGTATGGATTTGATGCATTGTATACAGGAATAATTCTTTACTGAAGTACCATTGCATAAACTATTTGTTCTCTGGGTGTTGTAGTTTATGCAAGTATGGTATAAAATGGTATACAATTCACTACCATATTGTGCTTCTGTGTAAGTTAATCTACAATTATTCTTGTGGTTGCAAATTTGGCTGCTTTTTAATTGTCTCAACTTTTCCATAGTGTGAAAATTGTTTATAGTATTAACAGTGTAATGTCCCAAGATCGTCAGTGTGGATAAACTCCTATCTATTGGGCTTTGTGAGTTTAATGATGGGTAATGAAATATGATAATTATAGGTTCAGCTCTCGGCAATCTGACTGTAAGGTAGAGAAAAATTAATGGGATCAGATCGTCACAATTTTTAGGCCACGAATTGCTAAGTTAATTCAGTGTAAATTGTGTATAGCATTTTGAATCTTCTTTGACTCCGTACTTCAATTTTCTGTTTCATTTACAGCAGCCTACATGTACGTTGAAGTCCGTACAACTACTTTAGTTAGAGTAGCAATGTAGACCTATGTTGCCTGACTACATGTCTATATAAGCCTGATAATCTGGCTATTTAGCCCAGAAAGTCTGTCCAGATTGGTTTGATGAATTGAATTGAGAACTAAGCTACATTTGCGTCTCCGTGTTAAAAGTACCAGCATTTTCATGTCACGTCAATGATCTCATTGACCCTATCAATTTTTCAATGCCTTACAGTCAGATTGAACCTAATGCTGTGCATAATAACAATCTTACATTTTGTCAGTTGAATGAATGATAACTATAATATAGTTTTCTGATAAGTTTGTGGGAATAGCTAAGTACAGATGGGCAAAGAACCAATGAGATTCACGCCTTGTACGCCAGTAATAGGAAGAGCATCCATCCAAAATTGCTGCTATGTAGCAGAAAAGGTCATTGCTGTCTTGGCTTGCTAGATGATGTATATGACTGAAGGATTGTTGTTTAAGTAGCAACCTGTGGGGTTATAATTTCTTCTAGAACTTTTCTGATGACATTTAGCTTATTTGCTGCCAATTTCTGATTGGTTGTTAATGGCTCGCTTGATTTTATGTTACTTAGCCATTAGTCAAATTTTTGCAGGTCGGCTGGCTTCTTACCCTGGCTTCTTATTTTTTTCTTCCAGTACGTCGTGAACATGGTGACCTTAAAATGCCCAATGTTTGGTGCTGAATTTTTGTATGGTGTGGTTAATAGGATTATATTGTATATGCATGTTTGTGTTTTATTGAAATGAAATTATTGAACTAGCCAGTTGTGTTCTGTTGTAGAAATTCAGTATCCAGAGCAGAGAAAACTCCGGATTGTGGAAAAAGTTCCTATTTGGCCACCGGGTGTAAAACCTAAAGTTGGAACAAAGAATTTGATAGACATACGAGGACCAGAACTGAAGGATAATTTCCTGATTCACAAGCAGTATGGTATACGGGTATGTATGCGGATAATTGGATAAAGTGCCCACTAATCACATTTTTGTTTGGTTAAACACTAAACAGTCCTCATTGACTAACTGATAGAAACATTTCATGATTTTGATGGGAATAAACATAAAATATACAAGTCTTTCTCTGTAAAGTTGGAGATATTGTGGACAAGCCTCAACTTTTCCTTATGTTCTAAACAACGTCTTGTTCTGATGCATATGCGGTTTACGTTCACTTCCAGTAATTGCATGTGATTTGTGAAGAATTTTGGAAACTTTGTAGACAAGAACATATATTTCCTTTAATTATTCCTTTTTTTGAGGACACTGACCATATTTGAGTTGCAAAAGGTTTTAAAACAGTTTCAGCTTTTTCCTGTTGAAATTGCAGATATGCCAAGTGACATTGATGTTTAGCATGTGGGTTGCAATTAGGTGATGATCATAGTACATCGTATCCGTCGATAATAATTGCTGAATGAATTATATGCATTTGCACTTGTGTAATTTTTTGTCAATGTCACAGTTCTGTTGTTGTGTTTGGCTATGAAAGTGACCATTCACTTGGTCACAATGCACCGAGACCTTCAATAGGCCCAGTGCTTAAAGTTCCGTCTCTTAGTAGTGAGTGGCATTGATACTGGCATGCATAAATAGTTCAATATGTTTTAACTGAAATTTTAAGGACAATGATATCATTAAATTAACGTTCGTTTTTACGTTTATTGCATTTTTGTAGGCACTGTCCGGTGGACAACTACATCATGGGCATTTTGAGATGATACGTTTAGGTATTAACAAAAAGCTTGACGAGAGACGGATGTTTGCTGTATGGCGAATTGATCCACCGTGGAAAGCAGTTGCAAAAAAGGGTGCAGGTAAAACATTGGGTGGTGGAAAAGGATCGATAGATCACTACGTGACACCTGTGAAGGCTGGCAGGATTATCATAGAACTTGGTGGAGAGTGCGAATTTGAAGAAGTCTATAGGACTCTGGTAAGTGGTGGATTGTAAAAATTGTAGTAATAAAGCAACAAAGACTGTTTCCATTTGCTGTTTGGTGGCTTTTGGAAAGTAACTTGTGCCCAAATGCTACAATAAAACTGAGTGTTGCATAACCATCCTGCTCTTCATGTATTATTATTAATCTGTTGTTTGACTGAAATGTCAATATGTCACCAAGTTGGAAATTTAAGGTATACTTATTTGAGCAGATTTTAGTCCTGTATGTGATGCATCTTGTGAAGTGGCCAGGTTGTGAATGGGGCCTTTACTAGTTATTTAGAACTTCAGTCACAAGAGTATTACCTTAAGTTGCCATTCACCTGAGTTCATCCCATGTAAGCCAAATTTTTGCCATTCCATTCTGTTATTTGCCATGTCTAATATACTTGCAGGTAATGTGTTGTATTAGATGTCGTGTGTAATGTAATGTAATGTGAATTGACACTGTTGGAGGCTAGACATTTGGCACTGACACCGCTGGTTGTCCTGGCATGCATATGTCCCCATGTCATTAATGAATATTCTATGGCTGGTGAGTGTACATATTTTAAAACTAATGACGTGGGTACGATAGTGGCTTCAGGAAATAGGGTGGCAGGGTATGGGCAGATAGTACATCTCAGCATCTGGCTGTATTTTGTATCTGTGCATTAAATGCAGTCCGTTGAAAACGACCTATGTATGTTGTAGCTCCGCGTGGCTCAAAAGTTGCCAGTCAAAGCCGATGTGGTTAGCGAAGAGACACTGGCCAAAGAGAAGGAAAGGAGCCAGAAACTTGTCGAAGAGAATCTGAACCCATTTACATTTGAGTACTGTGTAAAACATCACTCGATGGGCTGTCGCCGCTGGCTCAGCCCATATGACTATTACTGGCTTAACAAATATCGGTAGCATGTAATACAGTGCAGTAAAAGTGTCTCGTCTTGTTGTGATGAAAACTTGCAGATTTTTAAAAATTTGTTCTGTATACCTTGTAAAGTGATGTGCACAATGCTGCAGAGTTGATAATGTAAATTTGCTTCCCTGTTCATACCCGGGCATATTCTAACTGTGCAATCCAACCAGTTTAGTGCAGTCCTGGAAACAGAATGTGCAGTCTAAGATGCAAAACTGTGCAATCTAGAATGATAATAGTCCGTTTATTCTCAGAAAATCATTAAAATTCTTGTCATCAGTTGTCATTTTAGGGCTAAAATGCACCAAATTTGCTTTTGGCTGCGGCTCTCCTCCAGACCCACTGTGGAGATTACAGGTTTCCCGTACTCCTTGCTGGAATTAAGGGGGTCTACTTCCAAGGGGAGGGTATGGGAAGGGAAAGGTGGAGAGACTGTGTATGCTATTTTCAATAATTCCTTAGAATGTGCCCTGGTTCATAGGCTACACTTCAGTTTTTTATAACCCATACTCTTATTAACCAAGGAACAATAATTTCATTCATAATCATAATTGTAACTAATGTTATAGCATTCGGCCTGCATTTAAGAAACGCTGAGCTGATAGTGAAATTCAGTCCGTACTTTCTTACCAAAACAATGGTTGTTACCTGTAAAAAACTTGACAAGAACTACTGATGAATTAGGAATCTGAAATGCTAACTGCCAAATAAGACAAGATCAGATAAGAGATCTGCATAATCCTCTAAGCAATGATTCTTATCTTATTTAAAATAATTAATAGCAGAGCAACTTAATATTTATGAATTATCATCATTTGCCGACAGTTTTAAAGCGGGACGCAGTAAATTTGCATTCAGTTAGGTTATGTGGTAAATAATTTGTTTGCAACATAAGTCATTTTGCGTAAAAAATCAATAGCTATTTATTTCTGTTTGCTGCACATTTGGCCATGTCACCCATTTTGTATGTGTTTAGATAAGAAAAAAATGTACATTCCTCAAAGCAAATAGCAATATCAGTCCGTTTTCAATGCCACTTATTTTTCAACACTTTAGGTGATAAAGTCTTGCCAAAGCCAGTATGTGCAGATGGACATCTTTCCAGACTGATGGTCTTCAGCTAACCATGTTGTTAATATCACTGCTTGTGGGCAGATTCACAGTACTGAAATGACAAAGTCTCAAACAATAACACAAATAAATCTGTTATCACGTTGACACATTAGACACACTATGGAATACTAAGTCGGTGATCATTGCTGTCAAGCATTCTTTTGACACTAAGTCTTAATTACGCTTGTATGCATGCACACTGTTTTAGTGCTCATATACCAGGTACTTAAATCTTAATTAGTTTAAAAAATCATTCAAAGTTTACAACAATTATCACAGATCGTGTATGAAAGTCTCATCGGTTTTCATACACGTTAGTCGATGCATGTTGCAGTGTCTGATCTGCTGACAGTTTTTCATGCTGTGCAATTACATCTTTCAAGTCCTTTATTATGCGTTCACTGGCCTGCGATGCAGTTTGCATACTAGCTAGCTTGGTTGCCATTTGCTTGCAGTTGCGGCAATTATCCTGACACAACAGCCACAAAAACCAGTTAATACACACAGCTTTAATTACATTCAGTGATGGTGTTATTTATAAAGTTAACGATAAAGTTAAATATAAATTTTAATTTAAAGATAAAGTTTAAAACCTTATTTTTGTTATCACATTATGATGTATCATGTATATTTTAATGTTGAACAATGTTAAGTGCAAAATTTTGTGTGGTTGTTAACAGTGCTTTGAAAAATACCCGAGCACTTTTCTGAACAGTCTGTAGCTGTGAACGAAGTATGTCTGCTTCTTCCTGAACTTTTTCCAGGTTCTTGCGCAGCTCTTCTAGCTGCTGTTGTCGTTCCCTGTATTAGATAATGACTATAAACAGAGAGTTATTGTTCTGCAGAAGTATGCAAAAACCTTTTTGCACAAAGAAATGAAAGAATTACACATCTGTTAACAAATGGAGAATGTACATTAGTGTCACTTTTCATGGTCATAACGTCCAAAGTTATTTGTCTGTAAAGTGACATATATTTATTCAATGTTTGTTATGGTTGTTGACTTTCAAGACAAAAATCTGCATTAGAGGTTTCAGCCTCTTCTTAGCATTAAGTTGAATGTCATCTTGTAGTCAGTCGTCTTGTCAAATAGCAGGAAATTGTAGCGTAGGCCCAGTGTACTGAAATGTTGATATAGTTGGGATACAGTTAGCCAAACAAAAGGCTATTTAGTACTGATTTATCAAAATATGCAGGGATAATGGATATAAAAAGACATTTTATCCCAACTTTGGATATGGGACACTTGTGCGATTTAATTCCAGGCTGAACTACATAACATTGGAACACTTTGCAACCATAACTTTCCTTCTTGAACAAACAACTGTTGATTTATATTGTCATGAGCATCTGATTTGTAAAACCATTAGGAGATCATTTGATCAACAAATGGCTAGTCAGGTGAGCCAACTTACCGCGACTTGTCCGTTAGTGAGTCTGCCATTTGTTTCTTTAGCCTTGCAAGTTGTATATCTCGAGCCACTATTTCAGCATCTCTCTGAACCTTTAATTCAGACAACTCGCCCTCTAACTGCAAACAGAAAAGAACATGTTTGTTTGCATAGATTTAGTTGTGTGGCTTGGTATACAAAAACATGGCCACTGTGTCAATTACAGTGATATGTTGCTTGCTCTATGTTTCCGTACAATGTAATCACACTGTAAGCGTAAAGTTGATGATTCACCTTTTTCACTAATTGCTGTAGTTCTGTAAGCTGCTGCTCCATTAGGTACTTTTCTTCAGCAGTAGCTTGTAGCTGCCTACAGTTTTCTTCGTGATCTTTTTCGGCCTTCAGCTGAGCAGACTTCTCTTTTTCTAGGGACACTTTGTGCTGATCTTCCTGAACAGAAAAAGTCACTAAAAACTATACACACTAAAGACTAACTTAAAACACATGCCAGATCGATGAATAAAAATGTTGTAACATCGGCGACAGTCTTTATACATGTACACATATCACATAATTAAACGTACAACACAAATTTGAAAAGATTGAACAGTATGGATGTCTGAGCTAATTTTTTGACAGTGATTGTGTTGTTTACAAAGGAACGGTAAGTTTTTGTATGGGTATTTTTCATGTGTTCAGCAGTGTGAGGTGACAGTGGTTGGTCTGGCATGAGGGAAGGAATAAGATGGTGGAGACAGGTTGATGCTCTGCTAGTTCCTGCAGTTGTAAGTATTGTTAAGTATGGTATGCCCTGAGAGAAGCTTAGTATGATGTTTACTGCATGTTTTTCTATATTTTATTACAGTGTTGTTGGAAAAAGAGCAAATGAACAAGTCCGCAAACTAATGTAAAACTGAGTCAAAATTTTAATACTTAATGAGGTAACAGTTTACTTTAGGTGCGCCACCATAGATCTGATGTTTATTCAGCAGAACAAGTTCTACTGAATAAGCGACAGATCTATGATGGCGCACCTAAAGTAAACTGTTACCCTTAATTATGCTTTTCCACAGTTACGTGATACTTTATTACCATTTCTGTAAGACGCCTCTGCAACTCTTCATTGTGTTTGTTGGCCTTGCTAAGATCTATCCGAAGGCTGTCAACCAGCTGCTGTAAACAGCTCACTTGATATAGCAGTGCTGTTTCACGTGCCTGGATAATAACAGTTTTTCACCACATTTTAAATATCAACAACCATGACAGCACAGATGAAATATTCAAGTAATGAACGTAGACTTGAAACTGCTAACTACCGGATAAACTTTGGATAAAAAAGTACGTGAACAAGGGCTCGGAAATTTGTGTGACTGCATTGTACTCACTTTCAAAGCCAAATTTTACACAACACAACTATTGTAACGTGGAAATTCACTTGGTTGACGGCGTGGCTCAGTGGTTAGGATGTTGGTCTTTGGCTGGCACACTTTCCCTGATCTGTAACTAATCTATGGTTGACAGGTGACCACTTTGTGGGTAAAGTGTCCGTTATGGTCCAGCCAAGTAGGCCAACTCAGCCTTCCATCCCTCTGGATAAGTACATGAGTAGAAATCCATGAAATTTCACGGATTAGGGGGTGGAGGCCATTGATCGGCAGACAAGGGCTGTATGACTGCAGTCTGCTGGTCAAAAGTCTGTGAGCATGGCCTTAGACTGCAGTCTAGGTTGTTCGCCTGCTCTGTCTGTGACATACAGTGCTGCTGCAGTAGCAGTATGAGGCTTGTATGTGGCACTGTACACCTTTTCCTTTCCTTTAATTCAATTGTATACCAAGTAAAAAGACCTCAAAAATAATGTGCTGACAGCCGTATTAACTTGCAGATAATTTGACTTGCTGGCTGATTAATGCATGACAATGTCGCTGTATATAGTATGATATGGGCTACCACAAAAATAATGTGATCACAATCTCATGATCCTACAGGTAAAATAAAATCAAACTGTAAGATGTAATAATAATGACACATTAATAACAATATGATTGCATACTAATCCAACAGCTGGGTACCTGAGCATCCACAAGTTCCTGGTTTTTGTCCATAACTTCATTCGTTTGTTCCACATTGCAACTTGATGGGTCCGACTTTGAAAATAACCGCCGACTTCGCGATTTGCCTTTAGTGGTGCCAACTAAGACATCCGATCGAGCTGTAGACGTTGAAGTTTTGGGAGGCGGAACAGCCATAGCACTACCGCTAATTCCATCTCCTAATACGTGCCGTTTGGCTGTCATCAGAGACGCAGCAGGCAATGGAAAAGACTGGCTACGTGAAACATTAACAGATGAGGAGGATCGAGTAGCCTGACACTGATTCAAAGTCTTATCTTTTGACATGTGCAGAGGCTGGATAAAAACCACATCAGCTACCAGCGAGGTCAAGTTCCGCTAAGTCATTTGGCTAAGACAAAAGGCAATTCATTGGATTAAGTCAAAATGCTACGACAATTGTCTAAGACAAAAGGCTCAAGTGTGCAGTCAAGTCCAGTATGAGTCAAGACTAATTGTTTAGGCTGTTTGGCTCATATTCGACATTAGTTTTTCAAAGGGGGTTGAGTCGGGGGCTGTGTACTGCATGTTTACTATTACAAATAACATAATTTAGACTGAAATTGACTTCCGTTTAAGACTTTCGCTAAGTCATTTGACTGTAATTTTGCTAAGACAATTGTCTTAAAATTCTGACTTAGTCAAATAGCGTTTTGTCTCAGCCAAATGACTTAGTGGATTAACTTGACCTCACCCAATGTCGATCGAGGTATAGCAGTAATGACACGATGACAGCTGAATGCGAATAGTCCCGTCAGTTACACGTAGTATATTGCGTCACGAAATGGTTCAAATTAGTGTACATAATACAAATAGAAAAGCCGTTTCAAAAATAAATCGGTATCCAATGACTCGAGCCCGCCATATTGGTCGCTAACTCATTATCGTCAATACCAAGTATGTAACTGAAATTACCTCTGATGTCTGTCCTACTCTGTCGCTACTGCTATGCTTGTTTTGACGTAGCCAATCAACTGTCGAGTTACGTAACTGTCCACGGTGGACGGATGGGTGAATAAATTTGTATTATAATGATTTAATTACACTGCTTAGGTACTTTATAGTGTTTCATTTCGTATTAACAAGACACACATCCATGGTAGACGTGTGACCACTTTGTGGGTAAGGCGTCCGCTATGGGTCAACCAACTAGGCCAACTCAGCCTTCCATCCCTCCGGGGTCGGTAAATGAGTAGTAAGTAATCTAACTAGAGG
>Ga0056115_1001156_pt1 | contig 12192 bp, 8 predicted proteins | sample WorMetOlspDAHAB1_FD_77007 | JGI IMG/M metagenome (GOLD analysis project Ga0056115, IMG submission 77007) | Marine gutless worms symbiont microbial communities from Max Planck institute for Marine Microbiology, Germany - Olavius sp. DAHAB.1 ... | reverse complement strand
TAACAACCAGTAATAAACACCACGCTGCTCGGACTCTTGGTTGAAAGGTCATGGGTTTGAGCCTCACCCCAGACACTCATAATACACATGCTTCAGTCACCAAGCAGTATAATTTGGTTCTACTGGCGGCGCCGTGATGCTCCAAAGCTAGGAAGGTAACCAAAGGTCTGGCGTCGCACTGGCCATGCGTCAGAAACATGATGGTATGGGCTCAGACTGGAGATGAGCACCCTGCTTATGATCCTATAACAGAACCATGGAATCTTTAGCTTAGATAAAGGTAAAGGCATAATACTTGCCACAAGCAGCAACTGCAGCTGCAGCGGTGCTGTACGTCACACACATAACCGGCGTACAGCCTATAGGCTGTAGGCTAAGCCCACGGCCAAAGCACTTTGACCACCGAACAGCCATACGCAGCCCTGGTCTGCCGTTCAATGGTCTCCACCCACGTAATCCATGTAATTACTACTCATACACCAACCCCAAAGGGATGGAAGGCTGAATTGGCCTGGTTGGCTGACCCATAGCAGATACTTTACGCATGAAGAGGCACAACAGACAGACCGTTGGTTAGTGCCAGGTGTGGCAGCAGCGAGTGCTGGTGGTGTTGGTGGGAGCTGGCGTGGCGTTAACACTGCAGCCGGACCTGGAGTTCGCACTGGTGACATTGTCGGAGTACGTGGCATGCCGGCAGTCTGACCAACTATGGATGGTGTTCCATCCTGCATGAACATCACACAAAACCAATTTAGCTTAAAGTCAGAATGCAGCAGTGCATCAACCAACAAACACTGACAACTTTTCACAGTTTCTGGGCGGACCACATCAAATGCCAGCTAAACGGTTTCAGCTGTTGTCGGCTAATGAGAGATGAGTGGAGGACCAGGCGAGGAAGGGTATCAGCCACTACAAGATGAAGCCTTTAACTGGCCCAGTTGTACATCAGTGTAGGTCACAAAACCATAGTGAGTGCACGTGTGCAGTGTGTGTCCTGTTTCATTAACATGTAACAGCAACCTATCTCTGTCACAGCAAGCCAGCTCATAAATCTACCTTTTGCAACAACATTAACATGAATACATTATATCATCAACGACCAACAACATCCAGCAACTTAAAATTAGTACCGTTTTCCGATCAGGCAATCCTACACCAAATTTGCAGCTGACTGAGAATAACATGTGAAATATAAAAGTAAGTAACTTAAAGTAAGTAATTTATGAGGCGTCGTAGTCTCTAAAGAATCAGGGTGCACTGAGGAGGTGCTAATGTGACAACAGACTCACAGCGATGTTAACAGCTTTCTGCTGCAGTTTCTGTTGCTCCTCGAATTTGCGCAGATCAAACTCGATTTCATTTGCGAGTTGCTTGTCAGTGGCTAACACATCTGTTATATACACACACAAAAACATGCATTGGAATAAACAACCAGGTCACGTCGACAAATTTTCCGCAGTCGTCAAGAGTCAAGACTCATCTTTTCAACTATTCCTTTCCCGACATTGTGTAGTGCTTCTGATGTGATTTTTGTAAATGTCAGACACTTTAAGCACTTTTGTTACTAACTTAGTGCTCTCTTGCTGATTCTGACTGTGCTACTCACAAATATGTCATCAACATATTTGTCATATTTGTCGGTAGCAGATATGCAACATATCATGTTCAATAACAATCAGAACTTACCTTCAGCTTTTCAATTTTAGTCTTTCAGCTACTGATGCATAAAAACATTTTCCAACCCACTCTAAGTTATTATTAAGAGTAAAGAGCAAATGTACGTATACAATGACGTACCTTTAACTTCGTTTTTGTAGTCCTTCATGATTTCCTGCAGGCACCTCATCAGATCTCGCATCAGCGGCGAACGAAGTTTCTCAAGCTTACAACACAAACACAAAACAGCTGGTAACGTCGATCCAACTCTTCACTGTTCAATTATATTAAATGAAACACCCTGAGGGCCGCACATACGTGAGAACAACATTGACCACAGAATGATTACGAAAACCCACCTTCTTACATATTCTTATGTAATAAAAAGTTTAATCGTGATGTCATGTTTTATTTTATGATCTGATACTGATGTCTGCTTATTTTGTAATTACACAATTGTAATTTATTCAGCATGTCTACCTTTAGCTTTCAACAAAAATGTTTCCGTTTTGGCCTAACATCATTCTGTAACAAACACGGCAGGTTAAGCCACTGCACAAACAAGAAAGAAATTAAAAAGTGTGCAACACACCAAATGCTTCAGTGAAACCAGTACAGGTATAACCTTCTCCATGTGTGCTTTTTTCACAAACTGTACAATCACATATCACAATTATAATCAGAGAAAATGTCTAACAGTAGCATATTAAACATCCGCTTTGACCAATGCCTAAGTCAGACGACAAATGCCATCACCGAAAACAGCTCTGCAATGCCAGTTTCTTTGCCACGATTTCCACGTGTGTTGCGAAAGAGTAACCACTATCCATACACTACAGTGCCTATACAGTGTCATTTTATACGATATTTTAACTACAATTTTTCAGAGCTATTGTTGAAAATTAAAACTTATACATTTGAAAATAAACAGTAATTTGGGTTAATTTACGCATAACACATTTATGACAAAACAAAAATCTTGAATAAAATTTTAACACAACCTTTCTCATTCACATATCATTACAGTTTTCTCCAGTATAATTACCATAGTTTTTAAAGTATTGAACGACATGGCTGCAATGTTTACTGAAATAGACTGACATGACTAAACCCAACCATACCCATATGACTGCATTACTCTACTAAAATTTGCAAGAACAAAGCTTCATGCCTTATTGCTGCATGTGACAATAAACACAAGACTTGCCTGCGAGACAAGTGTCTTTTTGGCAGCATTCATTACAGCTGCAGCCATTTCCAGCTCATTTTCAGCCACGTCTTCCGCAGGCTTCGCACGCAGTGCCGACAATTTTATCTCCTGATGCAAAGCAACAAAATAACGTAAATGAACAGTGTGAAGTACATATCATCACACGCAATTATTCCTATTTACGGGATTAACAAAAATGTAGTTCAATCTAACTGACGAGCCTGTCATGTTAAAATGTGTCAAAAGTATCGACTACTACATCATTTTTTACTACACTATATGAACAAAAATCACACTATTTCAGTTTTTCTATAGACTTTTACCATTAGTCAGCGCAAAACTCTTTTAAATACTTTGCAGAACAACTTTACACACTCCAATTTCATTTGAGCGACAGTGCGCATCTTTCAGCACACTAATAACATCAACAGCAATGTCACTTGCAATTAGAATGCAAATACAGCCCACCTTGCAGGCAAGACAGGCCAATGCATCCTGTAGAATAATGGCTGTAGCAGAATTCATAGGCAGCTGTTCGTCCGCAATGGGCTCCAGCACCTTTTAACAGAAACAACATATTTCTGTAACCAATTTAGACTAAACCACATTCACAGTAATACACTTTATATACTGTGTGTATGTAGTATGAACGCTCTGGCTGTTTGTGAGTACACTGCTGGGTGAATAGACATACAATCACTGTAATCACAATTAGTTTTCAGCCGTAAAAAAAGTGCATGGCATCCCTCTTCAACATGTACATTTACCATGGTTATCAGTTTTATAAACAAGGACTTTTCAAAGATTTTTAAAAACCACAATGTGCCACTCCCAGTTTTTGGTGTATCCTTGCTCATCATGATGATCTGGTATCATTATCCCCGATTCAACCACGTTTCAATCTGACTGAAAACGAACAAAAATATTCAAGAGTTCCTAGTGTTCATTTTCTCTAACTGTATCATACAACTTGCAAGAAAGTGACCTTACAAGAGATTATTTGGCAAGAAAAATTTACAAAGCTAAGTTATCAAAACCACCAAAATCATATACTAACTGATAGCTTAGACATCATTATTAGAAACCGGGATAATGTTCACAGATTACGACACTACAAACTCTGCCCGAGAGACCTAACCTCACTGATGAGTTTACACAGTGAGCTGAACCTCTGTTCGTCAGTCATGTGCTCCAGTAGCAACTTGTAGATATACATTCGCTTGCTATTTGTCCACACAAACACACACAACAACATATGAGCCAACACCTATGGTTAATCTGCCCACATAATTAGAATCTCATCTCACCAACAATGTTGGCAACCAGATCAATTTGCAACTGTTATTATTTTTGTCCAAAAACACAAAAAACACACCGAATGTATTTGTCAAACTTGAAACATGTTGCACACATACTACTAAGAAATTGCCTTTTGGGTTACACAGGGTAGCACACTGGATGGTGATGTTTGGAAAAGCAATGGGTTAGTAAGAGTAATTTAGTAATAAGTTAGTAAAAGGATTTCTAAGGTTTACAACAACACGAAAAGTCACAAAGCACTGAGGTCAAGTTAAATAAAAAAATATTCAGAAAGCATTTAAACCATCTGTAGCAGAGGTCCTGTGCTCGGCACTGTGTTTTGCACTGACCAACTTTCACTCTGAGTGATCTGAGTGAACTATTGCATATGGTTTTGCGCACTACAGATGACAGCACAATAAATATCGTCCCGGTAATAATAACAATAATAATATTTGCTCAGTTATTCGGCTATTTACACTCTATCTATGAAGACAAGTGAAGTGGGGTTACAGAAACAAATAATTAATACTGATTGCAAGTTGTGACAATATTCATTACAAAATAATAAACATGATATAAAGAATGAAAATGAATTTTTCTGCTGTTTTATGCACAACCCTGTACATCACGTTATGTTACAGATATATTCCCATGTCCCGTACAAATTCGGACACTGACAGGTGTTTTACAGAAAGACTCGAGTCAACAGTATGTGATTTTTCCCCAGTCAACCTCATGTCTTCGCTGATAAATCCACAGACAGTTACCTTACTCCAGTCTTTCCATTCAGTATAAACAGCTTCTTCTCTCGTTCTGTTTCACCGAACTTGTTGTGCCCTGTGCAACAATAGTAATGACCAGGGCCGATTATTCTCGCTGCTATCACTATGCAGACTCCATAAATGTCTGCAAGATATCAGGCTACACTTACACCACCGAATAGTGGAAAAAATCCAAGCAACAACTTCTTCAGTAAACATGCAGTGACAGAAACTGTCAAAAGAACACAAAGATGACATAAGTCAAATGAGTTGCTTCTCCTCTACAAGTTCATGCATACAGAGGGTGAGCTGATATGTATTCATCTACACCAGTTGCAGTTCAATGCAATATTTGAGAACGACAAGTTATATCGCGACACCCACAGAAACTAGAATATTTACTGTAATAACAAAGCACTTCATTCTCTGATCCTAAAACTAATAAAAACAAGACCATGCTTACAATTAACCCCAGTACATGCGTGAGAAATACTACTGTTTGAAATGCAACAATATGACCAACATCTGGCAAATGAAGTAAAGCCCAAAAGTTCAACATCACTACATCAACAAATCGCAAAAATGAAGGTAACAATGAACTGAACCGATTGCATGAAGTGGAAGGTAGCGACAGAACAACACAAGAGCTGAACAACAACGACAAAACGGAAACACAGACATAAATGCAGTGAACAGCTGACCTGAATGTGCTTCGTAGTTGTTAAAGTAGAAAATGGACTCAACGAAGTGATTAAAGAACAAGTGTGGATGTCGTTGTAGCAGCAGGTGCATCAGACAAAAATGTGCTGTCAAAGTGCACGCAATGGTAATGCATGACAAACAACAGAGAATAACTATTCGACCTACTTTTGCCATTAATTCACTGGACACTGCTACCAATACGGACTAAACAGCAAGTTCTATATTTTCGATTCAGCATTCCAAAGTGCTACTTTAGATTCCTGAAACCACCATTAAAGTTTGGCTACTTACTTAGCTTATTCAGTTTGCCTTAACCGAAAATTACTTAATGCAATGATGAAGATGCACAATTTCTGGGATGAGTGTAAATATCACATCAAGAAGTATATTAAAATCATGACAATGCATACACAGTTCTATGAGCCACTCACCAAATTTGTTAACACTTTTGTCTTCATCAACGGTGCAAATCACAATCCGAAAGAACAGTGAACCTTTCCATTTCACATAATCCTCCTTGTACAAACACACACACAAGATCTACTGTAATGAGCCAGCACAAACATCTGTCTACCTTAAAAAAATTATACACACACAATCACATGCACTTAACATTATCCAAATTCAATACCGTTTATGTGTATAACCATTCGTATTAGTCTTCTTTGTGACACAACATTTAACAATAAAGAGCCTCAAAGCACAGTATCAAATTTGACAGTCAGCAGGTCAGAGCACATTACCCCAGCAGGGCCAGCACTCACCAGCCTTCACTGGCTGTGCGTCCCAGATCTTATCTCCTTCAAACTGGCAGTTATGAGGTATGAAGCCATCGACGGCACCTCTCTGTCCTACATACAGTCGTGTTGCACCCGTGTTTCCAACATGACATCCAATCGACGGCAGCGGTCTTCTACCTCACATCGTCTGGACGCTCCACCCGTTTGTCTCTCTACAGTCAGCAAGAGGGCGTTTCCGGTTTCTGGTGCCACCGTCTGGAACGACCTGCCTCTCCACGTTACATCTGTGCCGTCACTCGCGGTTTACAGACAACAACTCAAGACCTTTCTGTTTTCCTGTTCCTATGAAGACACTATCATATGACTTGTGTGTTACTATTACCATTCATCACTACTGTCTGGACACTTGCGGTCCTTGCAATAGTTAACATTATTTAGGCCACGTTAAAAATGTTTATGATGATGATGAAATTCGCTATCAGAACAGAAAAAAAAACATATTATTATTACCACAGAAAACTGCTGGTAATATTATGGTCTGTAACGTCTTCTACAAGACCATGAAAGCATCCAGCAAGAGCATAACTACTACAGAGACAAACACTGATGAATGCGCTGAGTGAAGACCTGCAAGAGATGTGTTAACATGGTCAGAGTCTGCTTGCGAATCAGCACAGAATCATCTTTCAGGCAGACTGAAATGCACGGAATGTAAGGATCAACCAGAGATGTATATCTGTAACATGTAAACAGACAGAGTAGCCCAGTATAAGTCGAACAATGAATAAACTACTGACAAAATTAGACACACTTGGAAAAACAAAAGACTGACTGCCACATGTCCTCAATTTTAGAGGCATAGAAAAGTAATCAACCCCCAAAAAATCCGAGGCAGAAAGAAGTAATCTATCCTAAAAGAGTTTCTCCTCGAAATCACCATCGTTGAACAATCGGTTAAGTTCAATGGATAAACTACAGACAAACTGAAACACACTTGGAAACACACAAGATAAACTTAGCAGAGTTTTCATCTACATCAGAGCATAAAACTTTCTATTATGTTACGTTGTGAAATGTGTCATAATGATGTAGTTAACTGCTGGCCTCCAATAAACATCTCAGGAAAACTTACGAAAATCCTACAATTCTTGGTAAATTGAGCCTCTGAAGCTTAACATTAAATAATGACCATGGAAGTTAACGTGTCGCAAATATACAGGCCGGCAGTTTGCCCAACCACCGTCCAATATGTGACTGATGTAGACTGACCGGACGCACAGATCACACATGACGACAACGACGTTGTTACGAACGGCGACGTCAGGCGACACCTCCAACTCTCGAGCCAACGCTGGAACACACTGCTTTGCCATGTTCTCGTTCTGAAGGCACAGCTTCCCTGCATTGGTGACAGACCAACAAAAACCGCATATTCATCGATCAGCCTTGTAAACACGACTGAAAAGGGATTGAGTTTATGTGTAAATGTAAATGCAACAGATATAATGGCCACTTATTGCCACTACTCGTCAGAAATAGTAACAATGACAGAAACACTACAGTAAAGGTCAGTTCACATGATGCGAACATACTGATGCAAAAACCACCAATACATATGGGGGTATGGTCTGTACGTGCAGATTGTGTCAACTGGCCTTAAGTCAGTGAATCTCCTTTCACAAAGCTGCATGTTGTCTACATCAAAGTGGCTACAGAACTTATAAAAAATGCCTATGTTAGGACTTGACTGACTAGATTCTTAGAGCTCACACGTGACACTCCGTCATGTTATCTCTAGGCCACCATTACACAGATGACAGTCATGCAAAACAATGTCCACTACAACAATGAGCTTTAAATTAACTCAATACAAACCCAAAGTGAGAAAGGCTATGGCGCGTATCCGCGGAGACATGTTGGAGCCACGAAACTGAGACAGAACAGGCTGCGACGAAGAAACGATGTCCGAGCTTGGTGGCTGAGAAGGCTGCGAACTTCCATCTACAACAACAGCACTACTTCACGCACTAAACTGGTCTGCTTATGATACCAAATCAACAGCAAAAGCTAACAGCAGTAATTTTCAATGTTCTTATCTATCTTACTATCTACAAGGTTGACAACTGCCAGTGACTGAGTTCTCCCAGTCGATGGTGCCTGTGTCTGGAATAAACCACTGTGCCCAGTCACATCTGCTCCATCTCTACGATTTTTCTACAGCTGTCTTGCTCATAATTTTCAGATACTGGCCAATCAAAGTTATTAAAAAACATAAGATGAAAATAATTAAGTAATTATAAGCACTAAAGAGGCATCTGTTTAAACACATCAGTGTTGGGGTAGTCGAACAAACTGACAAGTCTAATAGCACTGTTAATGAAAAGGTAAAATGAACAGTTTGCAGAGTTTTCATCAGAAAGACAATCCAGCAGACAGCATAATGAAAGCACGTGAACCACAGTGAACTCACCAACAGACGTGATCGCTGGTGCGGCAATCAGACTCTGAACCAGCATGAAGACACGCGGAGGAGTCAGCTTCGGACACAGTTGAGCTATCTCAGCCAGTGTGAACAAGTGGCCGATAATTGCAAACACATCCAGTACCATGTCTACAGCACACACCTTCACTACCAGTATGTTGTAACACTGTACAGTTAATCACACAAAAGTTTTGAAATTACAAAGGTTACATTTGATGCAATTTTCATAACAGAGGGCCTACAGCATACACGGCTAGATCAAACTGCAATAATATTATTAACTCTTGTACTAATAACATTCTATCAGGGCATGCCATTTTACCTGCTTCAACAGCTTTAGTCAGTGAAGAGCTCCGCTGCCAGACTGGCATTATCATCCTTTACATACTATCTTTTTCATTCCATAAACTTAAAACCCATTCTTTCATCACACTCAAAGCAGATTGTCGTAACATATACGTATCATTTTTTCTGTGCAATATAATAAAAAATTAGCAACTGTTCTAGTTAAACTGCGTATGATGGCAAATTACAGATATTTTAGTCAATAATTAACTGTTGACTATAAACAACGCTATGTCATCCCAGAGAAAGCGCAATAAACAAGTTTCTTTTTTTGTTCTTCTTGTTAATGCATTTACGAATATACTGACGCAAGGATTAAAAACCGGTAAATTAATAACGCAGGCAAACAATGAAGTGATACACGCAGCACAAGTTACTATGCATCCACATAACACTAATAATCAACATATTACACACATAAGACTGCTGACAATGATACTGCAATGGCATCTTCTATTAAGTCACTATCAAAATAATGAATGCTGGGTGAGTGAGTAGAGTTTAACGCCCCACCCAACACAATATAGGTCATTTCGGAGGCGGAGAATGAATGCTGACGTAAATATGATAACTGAGACCTGGCAGAGGTGTGATTTACGACATCCTACCTGGATTCTCGTTGAGTATGACATGAGACAGGTATGAGTCACATTTCTTCAACACTTCACCAAACCACTCGTTCTGACTATTTCCATTTTCCGATGACGACAACTGTAAATTAACACGTGTTAACCATTGGCATGGCCGGACTTGTCGCACATATAATTCAGACAGTAACTGAAGATATTTTAATTCGATTGGTGGAACCAGGGCACAGTCTCAAACTGTGTTCAGCTGAAGACATCCTACTTACTTACTTACTTTATCATTTTCCAAGTGAATCTGTGATTTGTCTGTTACCCTTTCTATTTCCGTCACTGCTTCATGTCTGTGTTTACTCCAATTATTACTCCTGCAGTGGTGACACTGCTAAATAGACAACAGGAAGGCAACAGGTCCATAAATTAGATGTGTACGTGGTGGTACAATGGACTGCAAGATGATGGAGTAAGATGGAACTAGAAAGTTAATTAGTAATAAGTTAGTAAGAAAATTTCTAATCTTTGCAATAACACGAGAAGTCACAAAGCACCGACGTCTAGTTAAATGAAAAATATTCACAAAGCATTTAAACTGTCTAGCAGAGGTCCTGTGCTCGGAGGTGGGGGACTGTTTCACAGCTGCAGCTTAACTTTAGACTGGCATCTTACATAGACTCCACAGCATAATAATGGCAGATAGAAAAGTGCAGTGAAGTACAGAAAAGCCCTTCCTAAAGACCTGCCTTATATGGCAGCGCTGATCAGACATTGGGCCATTAGGTCACACTCAGCAGTACAGCAGCAGAACTGTGGCCCACAATCTCCAATAACAAGTCTCTAACCACAATGCCAACAAAACACTTGAAAAATGCACATCTGTTTGAACTAAAGATCTTGCATGTTACTTGCTTAGAAACCTGTCACCAATTACAATAAATTTGGATTTTCTTTTACTGTCATCAACTTAGAACAGTGGGTTTGAATGGCATACAACAGACTTGTTTCAGTTTATAACAGCAATATGATGTAAATGCTAAGCACACATACAGCATGCAGAGTGTTAACGACAGCCTCGATTAAGTCAGGATGCAAGTCAAACTTCAAGACTCTCTGCTTCAAATCATCTACACACAAACATAACACAGCAACAGCCATCAGTAACACATCAACACCATCACAATACCGTAAGCACTGTGTGACAATGTGCACATGGCTTGGCAGCAAGACGAAAGAGTATAAAACCACGTAAACTGTTGAACAGCAGCTGTTTCAACGTAAACTAAAGACTTTCTTTTCTGACTAGCATTTAACTGTGAATTTTATAGAAAATCTCAGCAAACCATCACTATATTTTATTATTTATTGTTGTTTTAACCGTGGACAATTATAATGCATGTGCATTTTTCTCGCAGTAGGCACAGTAGAAATTACTAACGATGAGGACGATGGCGATGACAAACACAAAGAAAAGACGGCATCACTCACCGATAAGCACTGTTTTGTCAGCTGCAAGGATGTTGTCGGCAACACGAGACAAAGTGGTCAGCACTAGAATAAACGCTCGGCTGCTGCTGCTATCTACAGTAGCACATTAGCACAACACATCTACTGTAGCATTGGCATTAGTACCCACCCTGCCTGTTGCGTGTCTATTAAGTTGTTGAGTAGTGTTGGCTGACAGTTATCGTCCCAATGCAAGCACAGGGGTCCATTATTCCATTATTATTATTAGTTCCACAAACATCACTCCACAAAGACAACAGACCACACGCCAGGGTTCGGAAAATTAATTAGGAGATGATGACCAGCAGAGCCAAATCCAACTCTCACTCCAAGCACGTCTGAAGTCATTTTTTTGCATTGCCATAGTGGCGTCCTACATGTCAGAGATAGTGGTTGAGGATTGAGAATATACAAATGCATTGGCCAGCAGTGGTGAGCCAAGATCTTGTCGATCTTCGTACAATATAAAAGCATTGCTGCACTTTGTCCAATGCCGAAGCATGCTACATGAAGACAAGCGTGTGATAACGACTAGCCAAGCATTGCTACCATTTAACACATGACCTGTCATTTGTAACTCCAATATTATAAAATTGATTGATTGGCATATTACAGTCCTTTCAGCACGAACAGACTATATCGTGTCTTTGAAAAATTAATGTACAAAACCGCAGTTTATACGCTAGTTAACAGCATCATTACACATCAAAAACAGCAATTATCAAAAAAGTGATATTACGCAGCATGACATTGCCTAAGTGTCAATGTACTGCTGAGCAATATCACCTTTTGATATTTGCTGTTTTTGATGTGTAATGACGCCGTTAACTAGCGTATAAACTGCGGTTTTGTACATTAATATTTGCTGTTTTATTATAGCCACTTTCGCCCAGTGGTTAACTTCAATTAC
>Ga0056115_1001155_pt1 | contig 12195 bp, 6 predicted proteins | sample WorMetOlspDAHAB1_FD_77007 | JGI IMG/M metagenome (GOLD analysis project Ga0056115, IMG submission 77007) | Marine gutless worms symbiont microbial communities from Max Planck institute for Marine Microbiology, Germany - Olavius sp. DAHAB.1 ... | reverse complement strand
TTGTTACGTGTGGATTTGGGGGACCTCCTATGCACAGGTCACGTGATACTGCGCATGCGCAGTGACTGTTTCAGATAACGGAAATGTGATCAGATATTCAGTACTCGTAACACAGTAACCGATAGTCTTAGGATAATAAAAATTGGTATGTGGGTCAGACATGAGAAGCACTATACACAAAACACTCTCAAGGTCAAAAGGTCAAAGGTCAAGGTCAAAATGGTCATGCGACGTAGTAGCACGAAAACATCGAATATATCCAGTACACGTCACTCGGTAGTGGAAATGCATCTGTTTTATAGGAAATCGATGTCGCCGGAGCGAATGGCAGGGTCATTACGTAGGAGCACGTTGACATTATGGCGACGTGCTGCCAAAGTAATAGCACTTTTTTGATTTTTGCCGTTTTAGTTGTGTGATGTAGGTCATGTCGCCGTTAAACACTCTTTTAAACTGTTAAGTTTTTTTACATTTATAATAATAATAATAATAATATTATTATTATTATTATTATTAATATTAATGATACTACTACTACTAATAATAATAATAATAGATGGGCTGTTGAGTTTGTACAGGAAATTGGCAGACGGGCTACATTAATCACTGGCTAACCTAGAGAATTCACCTTTTTATTTCAGCAGCTGTCCATAGTTCTCCAGAGGGGAAATGCGGTCGCCTTCCTCAACACATTTGACTCTGATCAGACGCCTTTGCAGTCATACCTTCCTTGGTACAATGTTTACGGCCTGCGGCTTGTGAACTAAAAATAATTATAAACTATAGTAACAGTTACATAAATGAAACGACGATACCAATACTCGTCGTAATATCTGTTCTCCGTGCGAATAGTCCTCGTGTGCCTTACTGTATGGTTGCAATGTTTGATAGATGACGTCATGCCGCAGTAATTCGTCACACACAAAAAAACTTTTTTTTCAAAAGTGCGTTGAACGCACGTGTTGATTTTCGCGCCGAAAATGTACGTCCAGTTTTCGCGTTTCACGCTGTACACTGTCACAGTCGCAGCGTCCGCCTAACTGTGTCAGTGAACTCCAAAAAACGTGACTTTTTGCCAATTTCATATATTTTGTGACAGTTTTTTTTCTTTTTTTTGATGAAGGCACCGTTTCGAAAGTTTTTTTTCCGTTTTTACGATTGTAAAGCGTAGAGTTTATGTTTTATGGACTGCGTTTTTTGGGCGACAAAAGTTTTAGCGCGATCGACTTATTTGACAATTTCGATTAATAATTTTGAGTAATAATTTGGCGAGCTAATTACTGATTGCGACGAAAAGTGTTTCGGAAAACAGTCGAGCTGGTTGACTGGTGTTGAGAAGTCGCGTGAAATTTTCGCATAAACTTTTTTTTCGGAGACTTTCAGTTAATTTTTTTCCTTTCACGAAATTTTCCGTACCGTAGCTACAGATCTCTCATTGCAGTGAACACGTAACGGGCTGCTAAGCAATGCAATGAGCTGTTAACTGAACCAGTTTCGATTTCGTTGCAACATTTTAATTCCATTTCGAATGAAAGTTTAATTTCTCGTCCAAGCAATCCGCACAGCATTTGCCTGCTCTTTAGTTGCTTCATTTCTGGAATTCTTCATAAAAAAACTCGTCTGTACGATAATTGTTTTTCATAAATTCAATGTTTTAATGTTAGGTGTTTTAAAACTGTGCCTTGCGAGTCCTACTGTGTCCTACTCAACGTTCGTAGAGTATTCGAGAAGTCGTATTTATGTTTACTGTCGTTTTTGCAGTAATTACGGTATTATTATGAATGTATTATTATGGATTTTTGCTGCTGACGACTGCTGATTTATACAGGCCTATGCAATACGTATATACATCTGCGACTGTCGGCACTACAGTATTATTTCTGCGACGGTTCTAAAATGTTTGCCTGCACTTTTTGTAAATGAGACGCAGTCACACGTATACCTAAAGTCCGCTAATTGCGAGTTGCCTAGTCGTTGAATAAACGTTAGCATACAGTGCATAGCAGTGGCGGATCTACGATTTTTTAGAGAGGGTGACTTTGAGAACCCGACGAGAACTAAGGCGGTTCGGGCTTATAGGAGAACTTCATGCATTTGTGAATTAGGACGTCCAGGGGCTGATAGAGGGCGGTGACAGAGGTGAATAGACCAATCAGATATTACTTGAACAAAACTAACAAACAGGCTGACTGGCCGTAACAGTAAATGTAACACTTACCCAGTAAATGAGTGGCTCTTTTGAGACGGTTTACAATGATGTTTACTTGCTACAGTCGGACCGTGGTAAAAACCCTTTAATTGATTAGCAGTGTAGCCTGAGATGTGATATTCTTCGTAATATAATCTTTTCTCTCTCATGGAGGTGGGGTGGCTAGGATTATGAGACGCTAGGAACACTGCCATTGAAACTGGGATGGGACGGAAGGGACACTGGCGGGTTGGGATGCGGGCGTCAAGACACTTCACCTATATGTCGATCAGCAGGTTGCAGGCAAGTTTTAATCACAATCGTAAAAGCATAAATCCACAAAAGGCACGTATACGCTACACAAGATACAAGATGTCGTCATAAATAGCATAATTCCGAAATCGGAAAACGTGACCAAGCGAAAAACACAGGCAAGCGATAACAAGCAGAACAGCATCCACTCCATCAGTGTGCCTTCCGTCCCATCCCAGTGTCAATAGCAGTGTGCCTAGCGTCCCACAATACCGTGACTAGTCACCCATGTATCTGCCGCTGCATAGATGGCAGAAATAGGAAATGTACAAGACTCCCATGATGTATCCACTCACTCATGATACAGTCTGATCATGTGTGCTGAAAGTGTCCTTAAATCCATGCCAGAAAACCTCTCGCGGCCATAACCAGCCACACGTTGCACACCGTTAAACGAAGTGGGATGAAATTTTCGTTCTGCACCGCCGCAGCAACGACTGCTGCTTTCGCGGAGTTTTTAGCGCGGTCTGTTTTTTTGCGATGCTGCAGTGCCGTGATCGTTATGTGGAGCACGTTGCAAACGATCTGTCAGTACCAGTAATAGACCGAGCGTCGATATTAAGGCTTGTTAACATGACTGGCTACGCAGTGGCGGATTTAGAGGGGCGAGTCGGCTAATGGCCCCTCTTTGGCCGACGGACTAACGCCATCACTCGCAGTACTCCTGATTTGTGACAACAGTACTGTATTATGGCAACACCATCGCCAAGTTATCTCTTCATACGCGTAAAACATGGTACTCAGAATATTCGAAATAATTGCCACCAGTGGCTTTCTGACAGCTTTATAGAGTGCACCTCATTTTCGGCCGGAGATCCGCCCCGAACCCCGCTGGGGGAGCTTACAGTGCTTATCCAGACCCCTATCTGCTTTAAGGTGCCTGCTTTTACGTGCGGTTTTTTTCACGTGAAGAAGAACGGAAACGAAAGTTTGAAGACGAAAGTTTGATGTGTTAAGATCGGCACACTTTTCACTAAATGCGCAGTTTCTAAGTGGACTTGTGAATCTGTAAAATCACAGTTGTGCAGCTGAAAAAAAATGTTGATTTCGTCTCGACAGAAACGCGATTTACAGCTCCAAATGCAGTGCTGATGCCCCTTTCACACTTGCGCCGTTCAAGCCACGGTTCTACCAGTATTTCTGTCGGAATGTTTACGTTTTGATTGCGGTCAGAACGGTTTCTTCGCGGTATATTTGCGGTTTCCTGCGGTTGTAGAACCGCAGAGCCGCGGCTTGAACCGCTCAAGTGTGAAAGTGGTGTGAGCGTTCGCCGTTCGGCAAAAGAGAAAAAAAGCATTTCGTGCAGCTCTAAAAATTCCTTCAAAATGCCCTGGTCAACAGGGCGTCCATCCCTCTGACAGCCATGACGCAACCTCCCCTCTTTCTCCCCCCCCTCCTTCCGTATCCCTTCTGCTCCTCCTCCTCCTCCTCTTTATCGGGGGTACGAGGTTATCACACCGGGAAAAATGTTGGTATTAAACATGCTTGTGAGTGAGTTTTAAGAGCCTTTCAGACATATACATCAACACATTTATGTGACTGTTTATTAGGTTTAATGCGCGTATTTTCCCTTGAAACAAAAAATAAAATTTTGTCCCCCCTTTAACTTACTTATTTTTGTCCCCAGAGGATTTCCGTGACGTATTTCGCGTCGCCTGGGCATACCTTTGGACGCCCATGCTGGTCAAGAGCGCCTCCGGAGATGACCTATACACCGCGTTCATCGCTATACCCACTCAGCACACGCCGAAAAAAACGTTGTCGGCAAGAGCGATTGGTGTACAGGCGTCGCCGTTACGTACCTACAGTACGTCCGTCACTCTGTCGGCTGGTTATTGATTAACGTCGTCAGCGCCTCTGGCACCGGCAGCCACCACGGCCGCAACGGTGAAAGACTCGAGGGCCGCGTCGACGCTTGTACGTGTGTGCGCGCCTCGCCTGGCCTGGCCTCGCCGCCGCTGTATGCCGGTCTAATTGCTTTCCAAACCGGCATCTTTATTCTCAGCACGTCGTTTCGCGCCGAAACGACAAGGTCGCCGTAGCCGCTGTTGTTGCTGGTAGTTTCGGAGGAGAGTGGGCGGGGCGTGGGGGGGGGGAGGTTGACGCCTGTCATCTGTGCATGAGGTGCAGTGACGTCATTGACGTCATTGTCATAACGCGCCCCTACGTTGGAGATATATGCCAGGAATCATTTCGAGCCCATTGTTAAAATGTTTAAAAACGCATTACATGTACGGACGGCATTCATCATCATCATCATCGCATAGCCAGCGTGGGCCGTCGCGTCGCTCGTCCACGATGACCTCGTCCAAGGGCCTGTCTCCAGAGGTCGGCAGGTGTCTGGCTGGTGTCGTTTCGGATTTGGTCGATCCATCTGCCACGTGGGCGACCAGGCCGACGACTCCAGGAGGGATGGGGGAGACGACCGAGTGAGAGGTTGACGTGAGACTGTAATGCTTATTATGTGCTCGGGACGGCACTGCGAACCGTTTTCCGGATAAAATACACTAAATTGAAGGATTTTGCATATGCCGTCTCACAATTTTTCCGGGTAGTACCCCAGGACGTCCGCAATAAAGGCGTCCGCTGTGGGTCAACCAACCAGGCCAACTCTGCCTTCCATCCCTTCGGGGTCGGTAAATGAGTAGTAATCCACGTAATTACATGGATTACGGGAGGGGGGGGCATTAAACGGCAGAGCAGACGCACGAGTTTGGCTGTTGGTCATAGGTCAGCCTGTGGTCGCGGGCTTAGCCTACGGCCTATAGGCCCTACGCCAGCTCTCTCTGTGTCATGACCACGCCTCTGCAGTTGCAGTATGCGACTTGAGGCGCTATACAAGTGTTATTATGCCTTATGTTCTTACTTGTGCTTGACCTAAAAGATCACATACTTGGCCTTGGCCTTGACCTTGTGACTTTGGTAGACCTACTTGTTAACAACGCTGGCAAACAGAACCGTTGGAAGCACTTTGAACGATGACACAGACACGACTGTGTTATAATTTGCCGTCTCAATTTCGCTGCCGACTCTCATTCGAATAACGAACTATTCAGAAGCACACACAATCACACATACACATACAGAGTAATCTACCCCCCACCTCAATATGGGTCGGCTACAAACGCTGACCAGCAATAAGGCATTGTGCCGTGTAATATGAATAGAGCTTTCGAGTTAACGCGTTAAACAGTGCGTTAACTCGTTAAACAATCGCGATTTAAAAAAGTTTACGCGGTTAATAGGTTTAGCGCTACTACCGAAATAATGCTCTACTAATGGCACCGCATTTGCAAATGCGGTATACCTCTATGAGATCGCAAATGCCCTTCAGGACGACGTTTCTTTCCCCGAAACAGACGTTTATTGTACTTTTTGGGTCACTGAAAGACCACTGTAAGGTGTACAAGATTCCATGCGTCGTATATAGGCTACTGAACTTTTCGCATCGCAGACGACCACCTTCCGAGCATGCATTTGTTTCTGTGGGTTTAAAATGCAAGACTGTCACAGTACGATTTAGGCTATTGATAAAATGTAAAGCAGAAATCACGCTACAGAGTTGACTGTAATCTCTGGACAGTTTCTGAATCGAACTTTGTCAGTCGTATTGATTTTTAACGACCTTGCTTTTTTCCACTTACAGTCGTATTTTCAGATGCGCTATGCCACTCCGATTTAAGTGAACGAATTTTGCTGTATCCGTGTTATTTTTGGTACATAGAACCACTCACCATGAAACACCAAATCAAGTACAAGAGAAATGAATACAAACTAAAAAAATAACGTTAAAAATTACGAATTGCGACATTACATACCATATAGCAAGCTCAGCTAGCAACATGAGTCTAGAGCAGTGGCGCCGGGACGAATTTGAAAATGAGGGTCACAATTCCGGCGCAAAGCCCCGGAAATTTTTGTTGTTGTGACCCTGTAATTTTGTGGCTCTATATAAGTACAATAGTCTTTGCTCAGTTTCTTGTTTGCTGTTTTTCTACTTACGGTGCCCCCCCCCCCGTCTGGTCGGGCGCCGGTGGTCTAGAGTAAATGAGTGAGTTGTTTTTTGGACCACCCGGTACATGTGGCCGACCGAAAGGCGAACGACTTCATTTAATCATGGCAACAGAGTGCAGCAGGTGATACTGATTAATAGACATTGGTCTATCGCTCCGATCACAATTAGCACTATATAGGCCTACTGCAGCTGGCTCGACCGTCGACTCGGCGTCGCTGTGATCGGTTGCAAGTAGAGGTGGACACCGAAAATTTGAGTACAGTGTACTATGAAAGTTTCTACAGCGTCCGGGTAGGCTGCCATGTCAATATTGAAGGAGATCAAAAGACTTACCCCGTTAACAGGAGACGGTAGGGAGGGAGGGGAGAGAAGGGAGCGAGAGACAAAGTCACAAAGAGGAGGAGAGGGAAGGAGGGAGTGGAATGGGGGAGGGGGCTAGGTGCCTTTAGCTACGAAGGGAGGGCTGTACTTGGATATGCATGTACAGGGGCTCCCGACTTCGTAGTTAGTTAGTTACACTACTGCTGATGGGGTGGGTCTGCCTATTTAGCCACTGCAGAACCGGTTTAATAAGAGCCAGTCCAGTATGCTAAAAAGTTGTCCGCGGAAGAGTTTAGTCCTCAGTCCGCCAGAATAGAAGGAGATCACAGCGTGATTCACCGAGCGATATCATCAATCAATCAAAAACGATATAATAGTGTATCCGTAGCCGGCAACCGGCAGCCGATTCCCAAGGATCGCCTACCGGCAATCGCTATGATTGGCTGGCATATCGCACGCCACTGGGCTGCAGGCCACGGGGGAGGAGAACCGCTATTTTATCAAAATGGAGTCGACGTTTAAGCGATTAGTAATCTGGCGATCGGTTTTCCTCTTTTTCGGAACTAGAAGCTTAGTTATAGGTTATGGTTGGGGTTAGGGGTAGCGGTAGGGGTATGGTTAGGTTAGGTTTAACGCTAGGTTTAGGTACCAGCGAATCATTTATAGCTGATTGTCGGCAGGGGATCCTTATAAGGACAGCTGCCGGTTGCCGGCTACGGATACACGTCCTTTCTCGAACGCCGCGTGCACCCCGCGACCGCGTACGATCGGTGAAGTGGGTAGCGCGCACACACGGCGAATGGGGTGGGAGTTGACACAGCGGAAAAGAATTGGTCGGTGCTTGCTGGTGGGTGGGCGGACGATCAGCCGGCGAGAACGCACGTGGCAGCGGCCAAGGTAAGAGGAGCGTCGCGAGAGCTCCACCTCTCCCACCCACTCTCTCTCTCTCTCTTGCGGCAGCCGCAGCGCACCTTGCTGCCTGCTGATGCAGATGATGCTCGCGGTGATGCGGTTGCCATGACGACCGACCACGTCATACCGTCACTGCTGCAGCGGCTGAGGCGAATGCGCGTCACCGACTCTGCAGGTAGAGCATGAACGTGCCGGTGACGAATCGTCGGGCGGCGGATAATTAAACGAATGCAAGCGCGGTGCTGTGTGTGTCGCTGTTCGTCTACAACGTGACGGCTGGTGATCGACAGTCGAGCTGGAGGCTAAAGCAGGTAATAATACAGTGACACTGGTTTCCAGCATTACGTATCCGTTCATCCGTATCCGTTTCTGTCAACCGTTTACGCAATCGTGTCCGTACTGCCGGACGGTAGCGCCGTTGCTGTTGCCCTGACCGACCGGGAACGGAAAAAAGAATCCGATTCTATTTGAACGGATGAACGGAAGCGGCAAACTTACGGAGAACGTTATTTTTTTACGTAAGCTACGGCATTCTTACTGAATTCTTCCGAAAAAGGGTGATTCTTACGTATTTTTTAAACGGAAAACGAAGATAAGGATACGGATGAACGAATACGCAATGCTGGAAACCATGTATTAGGTACAGTGACAACAGAAAAAAAACTGTGCAGGAACATTGTCTCGTATCAATTTTCTCTGGATAGGTATTATAGTACCTGTCTATTTCGTTGAATGCGTAATATATTGAGTGCTTTTAGTGGCAGGGTTATGGTTAGGGTTAGATTTTGGGTCTGGTATGTTAGTGGTTTTGCGCACGTTGTCGTTGTGCCGTACCCTGACAAACCCATGGGGTGACGGTTACGTCATTCTTTCTGCACCGCTCAACGCCTCCATGTTGCAAGTCCTAATGTGTTGCAGCAGCACGTGGTACGTAACGTCGTAAACTTTCGTATGCTTGCAACCTGTTGTGTGTATGAAACTCCAAGTATTAGTTGAAACCGTCGCAGTGTGGCGTAAGAATTCTCAGTTTTCCGCCTTTTGACTCACTCTTAAGTGTACCGCCAAAATGGCACCGTCGATGGTTTATTCGCTAGTTTTGTAATCGATTGAAATATGCAGTAATACAATAGGTAAGTATGTATGTTTGTAAAATGAACTATTGGAGTGCCAATAGGCTAATTGTCGCGACCGTACTCGCGTCGTTGTCTGCTGTTGTTGTTCAACTTGCCGTCGTCTCACTCATTTGAGCTGTCACGTTATTTTGTTCGGTAGCGTTATGTAGCCAGAAGCGGCCAGTATAAGGCACTTCAACTGATAAACTTGTATTTACAACAAGTATATACAAATGTACAAAGTTCGGACATGCCGCATCACAATCCGGTCCGTCCGCCCGACGTCCGTCACTTTCCGCGATCACTTTCCATCTCTCTCGCCCAGCCGCCAATGCCGTTTCAGACCCACGCTATACGCCGTGCGCTATGCGCCAGATGGGCGGGGCCACGCTATAACTAATTGGCAATGTATCTCACACTAACGACAACAGTCACTTCGCAGGCACTGAATAAAAGTTACGGCAAAGAACGCCGGAAGAGATGCGTTTTCTGGCGGCTTCGGTAAACCGGCAGAGATGATGCGGACGTGACGTGGCGCGGCAGGTCGTTCCAGGTGCGGGCAGCGGCGACAGAAAAATCTCGGTCGCCGACAATCGACAGCCGTGGACGGCGGACCTGCTATGATGTGGTGGTAGTGTAGCACTCGAGGCCTTAGACGCAGTCTAGGGATGTTGCACATGAGGCCCTTCGTTTGGCGCCGTTGACGACGTTGTAGGCGGCGGGCCAATAAGCAATAGTGACCAATAGCATCTATAGTGAGGTGTTTTAACAGCAAAAGCTACGGAGATCAGGTCATACACAAGCCTATTTACAACATACTACAGCTATATACTACAATCTATAATAAAAAAAACACTCTGAAAAAGACATGCTAGGCGTGACTGACAGCCGCAGCGTTCGCTCCGCCCCCGCCCCACACTCCTTACTGCCTCTAGTGCAACATTCCTCGGATCAAAGGTAGGGCCTGACACACAATCGATGTGGTCAGCGTCGATAGTATAGGCGGGTTATGATCCAGGGAGCCGCGTGTTGGAGGAGTTCATCGACCAGATACGTTGGTGCCGTTCCGTGGAGGCACCTATAAAATGTGAGAACGGCCAGCTTGAACTGAATCCACAACGGAGACTTCAGTCACTGAAGCTGATAACAGAGCGGAGTGATGTGATCCGACCTGGACGATGAGAACACCAGCCGGGCGGCGGAGTTTATCACTGACTGAAGCCGTTTGAGTTGGTATGACGGGATGCTGACTGAAGTGGCATTTCCGTAATCCAGTCGTGATAGTAACAGAGACACTACCAGCGACTAGAGAACGGGTCGTGAAACCAATCGACGGATGCTTCGGAGCTGGCGCAGCACGGCGAAGCAGGCAGACACAGTCCTTGTGACATGTACATGCGTTTTCAGTGACAGGTCGGCGTCAACAGTGATTCGACTCAACGGCTTAACAGCAGCATGGCTACACTCTGCTTTTATCAGTGCACCTATAGCAGTCCCCTTACAGGAATAAAAAACTGTTACTGACGAATTTGATGCTGGCTTCACAGCTTTGCAAATTTTCAGTTAAAGCTAATTGTTTCAGTTCGTAACACGCGAAATTATCGTTTTCTGCTGTCGACATACAGGGTGGCCCAAACAAGGTGAGCCACTGCCGATTTATCAATTAATTAAATCGCGTTGAAGCCTGCCAAAGAGATTAGATTTTTGTCAAAGTAAAGTGTCAAGCAAGCACTATAATATTATCGCTTGATACTTGGAAGTAAATTTTCAATGTGTGACCTAATTACGTCAATTGCTGTGAAGCGGCGACGTTACGTTAGCACTCCCTTCTTGCATCAGTTCGCCTTAGCAAGCTATCTAAGTTCGCCTACTTTTTTTAGATATAACTTAATATGGTGACCCCATATGACCCCCTGGTGACCCCAATCGTTTCTATTTCAGGTTTTTTATTACGACTTTATCATACTAAACGGTTATTTTACCAATTATCGAGGCTTTTAGCACAACATTTTCACAAATAGGTCATACATAGAATATTTAATACCAACCCATAGTATTCTCGTGCTTCTTCTACGCTCACCTTTAATGGAAATTCCGGCTTCTTTGGCGGGTTTAATGCGATTTTATTGTATCAGTTGGTTCTGGTTTTTACTTTATTGAGTCACCCTGTGGATCGCGGCGGCTAAACCCGGGCGCCGTTCCTTGCATACCCCGAGATCCGCCGCACCAGGTTATTTATTCCCTCGGGGATCTGAAGCATAGGAGGTGATGGTGCTGGTGGTAGGTAGTCAGCAGTGGATAACGCTGTTGTACACAGGCACCTCAGGTTGCTGCAGCTACAGCTGCTGCTGTTGATGCTGGTGCGACCACTTGATGATAATGACGACGACGATGTAACAGCAAGCTTCCATCAGTGGCTGCTGCAAAGAATATAGATGGCTGCTGGTCGCAAAGGGAGGGAGAGTTAACGGGCAGTGTGTCAATTACAACCTAAAGAAGTACAGGCGGTGCAACAACATGTCTCGTATGGATTTATCTGGATACGTAGGACATGTGACTATATTTAAATAAATGTTCACTATTGCGTGCAGTTCAGAAGTAGGGTTAAGTCTGGGATTAGATTTGGTGTCTAGTAGGTAAGTTGTAATGCACATGTATTTGTGCTACTTTAGGTTGTAATTGTGACACTGTCGAGTTTGGGGAAATGGATTTACCGCTGACCAACTGTCTCTGTCTAGTGTTGTAGAGGTTCATGAATGTTTTTTTCGTCTGAAATATTTCACGAAATTTTTCCTGACATTCACGATGTTTTAAGTAGGTAAGATAAGTATCTTGAGTAAACAAGTAAACCAGTCAAAGCCAAGTATCTGCTGTTATGAACGAACGACATTCTTATTAACTTCGTGAACTTTAATCATGTTTTTAAAAGTTTCAAAATTATAAGTTTAGTGCAATATTTTTTTTAAATTCGTGAAATTTTTAAATATTTCCAAGCGAAAATATGTCGTCGTGCACCTTTATCTATGTCACCGTAATACATGTATTTCTAACATGTCACAAGTCTGTGCAAAAAACTTTAAAATCGAAAATAATTTGTTTATCTGAAAATTTATGCGCCATTGTAAAGGTGTGTATATAGGCAAATAATTATAACGGACATTGTTAAATCGCAGACTTTATAATAGTATACGAAGTTTGCGAATTAGCAATTAGCAACAGATTCTTCAAGTTTGCTGACGACACATACCTTGTTGTCCCGGCTGAAAGTGTTGATACACGCGCCGCTGAACTTAGCAATATTATAACGTGGGCGGCCACAAACAACTTGAAGCTGA
>Ga0056115_1001154_pt1 | contig 12197 bp, 4 predicted proteins | sample WorMetOlspDAHAB1_FD_77007 | JGI IMG/M metagenome (GOLD analysis project Ga0056115, IMG submission 77007) | Marine gutless worms symbiont microbial communities from Max Planck institute for Marine Microbiology, Germany - Olavius sp. DAHAB.1 ... | reverse complement strand
GAAACGCAGATAGCGGAAAGTAACCAAAAATCACCCGCCTTAATTTCGATGAATTTCACAGGTGAGTCGTACATTTTGTGTGAATAACACCCCACAAGTTGTGCGCAACAACAACAATATTTATTTGCCAGAATGGCCGGAAACCAGAAAGGGCAACTGCCCATCAAAGCTGGCAAAATAAACGAGTATATATTTTAATTTAAATAACTTAAAACACAACGAGCCAAAGCAAGTAATATAATACTACCTGATTCAGCCAATACATTTAATATTCTAAAATATTGTACATTAAATATTTTAATGTAATTTAAAATGTCTTAAAATAAGATTTATTGTGTAGCGTTTCGTTTCGTTAGATCCAATATCATTTTGGTCGTGATTGGTAAATGTTTAGACTAATATAAGACCTATAAATTACAACGCACAATATTTTTCATATAAATTAAACGATCAAAGGCTACAAAATGTATTTTTGCTGCTTGTTTCGTTGCTTGTCCACAACGTTGCCGGCATAAAATTTAGGTCTGTTGTTACTGCAAAGTGTCACTGTTACTCAGGCGGTATCACTTTTTTGGCAAAGTGTAGTACAGCTGCATAGGAATAACCGTACCCGAGCGAGACGCCCATATCGGCAGCAAGAGTGACAGTTGTGTTCGCAATTCCATCAACGTCGAAATGCAACGTGAAATACTCGATCGGCAGCGAATACTAAATAAACCAAATCATCTTGCAGTTGTTAACAGCCATACTAAGACTGGTTGGTTGGTTGGTTGGGATTAAAGGCAGTGTGACAATTACAACCCAAAGTAGTACAGACGGTGCAATAACATTGTCTCGTATGCATTTTTCTGGATACGTAGGACATGTGACCATATTTAGTTTAATGTTCAATACGACGTGCTGTTTAGTAGTAGGTTTAGGGTTGGGATTAGGGTTAGCATTAGATTAAGTTTGTTAAGTTGTTATACACAGGCATTTGTGCTACTTTAGATTGTAATTGTCATACTGCCGTTGAGATTAAATGGTGCCTTTAAAACAATTCGGCAATATTATGCCATTAATAATTATATTTCGGTTAAGATATTGATATTGGTGACAAAATTAAAAATGTTACGCCTTGGGGAACATGACACTGACAGCGCAAGTTAAAGAGTTCGAGAAGATTATCAAAAAGGGGCACAGGAAAATATACACAACTCAGAACACACTGTACCCAAACAACTAAAGCTACCGCTTTACATAGCCTATTACGACATTCGGCCAAGAAACGAGTTGGGCTATTTATACTGCTCTAGCACCACACGGCGCGTGGGGCAACAGCTATACAAAAATTAGAAGATTTCAAATGTTCAGCATAACTTTGGAATCAGACGTTTGCCAAGTTACTGACACGATGAAAACATAAAATAGCCTTAACTTGTAAGAGCAGTTTAATGGAATATGTAATGCTTTCTTCTATTCCGCCGAACATTTATACTCGTTTTTAGCTGAAATCATGCTGCTCTTGGCACAAAATCGACATTTTTACTACAATTTTTTTTTTGATTTTACAAGTGCACAAATTCATTTAGAACTGAATTGCACATTTTGTGCATAGAACAGCACAGAACGGAAAGCTCTGTCAAGTGTAACAACACAACGGAAACGCAACTGAAAGTAGTGACTTGACCTTGCGCGCCAGTTGCGCTTCGTGGTCCAGATTCCAGACGACGTGGTCGAAGCACGACTTTCGACGTCGGTCGGACTTGCGTCGGTGACGCAGACTGACGTCGGTCACGAAGACAGACACACGCCGGACGCCGGCGGCCTGCGCGCCAGGCACGTCGAGCGACCCTTCGTCGGTGTCCATCGAGTCGGACGCGGACACGTCGAGCGCCGGCGTCGAGCGTCCAGAAGACGGAGGACCTTCGACGTCGACGCCGAGCAGCGCCGGCGGCGCACTGGAGTTGGGACTGAGTGGACCGTGACTGAATCGGCGATCATCGGACTGAAGTGACTGATGTCCGTCGAACTGTTGGAACGACCTTTGAGAACCCTTCAACACCATGGCAACTGTTCACTAAATCAGCAGCTGCTCATCGTTATCATTGCCATCGTCTCTGTGTTCGAGAAAGCGTGTGCCAGAGCTCAAAAAATAACGTAAAAGCCACTTTTTGTAGTCTGAAAACCGTTTAAAACGTAAAATAGGTACAAATTCAGATACCGCTTTAATATTGAAATACTGAGGCTGTATTATTTACAAGAATAATCATTAACACAATAAATTAACTTGTTTAAATCTCAGTGTGAATTTCCTCCAATCAATACTAAATAATGATATTTTACGCCTATATAGATTATAGACGAAATAGCTAGAAATATGGCGACTGTTCTGGTGATCTGATGACCCAACGGAGTTAGTTCTGAGAGCTTATTTTTAAGATTTGGGGTAAACTTCACTAACGACTTTTTGTTAAGTCATTTTAAAAACGTAAAAGTCACGTGTTTACAGTTGAGAAAATGTAAAAACGTATTCCCGAACACATTCGTCGCTGGCGTGTTTTAAGAGAATGAATGACGAGTGTTGCGACGAAAGAGAGCAAGACAGCAATGCACACGCATGGTTTTAACAGCATCCGTTAATTTCTAACCAAATAAATTATACGATACACCACCGTAAACAGCCATTTTATCTGGGAAATAAAAGTTGCCGAATGTATCTACGTAGCCACGTTATTTAAAAGCTTTAAAATTAATGCTAGGACATGTATATGAGAACACGCTTCGACAGAACAAAATCACTGACAACCGATCTAAAAGTAAGAAAAGAAATAAAATTACACTCAACCTAGTTAAATATGCAACGATATTAAAATTGAGCATTCTCGCACATAGCATCGTTCCATATGTTGTTTATCTTACTCTGCTGCGAGAGCGTTTGTACTTGATCGGCTTCTGCCTTCTCAGTCTGAGTTGATCTTGCTGTACACTTCTGCAAAAAGAAACCAGCACTGTTAGTGACTTGTTTAAGACTACTCCAGATATTCGATTTCAATAATTTCCGGAGTGAGTAGAGTTTAACGCCCCACCCGACACAATATAGGTCATTTCGGAGGCGAAGATAAATTTATTATAAAACTTCTGTATTAAACTCGAGACAGTTGCTGCACGAGTTTTTGTTTGCATTTTTTTATTTGTACGATTTTTAAAGACAGTTATTCACTCGCTATTTTTTATTTGCTTGCACTTATGTATCAGATGTGTTATGACATTCCGACTTTAATCAATTAACAAGAATAAATGAATAAATAAATGGGTTTAATGAATTGTTACGTCACATCAGATTCTAAAAATGTCATCATCTATCCAAGTGGCGATTGTCATGTTGAATACCAGACCATGCCGCTGTCAGTCGTCGCTTCATGTCATCAATGCCCTGTACAGGCTTATTTCCCGACTTTACAAAGCTTGTAAATCTACTGGGTTAAGTTCGGGACTATTCGGTGGCCAAAGATCGGGACCGATGAACTGCGATGTTAGATTAGCCAGAAGAGCGATCGTGTCTCGAGCCCCGTAAAACGGCACGCTGTCAACGCTATACAGCATAATATAAGCGACGTCTGCTATGTAGCAATGCCTAAGCTGGTTCTCTACCTAACGTAATGCGCCGGCAATTACTTTTGAGTAATTAAGCTGTCGGTTGCAAATTTCCTTGGCTACCAAACTGCCAAAATTACTAAAATCTGATCATGACTAAGAAAGTTATAGCAAAAACAAAAAGGGTGCCCGTTTTTTAAAACACAGTGTAGAGTCGCGGTCATACAGTGGTTTAACTTGACAGGACTGGTTATGTGTCGCTTGTAACTCCGAGTCCGACTTGGCGACCGTCACTCCGTCTTTGACGCTATATGTCGAGTCCACCGTAGTTGCACCGTCGTCGTCCGTGAATGACATCGCCAGAGACATGACAGACCTCGAGTTCCACGTCACCACTGCAGTACACATCACCATTATATATCCTTCCTGCTACATAAGGTGAACACAAACCGTCACACAAGGAACTGCTAACAACTGCTTTGATCAGTCGCATACTCACATAAGGCGATTTTTTAAAGATAATGCGACTGGTGGGAACATCAGGCTAAAACGGCACCGTCGTGGGGTCATAAGGGACACTCCGGGGTCCAGACTCCCCTCCCGTCACTATGCAATATGTATATATTGTTGAACATCAATGTTTTTATGTTACAAGCCTCGATCTAGCACCGTTGTCTAGTGTCTACAACACATTCGTCGCCGGGGCGAGAAACGAACCACCCCACGGAAATGAGTGCAAGGCCCAACCCAAACGTGAGATAGCGACGAAGAACTCATAAATCACATGATGCTCGCATGTTGCTCGTCTGTAACGGACCGTAGCTGAAAGAGGCAAAACATCAGTGGGGCATTAGCAGTTACCAAAAGGCTGGTGGGGCAAGTAGAAGGGGTCTGGCGGGAAAATTCCTCAGCACTTTGTATGGTACAGAATGCCCTGACACGCATTGTATTTTTGTTAAGACAGATAAAGACGGCAGGCGACAGGACGCGATGCAGAACACAGCTAAAACTGTCATGCATTACACATTCATATTCGTTTATAAATAAATGACATACGCGGCTTAAAACAGCATACTTACGCGTAAACGATATATCTATTCGATCGTCTACTTTTATTGTCGTATTTAAGTTGCGAATATCGACTTGATTAACGATGAAAATGACATGACGATGATTATGTGGTCCGACCATAACGCTTACAATGATACTTCACTCCAATAATCATTAGTTTAGAAAGAGCATGTCAAAAGTCATAAACGCCGTCAATCTTACGTCCAATAACCTGAAGGCAAATCTATACATTCAGATGTTTAGTTGTCGAGTTGTTCTAGGCTATATGAGCCTATACAAGCGCGTCTCGTAACCGAAAAAAATGAATAATTAAGACTCGTAGGCGGGTCCCAACTCTGCCTTTCCAGCAAACTCACAAGTGTAAGTAAGTAAATAAGAGTAGTTCTAAAGCGCAGTTAAAGGAAGATTCACACTGTGCTTTGTCCCACTGACCGAATAAAAATGTCTTCAGCGACTGTCTGAAAGGCTGTATGACCAGCCCGGCTGTCTGCGGTCTATCGGCAGACAGTTCCAGACCGAAGTCCAGCTGCACTGAAGGTCCTGTCGTCGAAGTTAGTGCACGTCCAACTGACGAGAAGCGTACAAGTATACGAGTGTCAGCCAAGCGCAGTCTTCTTGGGCGGGCGTCGGTCGGTGACAGGCAGCAGTCGTCAGCCGGTGTGTGCTGCAATTAATGACAACCTGTCGGACGGCGGCTGCAGAGGTGACGACTGCGCGCTTCGCTGTTGTAAGCCGAGCTCGACCTCCGACTGAAATAAGTTGCACTGCGACTTAAGCACGACGACGCGACGTAACACTGACCGTCGTCGCTATTGAGTAGTGACGCCTGCAAATCACAGCATTATTCGTGAGAAAATACTTGTCACCGCCAGAATTGGATTGAGACCCTGGAGGGCACTTTACAGTTTGAGAATTCTCAAGACGGCAGTCTATTACGGCAACATTGATAAGACAATGAGGGATAAAACAGTCACACCACACGCAACTATGGCGCCCCCTTTTGCTATCTGACACCCCTGTGCACTTTTTTCTAATTCAGCGATAAAGTAATTTCATAATCATCACATTTTAGTTGTTTAAAATACAAACCACCTTACGGTCGCCTCTGGGGGACCACGACTATTGCTTTCTTTGCCCTTTGTTCATCCAGACCTGATCACAGCATCAGCCGTAGTCTGCAATTTTTGCATGACACTCGTGTTTGTGTTAACTGTTAATACTGAAAATGTCGCAAATATTGTGCAGGTCTGTGCATATAACGTGTCTCAACGGCAGTTTTCACGCCAATGTTATATCGATCAGATAATAAATCTCTGAATCGCGTATATAGTTGTCCACCCCGTGAAGTCTCAGAGGCGGCACGCTGGGGATGACGACCAACTCGATCGCATGATCACCAGCGTACTGTATCTGGTCGCCTATAGGGTAACAGTCTGGATAAGCTCCGCCACCCGAGATCTGTTGCTTATTCAGTAGAATTCGTGCGTTCAACGCCGGCACTCGTCGCTGCAAATGTGAGCACAACTTGTTCTACTGAATAAGCATCAGATCTCGGGTGGCGGATCTTATCCAGACTGTTACCGCTTATAGTTCTAGAGGCGGAAAAGCAATGTCATAATTTGTATATCGGCGAAGACGTCGAGTCGTTGATATTTGACTGCTTCGTTTGCTGCGGTGCGTTAAAATCTGCATGCCATGGTGAATAGCGCATAGGGCATGCGTCACATGACTGAATTGCTATTTTTATCAGTAATTTATTGCAAAAATGCTGTCATTCCGCCGAAATTGGACCGAGACCAGATAGGCCATCGTCCCCAAGTCACACAGCTCACCAACGGTTGTTTCCCGTTCGACCGTCTGCAGTCAACGTCCAGTTTGCGTGCCGGTTGCATCGACTCAGCAGCGCCACCGCGAGCCAAACACGAAGGAGGACGTTCGCCGACGTCACGTCCGAACATCTGGTCAGCCTTACCCACGCCACCCGAGCTCAGCGTCTTCCGCAGTGTGTCTATTAGCTTCCCTCCGAACGATCGACGATCAGCCTGTCCGGACGCTTGACTACCGACACAGCACGAAGTTTCCGGCGGCCTCACCGAGCAGTGAGAAGTACCAGCGTGGACCTGGGCCGCTTCGCTGGGTCGCTGTGGGTGGCCGCTCACTGCCACCACGGTCGCCGTAATCAGCCGCAATCCACGTACAAACTCGTTGTAATCTTCGCCGTCAGTCTCCGTCGAAAAGCCATGCTGGCCGGCGGACACGCCTACCGCCACCGGCTTCAAGTCGCCCTTTCTATTCGGGATCGCGGCACTCGCAGGTCGACAATCTAAGCAGACTGGGGTCTCGACACTTTCTTCCACGTCCTCCTCCTCCTCTTCTTCGGGAGACTCAGGTATCGAAACGCACCGCGACGGTACACTGTGACGACGCAGAAGACGGCTGTCATCATCCGGGGTCGACCGACCGCCGCTTCTCGTGACCGATCGCGCACCGTCACAGCTGTGTCTCTGCGCGACTGAACTACGTCCAGACAGAAGTGGCGGTAACGAATGCTCCCCGTCAGCATCTTTCGCGACGTCAGACCGATCTCTCCTCGCTGCCGAACGTCGCTCCAGCGAACGGATGCAGAAATACTCTCTCCGAAAACGCGACAGCTTCTCTCTCACACCACCAAACTTCGAGCGCGAAAAGTCTCGCGACATCACGCATGCATATGCGTAGCCTCACAATCTAACAGAAACCCTGATTTCTACATAACCGCATGCAAAGCAACATTTGTTTGATAAATATGCAATAACTTGCACGCAAAAGATCTATCTATGTCTGTAGCTGTAATTCGCGTTCATCGGGTGCTATATACACGATAGTTGTAGCCTACTACATCAGTGAGAGGTCTTGACCGTCAACTCGTTTCGTACAGTTGCGAAGCGTCAAAAACAACTGCAACCGACACCAACTTTCGATCCGAATTCACCAGGTAAATGTACGGTACACCTATATGAGTGCAAGGCCAAACCCCAAAGTGAGACTGGCGAAGACCTCGTGAATCACATGATTCTGACATATTGTTAGCTGAATTCGCTACCAATGACAAAAAAAACGGCTAAGTGCACAGGAAAAAAAACGAATTAATATTCCGAATGTCTGAACATCTGCTAAATTAAGACGGCTTTTTCAAAGTGTAGTTTTCTTCCTACATGCCTGGCCGTTATTTACAGCCTCCAACAGTCTCTCAGGGAAATCACGTTATGGCACTAGTTACCTCAGTCACTATACCATGTAAAAGAAAATGAACTTGTAAAAACATGAAAGTAAGCCTATAATGAAACTGGAACGTGAATAGTCTACTATTTTCGAAGGAGACAGTGGCATAACTGACAAAGGCAACGAAAAGTAGTAAAAACGGTGCGAAAACGTACACTGTCTCGTATGAATTTCTCTAAATACGTAGGACTTGTGACTACATTTAGTTGAATGCTTACTATTGCAATATATGGTTATAAGTAGGGTTAGGAAAAGGATCAGTGTAGAAGTAGTGTCTGGTTGGTGGTTATGCACACGTATTTATACTACTTAGTACTTTCTATCGTGTCCGTCATTCTCCCTTTTCGAAGCGATGCTGATTCTGTCATCGACAATGCAAAAAAGTCCATGCAACTCAAAAGATAGATGGTACGGTGCAATGACAACGGAAAGTAATAAACTGAACGTTGTCATTGTACGAGTGCGAAACCAGTAACCAACCAGTCACTTAGACACTGAGACTGCAGCACCTAGTGATTTACTTACTTACTTAAATACAGTCCTTTTCTAACCCTAGCCCTTACCCTACTACTAAACAGCACGCAATAGTAAAGTCGTATGTCCTACATATCCACTAGATAAATTCATACGAGACAGCGTTATTGCACCATTTTACTACTTTGCGATGTCATTGTATCTCAGCCAAAGTTTTTGGGACACGTTAATTTCGTTAATTATGATATGATATGAAGCCGCTGTTGATGTGATGTGTGATTAATACCTCTGCAAGCGTTGAGTCACTCTCTGTCACTTTTCATCAAGCTCGTCATGTGAGTCATCTCTTGTTTAGCAACATTGCAATACGTAGCCTACGTTACGAAAAGTCGAGATACAGGCAGCGCTTATTCAGTGGTCTATCCATAGAATTAAGTTTTGTATTTACTCCAATGCAGCCAATAGACTGTCACACGATCTCCCGGCGTTAGCACTGTCCTGTGTAAAGTTCTAAACTACAGGGTGGCCCAAAAACTGGCACACTTTTTTTGTACGCCTTAACTTCATAAGCCTTAACTTCATCAAATACTGACCGATTTTCAAAACTTATTTGACCCTCTGAATCAGGAGAACATTTGTAATAACATTATAGCTAAAGATCCTACCAAGCCTCAAGTGTGTCGCTACACTACACTGTGAAATGTCAGCGTCTATAAAGCAACAATTGAAAACAAGACGACTTCTGTAACAACACATTTTAAGAAATTAGCAACAGGAAACAACGTGTTTATTGTCTAACTTATTATCTAAATTAACTGTCGTATCCTGCAGTTTTTACATCAAATTTAATGTGTCCGCCTTGCTGCTGGACGACGCCTCTTACAATGTATTGTTACAGAAGTCGTCTTTTTTTCAGTTGTTGCTTATAAGACACTGACATTTCACAAGGTAGTGTAGCAATACACTGGAGGTGTAGTGGAATCTTTAGTGACAGTATTATTACAAATGTTCTCCTGATTCTGACAGTGAAATAAGTTTGAACATCGGTCAATATCTGACGAATTTTAGGCGTACAAAACGAAGTGTGCCAGTTTTTTGGTCGACCCTGTATATGCTCACGCCTGTAGGCCACGGCTTGTGTGTTCGCACCGTATTATAGTAAGTCGACGACATTTGAAACGAAATCATTCATACAAAACCGACAAGCCATGACGTGGCGTAATATTGTACTTCGGCTGATACACAAAGAGAGGCCACAGAGTGCTTCGAGTTTGGATTTACGTTTCTCGTCCCTCTGGCGAGTTTTTGTGTACACAACAGCCAATGTATACGAGTGTTGCTTTTTTGACGCATGCAAAATGACTTCCAGCGAGAGGCTCAGTTCAGTTGTCAGTCACCGAGACATCGTGTAACATCCGTTAGAAATGTAACATCTATCGAATTAATTTTGATTATAGGCCACCTGAAAGCCACGAGTTTACAAAATGTAGGTCCTATAGTCCTACGAATCGAGATTTAGAAACACGAATAGGTTAACCTTGGCATGAGAACTGATATCGATTTCCGCATTTGTGAAAATTAAGATGTGGTTCACTGCTCCCATGAGTATGGCTTACTTTGGGAGTGGAGACGTAAGTGAACTGAGCATAAAATCACGTCGCCAAGCATGTTATAGATCTACCTTATGCAAAACCAGAGTGAAGTACAGTGCAGAAATCTGAGAAATTCTCATACTTCGCAGACGGTGTAGCTGGACTGCGGTGCGCGTTTTACACACACGACAGCTGGCGAGCAGCGTATACACTGCTTAGTGAGCCAGGGGGCGTCGCCCCGAGACAATTGTTCGCCGCCCCGCCTCTCTGAGCTACTATAACACTTGAGTTAAGACTTTTGGACTTTAACAGGGTATCATTAATATGTTATTGTAAGTTTTGTTAATTTTTGTATTACAAAATTATATGTATTCCTATTATAAGTGAATAATACATGAAGTGAAAAACAAGATAGTAGTGTGAATTTGATTAGATAGAGAATTAATCAATTGAATCTTTACCCTCCTCTAAAATTGGCTTCCCCTGCAATTTACGTCTAGCTACGGTACTGACACTGCTAAAATGCGCGTGCTCTACAAGATGGCGACGGAAATTACCGCATACAGAATGACGTCAATTGTAAACCCATGTAGGCCTACTAGAAGCCACATGTACTTCGCAGTCAGGTCTCTTATCAGATGCTGAGTTTTATCCACTGACCTGATCGTATATAGTTGACGGTCCTGAGCCAGTAACTTTCAAGACGTGTAATGCTGCCAATACTGAGTCAGATGTACGTCGTGTATAGGCAACGGTCGTGAGCAAAACAACAGGGCGAAATTTCGGGCCTGTAACAGGATGCAACGAGACGGCAAGCGCGACGACGTGCGGTGGTTCAGTGTTGCGTCTAATATCACGAGCGACATACGCGAACAGTGTGGCATGTCGCAGTCAGCCGTCTTAAAAACTGGGTATAATTTTGTCGGCGTCTCCATCGTTTCGTCAAGGACGTTTGCTTTGTTGTGGCCTACTCGGTCTCTCAATGCTGTGTATTGGATACGCCTGCTATAATATAGAATGCAGTAATAGCCTTATATATTGGTCGCATTTGTTGCCTGAATAGGCTTGCTAGCTATAAGCTACAACTTATATGGGCCTATTTCGGCTGCAAATCTCCTGATGTCGTGTTTTGTCAGTGACGTACAGGTAAGCATGGGCTAATTAGGGGGTTAAGCCCCTCCTAAACTAAAGTTAGATGATCCGGAAATCATAGCATCTGTGATGAAGCGAAAACGACTGTTTGGTTGTCGTCTATGCAGACCACAGGCCTATGCCTGCATTCACGCATTGACCGCAGTCAGGACATGGTCAGCCCAGCCGACAACACCTCATGACCTCTGAATCTGTTCCCCTCCCCGAGAACCCCAGTGTTATCCTGACGTTACCAAGAATCTCCGGGCCCTCGTCACCGTCCACTTTTTCTGCGGGCTTAAACGGGAAACGTGCCCTAAATCAAATACCCTGGCTACGTTCCCTGTTTTTGTATATTTTAAGCTTCGGTTGTGTCCAATCCTATTCATCTTTTATGTAGACTAGGCTTAATTAAGTTTGCTTCCGGTTCCTGACTGAGATTGGACGTATAGGCTAAGCTTAGGCCTGAACACGATGGACATGGCAAAGACGTCCGGAACATTCGCCCACAGCTTATAGCTTTTACCCTCAGTCAAACATGAATTAATGAAAAGCTCTGTTCATGATAAAATGGGGGGAGCGTAATTGAGCGTAACGTTTAGTGTATAACATAATTTTGTCCAGAAATACGTACAGTTGTAAGTAAGTAAGTAAATAAGTACGAATATTTCTACACCGTTCTACACGGCGCAGTGAAAAAAGAAAAGTTTACAATGCGCCTGTCCAAATAAAAATGTCTTCAGCGACCGCCTGAACCGGGAGTATGACAACTCTGCCTTTCGTAAGTCAGCCGGCAAACTGTTCCACACTCTTGTGGCCGCAGCTGCAAAGGTCCTGTCCCGAAGCAGCTGGAGGTTCGGTGGACAGTCAGTGTCGTCGTGTCAGCGGAACGCAGTAGCCTTGCTCGAGCGTCGGTGACAAGCTGACAATCATCAGCAAGGTATTCCGGGGCAAGACCGGACAAGGACCGGTGGACGAGCGTCGCTATCTTGAACACCACGCGCTGCCGGACCGGCAACCAGTGCAGGTGACGAAGCACTGGTGAAATATGGTCGGATCTCTTAGCGCCCGTTACTAACCTGGCAGCAGCGT
>Ga0056115_1001153_pt1 | contig 12200 bp, 7 predicted proteins | sample WorMetOlspDAHAB1_FD_77007 | JGI IMG/M metagenome (GOLD analysis project Ga0056115, IMG submission 77007) | Marine gutless worms symbiont microbial communities from Max Planck institute for Marine Microbiology, Germany - Olavius sp. DAHAB.1 ... | reverse complement strand
TTCTTGATGCCATTGTATTGAAGTCGGTGGGGATTGGTCCAGCGTCGGTTCTGTCAGGATGGCAACCGCCTACGGATTGCTCAATAAAAATATTGTGTTACGCACGCCTACCGAAAACACACAATTAACTGTTGAGGCCGGTTATAAATCTGATATAATAAACTAATCTGATCGGTTAAACTTGTGTAAAACCAAAATCAGCTCGACTCAATTCACATCCGGCAGGAGTTTCCTTACATATGGTATTCAATTTTTTAACCAAAGTTTTTGGCAGTAGAAACGAACGGGAATTAAAACAGATGCAACCGCTCGTTGAGCGCATCAATGCGCTGGAGCCGGAGATCCGGGAGCTGAACGATGAACAGCTCAAAGCTCAGACAGCCGCATTTAAGCAGCGACTGGACCAGGGGGAGGAGCTTGACAGCCTCTTGCCGGAGGCCTTTGCGACCGTCAGAGAAGCGTCGATGCGTACACTGAAAATGCGACATTTTGACGCCCAGCTCATCGGGGGGATCGTTTTGCATCAGGGCAAAATCGCTGAAATGAAAACCGGTGAAGGCAAAACCCTGGCGGCAACCCTGCCGGCCTATCTCAATGCGCTGACCGGCAAAGGCGTGCACGTGATTACAGTCAATGATTATTTGGCCAGACGGGATACGGAATGGATGGGAAATATTTACCGCTTTCTTGGCCTGACGGTCGGGACGATTCTGCACGGTCTGGACGACAGAGAACGGTTGGCCGCGTATGAGTCCGACATTACATACGGAACCAACAATGAATTTGGTTTTGATTACCTGCGGGACAATATGAAATTCGATCAGGAGTCGTTGGTCCAGGGTGAGCTCAATTTTTCGATCGTCGACGAGGTTGACAGCATCTTAGTTGACGAAGCCAGAACCCCATTGATCATTTCGGGACCGGCTGAGAAATCCACTGACCTTTACTATCAGATCAACAATTTGATTCCGCGTCTGAACAAGGAAACCGATTATAGCATCGATGAGAAAGCCCGTTCGGCGGTTTTGACTGAAGATGGAGTTGCCAAATCCGAAAAACTGCTGCAGGTGGACAATCTTTTCGATCCCAAACATATTGAACTGTTGCACCATATTAATCAGGCCTTGAAGGCACACACCCTCTTTAAACTGGACGTAGACTACATCGTCAAAAAAGGAGAGGTTATCATCGTTGACGAATTTACCGGCCGCCTGATGCCGGGACGTCGTTACAGTGAAGGTTTGCATCAGGCTCTGGAGGCCAAAGAGGGGGTCAAGATTGAAAATGAAAACCAGACCCTGGCCACTGTCACCTTCCAGAACTATTTCAGGATGTATAACAAACTTGCCGGCATGACGGGCACCGCCGATACCGAAGCCGCCGAATTTAAAAAGATCTATGACCTTGATGTGGTCGTGATTCCCACCAATATGCCCATGATCCGCACGGATTTTCCGGACGCCATCTATAAAAGCCGCCGTGAAAAATTTGAAGCGGCCCTGGATGAAATCGTCGAACTGCACAAAAAAGGACAGCCGGTTCTGGTGGGCACCATCTCCATCGATGTTTCCGAGGCACTGAGCAAGAAGTTGAAAAAGCGGGGCATCAAACATGAGGTGCTGAATGCTAAAAATCACGAAGGAGAGGCCGAAATCATTGCCCAGGCCGGGCAGATGGGCGCGGTAACCATCTCCACCAACATGGCCGGGCGCGGCACGGATATCGTGCTGGGCGAGGGGGTGACGGAATTAGGCGGGCTGCATATTCTGGGCACCGAACGGCACGAAAGCCGGCGCATCGACAATCAGCTGCGAGGTCGCTCGGGCCGGCAAGGAGATCCCGGCACCTCCCGATTTTATCTGGCCTTAGAAGATGATCTGCTGCGGATATTCGGCGGGGAACGCATCACCGGTATCATGGAAAAATTGGGCATGGAAGAGGGCGAGCCCATTGAACACAACATGATCAGCCGGGCCATTGAAAATGCCCAATCCAAAGTGGAAGGCCACAATTTCGACATTCGGAAGCAATTGCTGGAATATGACGATGTCATGAACCAGCAGCGGGAAGTCATTTACCGCCAGCGCCGTGAAGCCCTGTCCGGCAAAGACCTGAAAGCGGAAATTCAGGAGATGATTCGCGACAAAGCTGAGGAAATTGCCGATACCTTTGCCGGTGATAACCCCCATGCTGAAGAGTGGGATCTGAAAGAGCTCAGAGATGTGGTCTACAAACAATTTAATTTCCGCCTAAATGGATTTGACGAACAGACAATGGACGGGCTGAATCGCGACGGCCTGGCCGAAATAATTTTTGAAGAAGCCGGCAAAATCTACCAGGACCGTGAAACTGCTGTCGGGTCCGAAGAATTCAGGCATTTGGAACGATTGGTCATGCTTCAAACCGTTGACAATCTATGGAAGGATCATTTGCTTTCCATGGACCATCTTAAGGAAGGAATCGGCCTGAGGGGTTATGCCCAGCAAAACCCGCTGATCGTCTATAAAAAAGAAGGTTACGCGCTGTTTCACGATATGATTGATCGGGTCAAAGAGGAAACGCTGGGGATCTTATACCGTATTCAGATCGCTGAGCCGGAGAAAATAGATGATTTCAGGCAGCCCAAACAACAGCAGTTGGCTTTTTCCGGCGGCGGTGAACCCGCGCAGAAAAAGCCGGCCAAGCGGACTACAAAAAAAATTGGACGCAATGCCCCGTGCCCTTGCGGCAGCGGTAAAAAATACAAGAAATGTTGCGGTAAATAGTCCAGCTCGCGACATTATGCTGGATGCTGGATGCTCGATACTGGATGCTCGCTACTGGAACCTGGAAACTGGATACTGGTTGCTGGATTAAATAGTTGATTGGGTTTATTGGTTGATTAAGTTGACTGATCGGAGTGGTTTTTGGGACAATCCGAAATCCACAATCCGAAATCCCAAATCGAAAGGCTGCCGGGTCAGCATAAAAATTCAGATTCTGCCCTTTACAAGTCTCAAAACAAGTGCTTATTATAAAATTACTTATACAACCGATGCGGTTGTATCTAAAAGCTTAGGCTTTTACATCGGGTGTAACATCGATGAGCAATTATAATCCGGAAGTTGAGGAAGGTGTCGATTCGGAAACCGGCCACGAGGTTGAAGAACCGCCCATGTACAGGGTTTTGCTTCTCAACGATGACTATACGACCATGGAATTTGTCGTCGAAGTGCTGGTTTATGTTTTCCAAAAGTCGCCCGAGGAAGCGACCCGGATTATGCTCAACGTACATCGCAGTGGAGTAGGAATCTGTGGTATCTATCCCTATGAAGTTGCCGAAACAAAAGTCAATACGGTGGAGAATCTGGCCCGCGAAAACGGATTTCCCTTAAAATGTATTATGGAAAGAGAGTAGATTATGATCAGCAAAGAGCTTAGCGCAACTCTCGGCTTTGCTGTAAGAGAAGCAAAAAAAAGACGCCACGAATACGTTAGTATTGAACACATCCTTTTTGCAATTCTGTATGATCCGAGCGGCATTGACATTATTGAAAACTGCGGTGGCAATGTTGAAAATCTGATCACCTCACTTGAGGATTTTTTCGAGGAAAAAATCGAGCGGATTCCGGATGGCAATGAATATGTACTTCAGCAGACCATTGGTTTCCAAAGGGTCATTCAACGGGCGGTAAATCACGCTCGTTCAGCTGAAAAGCCGGAAGTGACGGTCAGCGATATACTGGCCTCTATTTTTCTGGAAAAGGATTCGCATGCTGAATATTTTCTCAGTGCCGAAGGGGTTACGCGCCTGGATGTGCTTAATTTCATATCTCATAATGTGACGAAAGGGGCCTATGAGGATGTGCCCGGCGAAATTTCTCGGTCCACCAAAGAGAAAACCAAAAAAAAGGCCAATCCGCTGGAACTTTTTACTACCAACCTGATTAAATCTGCCGCCGACGGTAAATTGGATCCGCTTATCGGTCGTAAATCTGAAACTGAAAGAACCATGCAGGTCCTGTGCCGTCGCCGTAAAAACAATCCGGTTTATGTCGGTGATCCCGGTGTGGGGAAAACGGCCATGGCCGAAGGGCTGGCGCAGCAGATTCAAAAAGGCGAAGTCCCCGACCTGCTCAAAGACGTTGAAATTTATGCTCTTGACCTTGGCGGTATGCTGGCCGGGACCAAATTTCGCGGTGATTTCGAGCAGAGGCTCAAGGGCGTGATCGCCGAGTTGAAGAAAAAGCCCAAAGCCATTTTGTTTATTGATGAAATCCATACCATCGTGGGGGCCGGTGCGACCAGCAGCGGATCCATGGATGCCTCAAACATCCTCAAGCCGGTTCTGACCAGCGGCGAAATTCGCTGTATTGGATCTTCCACATTTGAGGAATACAAAAACCATTTTGAAAAAGATCGGGCCCTGTCGCGGCGATTTGAAAAAATCGAAATCTTTGAACCCCCGGTTGCGGAAACCGTCAAGATACTCAAAGGACTGCGGTCCCGCTACGAGGAGCACCACGGCATTGTCTACACCGATCCAGCTTTGAAAGCGGCAGCCGAATTGTCGTCCAAATTTATTAATGATCGTTATCTGCCGGACAAGGCCATTGACGTGATTGATGAAGCCGGCGCTTTCGTCAGGCTTTCCGGTGCATCGACCCGCAAGAAGATCAACCCGGCGGACATCGAAAAAATCGTGGCCAAAATGGCGCGGATACCGACTCAGAGCGTATCGACCTCGGACCGCACCAAACTGGAAAATCTGCAAAACGGCCTCAAACAAGTGGTTTTCGGCCAGGATGATGCCATTAAAGCCCTGGTGACGTCCATCAAGCGCTCACGGGCCGGTTTGGGCACCCCTGAACGGCCGGTGGGCTGTTTTCTGTTTACCGGGCCCACCGGTGTCGGCAAGACTGAGGTTACCCGCCAGGTTGCCATGATCCTGGGGGTGGAATTCATGCGCTATGATATGAGCGAATACATGGAAAAGCATGCCGTGGCGCGTCTGATTGGCGCACCTCCCGGGTATATCGGTTTTGACCAGGGCGGACTGCTGACAGATGGCGTGCGCAAACATCCGCACTCGGTGTTATTGCTGGATGAAATTGAAAAGGCCCACCCGGATCTTTTTAACATCCTGCTGCAGGTGATGGATCATGCAACGCTGACGGACAATAACGGCAAAAAAGCGGATTTTAGAAATGTCATCCTGATGATGACCTCAAATGCCGGCACGCGCGAGATGAGCCAGCAAACCATCGGTTTTGGAGATGTGCATAAAGACACGGCATCCAAGGGCATTAAGGCCATCGAAAAAATGTTCAGTCCGGAGTTTCGAAATCGCCTGGATGAGATTATCAATTTTAATTCCCTTGATCTGGATATCATGGAAAAGGTGGTCGACAAGTTCATTGCGGAGCTGAATATACAGCTGGGTATCAAAAAAGTTGCGTTGACCATATCGCCGGCGGTGCGCACCTGGCTGGCCCAAAAAGGCTACGACCCGCAATATGGAGCAAGGCCCCTGTCGCGCGTCATTCAAACAGAAATCAAAGATAACCTTTCGGATGAGATTTTGTTCGGCCGGATGCAAAAAGGCGGCCTGGTTCACGTAGACCTGAAGGATGATGAACTAACCTTTGATTATAGTTAGAAACTTTTTTGAAAATCCACCATAGGTACGATGCCCGCGCGTTTTCGTGAATTGAAAAATTTGAATCAGATTCCGAATGGTCAAAAGGGCTTCTATTGTCATTTAGGAATTGTGGAATTAAAACCGGATAGATTCCAACTTTTAAATCCGCATTCCTCTTTCCACATTCCGAAATCCAATGCCCGTCTACCAACTATCTGAAGATCTTGTTTTCCCATCCCCATATCTGGCTTCCAAGGAGGGCCTGCTGGCAATTGGCGGTGATCTGAGCCCGAATCGCCTGCTGCTCGCCTATGGCAACGGCATCTTTCCCTGGTATTCTGAAGGTGAACCGGTTCTATGGTGGTCCCCCGATCCCCGTCTGGTGCTCTATCCGGCTGAACTGAAAATTTCCAGGTCTTTAAAAAAGGTGTTAAAGCAGGATGTTTTCGAGGTAACCATGGATCGCGCTTTCGAAGAGGTGATTGCCGAATGCGCCCAGGTGCGCCTGGAAAACCATGAAGGAACCTGGATTGTGGATGACATGGTTCAGGCTTACTGTCGGCTTCATGAATCAGGCTTTGCGCACTCGGTTGAGACATGGAAAGACAATCGTCTGGCCGGGGGGCTGTACGGCGTGTCGCTGGGCAAATGCTTTTTCGGCGAATCGATGTTCACCCGGATAACGAATGCCTCTAAGGTCGCCCTGGTCGCGCTGGCAGAACACCTGAAACAGCTTGATTTTACCTTTATAGATTGTCAAATCACCACTGCGCATTTAACCCGCTTCGGCGCCCGGGAGATATCCAGGGCGCACTATCTGGATGAGCTTGCCGAGGCATTAAAGGCTGCGACCAGGCGAGGCAAATGGGGTTTTTAAGCTGATATAATGGAGGAATGCAATTTAGGGCTTCGCCACAACCTGTCGAGAGCCTCCCTTCGAGAGCCTCAGGATCTAAGGACAAGGTCGTGCGATTGGAATACTGGAATGTAGGAATAATGGAATGATGGGTTTTATGATAATGGAATCCTGCGATTAAAGAAAAAAGAATCAAAGGACATATCATTGCATTGATTTTTTTGCTTTAATTGGATACTAATTGAAGTTGAAAGCTGAAGATAAAAGGTTGACGGATATCATCAAAAAATGTTGATTCTACATTTTTTTGGAAATAGACCGTTATCCGCTTTCCGAACCAATATTCCAACATTCCACAACACCATTATTCCATGCTGCTCATGCAACTACATGGCCGTAAAAAGCTTCTCAATTCCAACAAGTTGTAGAAATTCCGAGACGTATACTTATGGGGAATGCTTGCCTGTTCTGTCAAATATCAAGCGGAGAAACAGCCACCGAGTTTGTATTCGAAAACGAAACCCTCGTGGTATTCAAAGATATCAATCCGGCAGCACCGGTGCATCTTTTGATTGTACCTAAGAAGCACATCCGCAGTATAAACGACCTGACGGAAGCAGATCAACCGATTCTGTCGGAAATGATCATGGTGGCCAAGGACATCGCTGCGCGGAACGGTGTTGATAAATCCGGTTACCGTCTATTTATTAATGTGGAGCGTGGAGGGGGGCAGGTTATTTTTCATTTGCATATGCATCTGATTGCGGGTTGGAAGTAGATTTTTGAGGGTAGGGCAGAGTGCAGAGGGCTATCAGCATGGAGCAGAGCGCAGAGGGCATGGGCAGAGAATTTTGAATTGGGAAGTCGGAATGCGGAAGTCGGAAATTTAATATTGTAACACGAAGCGCCGACTCAGATTAATAGGTGCAGTGTTGAAATTTGACGTTACAAGATACAGGTTTGAAGGTAGATGGCGCACTGCGTGAGGCGCGATCAATAGAGCAAAGCAAAGTCGGATTACTGGGTGAATAGGATTAGATGTGAGATTGATTAAAATTTATCCCATTGATGTCTTTTAATTCCGCCTTCCTAATTCCTTTTTCCGACTTCCGCATTCCGACTTCGCAAGCCTCTATCACCTGGCCTCCCAGCCTTTATGTGGATAATTTTGATATGTATTCTAATTCTGCACAACCTGGCGGACTTTATATCCATATCCCGTTTTGTAATAGCAAGTGTCTTTACTGTGATTTTTACTCCATTACCGATCTCGCCAAAACATCATCTTTTCTGGCAGCACTTGAACGCGAAATGGAACTGGCCGGGCAATCCGCGCCTACTTTTGACACCCTTTATATCGGCGGCGGAACCCCCTCGGTGCTGGATGGTACAGCCATTGAGCGAATTGTTGCGGACGCTTTTAAACATTTCAGCTTCCGGTCTGACGCGGAAGTTACCATCGAGGTGAATCCGGGTACCGTCGCCCTTGAAGATCTCCGCCAATATCGCCAATCCGGCATCAATCGTCTCAATATCGGTATTCAATCGTTTCAGGAAGAGAATCTTAAATTTCTTGGCCGAAGTCATTCAAGAAAGGAGGCTCTTTCATCGATAGCTTGGGCGCGGCAGGCTGGTTTTGAAAACATTGGGCTGGATCTGATATATGGACTGCCGGAGCAAGACAAAAACAGGTGGTTGCCCGATTTGGATCAGGCGATTCAGAATAGCCCCGAGCACTTCTCCTGCTACCTATTGACCCGTGAAGTCGGCACACCCCTCGATAGAGAGGTTTTGGCGGATCGAATACGATTACCGCCCGAAGATCATCTTTGCAGTCTGTTTGAAACCACCATCGATTACCTGACCGACCACGATTATCTTCACTACGAGGTATCCAACTTCGCTCGCAAAGCGGATAAAGGCCGCGGTTACTGGATGTCCAGGCACAATCAGAAATACTGGTCTTTTGCACCCTACATCGGCCTCGGCCCCTCGGCCCACTCATACCTGGTACCGGAGCGTCATTGGAACCACCGCAGTCTTGAAAAATATCTACAGGATATCCGGCAGGGAAAATTGCCGCTGGCAGAAAAAGAACAGCTTACTCGAGAGCAGATGATGATGGAGGCAATTTATCTCGGATTCAGAACCTCGCAGGGCATTGATTTCGGCGATTTTCAGCGCAGGTTTGAAATAGATTTCTTAAAATCTTTCCGTGAGGCAATTGCAGATTTTAAAAAAGACGGGTTATTAAAATTTAGCGAAACTCACTGCGGACTCACGCCAAAAGGGATGGTCCTTCTCGACAGTATCACGGCTGAGTTTACGAGTCAGGATTTGCCCTGAAGGGCAGGCAAAAGGCTGAAGGCTGAAGGCAAGGGCATCGGAGATGCCAGAGAACAGAGGACAAAGAACAGATGGCAGAAAACTGAGTATAGATGGCGAAAGACAGGGGTCATTTAACGGAAAACAGAATTTTGAACAATTGAAAGTGATGAAAAATTCCTCCCTCCCTTTGAGCTTTAAGCCTTGAGCCTTGAGCTTTATCTGTTTTTAGCCTTTCCGAAGCTTTCGACTGTCCCCCACCCGTAGCGTTACTTTTTTTGCATCAAAATATTCTATCAGCGGAATGACAAACTTACGCGATACGCCGGTCATCTCTTTAAACTGGGGGGTGGTAACCTCACCATGGGATTTTAAGAATTCAACCAGCTTGGTTTTTAACTTGTCGACAGCCCCGGCATCAAAAAAAAGATCATCTTTGGTTTTGATGATCTGGTCCTCTTCCACCAGCAGCATCAGCACATCCTGGACATGTTTGGGGTCAGTATCCAACTGCTTGATAACGTCTCGAAAATAAGGCGGCTGCAGCCCACCGGTTTGATAGATTTTTATGATTTTTTTGCGTATATCGGCCTGATCCTGACCCAGAAAAACGCGGTGACTATCCAGACGTACCGTGTTCTCCTCTTGGGCGATCTGATGGCTTTTGATCATTTGGTTGAGAACCTGATTGAACAGCTTGGCGTCGGTTAAGAGTGGAAACTTGGATTTTAACTCTTCTTTGGGCATCCCCGCTTTGAGGGGATTGGTGCTGTGGTAATCAGTCAGGTGTTCGGTGAATTTTTGTATTAATGCGTCAAAAGTGATTTGATGGATGAATATTCGGCTTTCCTTGTCTGTTTGAATGATAGTTTTTTGGGACAGCATGTGCTGCAGCTGGGTTTCAAGCTGCTTGTCCGGCAGATTGGTCATGATTTTCAGATGAGAAAAGGAGACACCGCGATATCCCGCCTGTTCAATGTGATAAGAGATAATAACATCGGAATCATTGTTGGTCAGGTCCTTCAATCCCTGAATAATATCGGGTTTCAAACGCTTATGCTTCTGGGGCGCCGGGTTTAATACATAGCCGCCGCCGATCGTCCTTACAGGCGAATAGCTGCGAACAACAAATCGATCATCTTTGACGATGGCCACCGGTGAGTCGAGGCGCAGTTGAGCCACGACTGTTTGCCCGGATGGGAGCTCCTCCTGTTCGAGCAGTATCAGATAGCCCATCACTTCACTGGTGCCGGTGTGAAATCTCACCAAAGTGCGGTTTTTCAGGGGTTTTTGATTGCTGGCCAGATAGTGAAATGAGACATCCACCATGTAGCTGTTAACCAGTGCCTTGGGGGTAGACAATACTTCACCGCGATTGACCGTCGCCTTGTCGAGCCCCTGGAAATTGATGGCCGTACGCATCCCGGCGTCAGCTTCATTGGCACTTTGGTTGTGAACCTGGATTCCCCTGACCTTGGACGTGATCCCCGAAGGGTATATCATGATGGTCTCACCTACTTTTATTTTACCGGATACCAGGGATCCGGTAATTACGGTGCCAAATCCTTTCATGGTAAAAACCCGATCAATCGGTAAACGGAATAAATTGGACGGGCGGCGCTGGGGAATTTGGCCGGCGATTTCATCGAGGGCGGTGATCAATTCCGGAATACCCTGGCCGGTCATCGAAGATACGGGCAGGATAGGGGCGTCTTCTAAAAATGTGCCTTGACTGAATTCACGAATATCTTCCAGCGCCAGCTCCAGCCACTCCTCATCCACCATATCGGTTTTCGTCATGGCGATCAGTCCGTGCTGAACCCCAAGCAGCGTGCATATTTCCATATGCTCGCGGGTCTGGGGCATGACACCCTCATCGGCCGCGATGACCATGGCCACGATGTCGATGCCGGTGGCGCCGGCCACCATGTTTTTAACGAATTTTTCATGGCCGGGAACATCGACGATGCCAAGGTGTTCCCCGCTTGGCAAATCCAAAGACGCAAAGCCCAACTCAATGGTGATGCCGCGTTCCTTTTCTTCTTTGAGCCGGTCCGTATCGATACCGGTAGCCGCTTTTATCAGGCTGGTCTTACCGTGATCAATGTGCCCCGCCGTACCGAGGATAATCTGTTTCACTAAAAATGCTCCTAAGTCAACTTTTATCTATTTGGACACAGATTTGCACAGATTTCCACGGATATTTTAAATGAAATTTATCTGGTAAACTATAAAGAGCAAGAAATAGAAATGTGGGAACGGTTTGTAGCCGCGAAATCAAATGCTTCGGCTGTAGGCCGCTTCCACTATAGTTTATCCCGTGGTAGCTTAGGCTTTGAATATAACCGGCTAAATAAATGTTATATCAAACTTACAAAGTCATAATTAGATCTTTAAAATCCGTGTTTGACCGTGTCCTCCTGAAATAAAAGCTATTTGTTGCTGCGCTGGCCTTTCCTATGTCCTATCGAAAATGTATCTTGAAAATCTTAGCGCCTCTGCGACTTTGCAAGAGAATTATTCATCGCGGCGCTTTCGCAAATATTCCGAGAAATACGCCAAACCCACAAGGATGATTGCCAGACCCACAATGTACGGAATAAAGATTTTTCCCGTAAACATCCGGGTAATAACAACCGCAACAAATAGGCCAATAACAGCTCTGATTACAAACATTTGAAATTGATTCAATTTGTTATCCTTACAAAACGTTGTTAGTCTCGTTTTGGATTTTATTGAAACGTGTTTTCATTTTAGAATTTGGCGTTTTGGACTCTATAAAGATAAGACCCCATACATTTTCCGGCAATTCTCTAAATGAGAAGTAACTAGAAATGATTATATTAGTTAAGATTAACCGTCAACATTTAGTTTTTTTCCGCTTGAAATAAAAGAATCAATCTGATATTTACCATGCTTTGGTTAGATAAGCGGATGCGGATGAACCCTAATCCACCTTTTCAGCTTTTAATCCGCAATCCAAAATCGAAAATTCGAAATCAATTATGGTGGGTGTAGCTCAGTTGGTAGAGCACCGGGTTGTGGCCTCGGTTGTCGTGGGTTCAAGTCCCATCACTCACCCCATATAAATGGAAGGTCATTGCAGCTGATTTGATTCGCAATGGCCTTCCAACTTGTGCGCCCGTAGCTCAGCTGGATAGAGCGCCGGACTTCGAATCCGTAGGCCGCAGGTTCGAATCCTGCCGGGCGTACCAGTAAAATCAAGGACTTACACTAGTAAGTGTAAGTCCTTTTTATTTAAAAACCCTATTTACCCGTGTCCTTCCGGCAAGCGTGCATGAACCGCATTACAAAAAATGATACGATCGGTTGTTCAACAATCCAAAGGAGGATAACCGATGGCATCGAAAATTTACCCAACCCCACGATCCAGTCTCA